>Ga0129316_1001074_pt1 | contig 11670 bp, 13 predicted proteins | sample Cm1ome_2_FD_94429 | JGI IMG/M metagenome (GOLD analysis project Ga0129316, IMG submission 94429) | Eastern black-and-white colobus group fecal microbial communities from Wisconsin, USA - Cm1022B metagenome | ecosystem: Host-associated > Mammals > Digestive system > Large intestine > Fecal...
AAGTTCTAAATATGTAGTATTATGAAATTTTTTGGAAGACATAACGAAATAAAAGAGTTGCAAGAAACAAGAAACCTGTCTTTGCAAACGGCTCGTTTCACTATCGTGACTGGACGCAGACGTTTGTCGATGGAGGATATGTAATCCACGGATCATCGGATCATCGGAATTTAGACGGAATTTATACGGATGGTTTGGGGTTGCCTGTCGGCAAGATGTTTTGGAGCAGCGAGAGCAGAGGGAAAGCACGCTTTCACTATGCCGAGTCGTGACAAAACAAACCACAGGTAAATCTTTGGGGGAAATCTTTAATGAAAATATGGCCGGAGGCCAGAAATAATTCAATTCAATTAGCCTCCATAGGCAATCCAAAAAAATTCCGTCTACATCCGTTTAAATTCCGATGATTATTTTGTATTTCACTCGATTTGCACTACCTTTGACCTGGAGGCGAAGGTAGGCGGCATCTCGGAAATAAAAATAAACCGGGGTTTATTTTGTATTTCACTCGATTTGCACTACCTTTGATCCATGATCGAAGGTACTACCGTTCGGGAATAAAAAAGAAAACCCGGTTTTCTTTTTGTATTCCGCTCACTTATTCGTACCTTTGCAACGAAATTGAAAAAAGGAAGATTTTGATAGAGAAACATATAGTATTAGAGGATATTGATCCGGTGGTGTTCTATGGAGCAGGGAATGCACATCTGCAGATGATGAGGGCGCTGTTTCCTAAACTTCGCATTGTGGCACGAGACAATGTGATCAGAGTGCTTGGCGATGAGGAACAAATGGCGGCATTTGAAGAGAGTGCCGAGAAAATAAGACAACACGTGCTGAAATTCAATGCACTGCAAGCAGAGGATATCCTCGATATCGTGAAAGGACACCGTACCAAGGACGAAGTACCGGACGGTGTCGTCTGCTATTCTATGGCAGGAAGACCTATCAAGGCACGGTCGGAGAACCAACAGGTATTGATAGATGCCTATAACGATAACGATATGGTGTTTGCCGTGGGACCGGCAGGAACGGGAAAGACATACCTCTCTATCGCCCTGGCGGTGAAAGCACTGAAAGAGAAGACAGCGAAGAAAATCATTCTGTCACGACCTGCCGTGGAAGCCGGAGAGAAACTGGGATTCCTTCCCGGTGATATGAAAGATAAGATAGACCCATACCTGCAACCACTCTATGACGCCCTGGAGGATATGTTGCCACAGGTGAAACTGCAGGATATGATGGAGAAGCACATCATACAGATCGCGCCATTGGCGTTTATGCGCGGACGCACCCTGTCTGATGCGGTCGTCATACTGGATGAAGCACAGAACACCACCCCCCAGCAGATACGTATGTTTCTGACACGCATGGGATGGAACACCAAGATGATCATCACGGGTGATATGACACAGATAGACCTGCCACACGAACAGAAGAGCGGACTGAAAGAGGCGCTCTCCATCCTGCGAGGCATCGAAGGAATAGGCGTGGTGGAACTCAACAGAAAAGATATCGTGCGCCATAAACTCGTGACACGTATCGTCAACGCCTACGAGAAGTTTGATAAAAAACCAAATAAAGATGAAAGCATTAACAAGGACTGACTTCAACTTTGAAGGACAACAGAGTGTGTACCACGGAAAGGTACGCGACGTTTACAACATCAACGACGACCTGATGGTCATGGTTGCCACAGACCGTATCTCGGCCTTTGACGTAATCCTGCCCAAAGGTATTCCCTTCAAGGGACAGGTGCTCAACCAGATTGCAGCGAGATTCCTCGATGCCACCAGCGACATCTGCCCCAACTGGAAACTCGCCACACCAGACCCCATGGTGACTGTCGGCCTGAAATGTGAAGGTTTTCGCGTGGAGATGATCATCAGAGGCATTCTCACCGGTTCGGCATGGAGAGACTACAAGAACGGATGCAGAGAGATCTGCGGTGTGAAACTGCCCGAAGGCATGAAGGAGAACCAGCGTTTCCCAGAGCCTATCATCACCCCAACAACAAAGGCAGATGAGGGTCACGACCTGAATATCTCACGCGAGGAAATCATCGCACAGGGTATCGTATCAGCAGAAGACTATGCTGTGATGGAAGACTACACCCGTCGCCTCTTTGCACGCGGACAGGAGATTGCCGCCAAGCAGGGCCTCATCCTCGTAGATACCAAATACGAATTTGGAAAGCGCGATGGAAAGGTATATCTCATCGACGAGATCCACACCCCTGACTCCTCACGTTACTTCTATGCTGACGGCTACGAAGAGAAATTTGAGAAGGGAGAGCCCCAGAAGCAGTTGTCGAAGGAGTTTGTACGCCAGTGGCTCATCGAACATAACTTCATGAACGAGCCCGGCCAGACCATGCCAGAGATCACCGATGCCTATGCAGAGAGCGTCAGCGAGCGCTATATCGAGCTCTATGAGCATATCACCGGAGAGAAATTTGTCAAGGCCAGCGACAACGACGATATCGCTGCACGCATAGAGAAGAATGTTGCCAACTATCTGAAGACAAGATAAAGGATGTATCAGCAAGAGACGATCAAGCCCTATCACGAGGGCGAGAAGACAACGCAGGTGGAGCAGATGTTTGACAACATCGCTCCCACCTACGATACCCTAAACCATCGTCTCTCGTGGGACATAGACAGGGGATGGCGTAAGAAAGCCATCGGTCAACTGGCACCCTATCAGCCACAGACCATCCTCGATATTGCCACAGGAACAGGCGATTTCGCCATCTTAGCCGCCAAGCTGTTGAAGCCCACCACACTCATAGGGGCAGACATCAGCGAGGGCATGATGGAAATCGGGCGTCAGAAAGTGGAGCAAGAAGGCCTGCAGGACATCATCTCGTTTCACAAAGAAGACTGTCTGCACCTCTCCTACGACAGCGATACCTTCGATGCCGTGACGGCAGCCTTCGGCATCCGTAACTTCGCAGACCTCGATCAAGGACTCCGAGAGATCTGCAGGGTATTGAAACCCGGAGGCCATCTGAGTATCGTGGAACTCACCACTCCCGTGGCATTCCCCATGCGCCAACTCTTCCACCTCTACTCCCATACCGTGCTTCCCCTCTATGGCAGACTCATTTCTAAAGACAGTTCCGCCTATTCGTACCTCACCCGTACGATCGAGGCATTCCCACAGGGAGAACAGATGGTAGGAATACTGAAGAAAGCAGGATTTGCCGAAGCCTCCTTCCGACGACTGACCTTCGGCATCTGCACCATGTATCAAGCAACGAAATAGAACAATACATAGACAAATGGATAAATACGGACTCATCGGCTATCCCCTTGGCCACTCCTTCTCCATCAGCTATTTCAATCAGAAATTTGCTGATGAAAGCATCGATGCAGTTTATGAGAACTTTGAAATTCCGACCATCGACTCACTTCCCGAAGTACTCGACTCCAACCCGAACCTCAAAGGACTCAATGTGACCATCCCCTATAAAGAGAAGGTCATCCCCTTTCTGGACACCATCTCTCCAGAGGCACGCGCCATCGGAGCCGTCAACGTGATACGGGTGACACACACGGGGAAAGAGATCACGCTGAAGGGTTATAACTCAGACGTGATAGGATTCACGAAGAGTATAGAACCCATGCTCGACAAGAAATGGCATAAGAAAGCCCTTATCCTCGGTACAGGAGGAGCGTCGAAGGCCGTGAACTACGGGTTGCATAACCTTGGACTTGAGACCGTGTTTGTCAGCAGATACGAGCGCCCCGACACGATACAGTATGAACGCATCACCCCTGATGTCATCAAGGAATATAATGTGATCGTCAACTGCACCCCTGTGGGCATGTATCCCAAGTCCGAGGCCTGTCCGATGCTGCCCTATGACGCGATGGACAGCCACACCATCCTCTATGACCTCATCTACAACCCCGACGAAACCCTCTTCATGAAGAAAGGAGCAGCGCGCGGAGCCAATGTGAAGAACGGCCTGGAGATGCTCCTGCTGCAAGCTTTTGCCAGTTGGGAGTTCTGGCACGAGAAATAAGACAACCACCTATTTAAATATTAGATTATGGACAACAGATATATGATGCGCGGTGTCAGTGCCGCCAAAGAAGATGTTCACAACGCCATTAAGAACATCGACAAAGGAGTCTTCCCACAGGCTTTCTGTAAAATCATCCCCGATATATTAGGAGGGAATTCCGAATACTGTAATATCATGCACGCAGACGGTGCAGGAACGAAGTCATCACTCGCCTACCTCTATTGGAAGGAGACTGGTGACCTCAGTGTTTGGAAGGGTATCGCACAGGATGCCATCGTGATGAATACCGACGACCTGCTCTGCGTAGGAGCCGTTGACAACATTCTGGTGAGTTCGACCATCGGACGCAACAAGAAACTCGTTCCCGGTGAGGTCATCTCCGCCATCATCAACGGCACCGACGAACTCTTGGGAGAGTTGCGTGAGATGGGAATCGGCATCTATCCCACAGGTGGTGAGACAGCCGATGTGGGCGACCTTGTGCGCACCATCATCGTGGACTCTACCGTCACCTGCCGCATGAAGCGCAGCGATGTCATCGACAATGCCAATATCCGTCCCGGTGATGTCATCGTAGGACTGTCGTCAACAGGCCAAGCCACCTACGAGAAGCGTTACAACGGCGGTATGGGCAGTAACGGACTGACGTCAGCACGCCATGATATGTTTGCCAAATACCTGGCAGAGAAATACCCTGAGAGTTTCGACCATGCCGTACCCGACGAACTCGTCTATAGCGGTAAATACCAACTGACCGACGCTGTAGAGGGATCCCCTGTGGATGCCGGACAGCTCGTGCTCTCCCCCACCCGCACCTATGCTCCTGTCATCAAGAAGCTCCTTGATGAGTTGCGCCCAGAGATACACGGCATGGTACACTGCACCGGTGGAGCCCAGACCAAGGTATTGCATTTCGTGAGCGACAACTGTCGTGTAGTGAAAGACAATATGTTCCCCGTCCCCCCATTGTTCCATGCCATCCACGAATGTTCAGGCACCGACTGGCGTGAGATGTACCAGGTATTCAACATGGGACACCGTATGGAGATCTACGTACGTCCAGAAGTGGCAGAACGCGTCATCGCCATCAGTAAGTCGTTTAACATCGACGCACAGGTTGTGGGCCATATCGAAGAAGGTCAGAAGAGTCTTACTATACAATCAGAATTCGGAACATTCAACTACTAAATGGAAAGTAACAGCATATTACAGAAACTCGACGGACTAGAGGCACGTTTTGAGGAAGTGTCAACACTCATCACCGACCCTTCTGTCATTGCCGACCAGAACCGTTTTGTCAAGCTCACCAAGGAATACAAAGACTTGGGAGATATCATGGATGCCCGCAAGCGTTATATCGCCTGTCTGAACAGTATCAAGGAAGCCAAGGATATCCTTGCCAATGAGGACGATGCGGAGATGAAGGAAATGGCACGTGAGGAACTCTCGGAGAACGAGCGTCTCCAACCCCAGTTGGAAGAAGAGATCAAGATCGCCCTCATCCCGAAAGATCCGGAAGATGCCAAGAATGTGCAGATGGAGATCCGCGCAGGAACAGGAGGTGATGAGGCAGCCCTCTTTGCCGGTGACCTCTTTAAGATGTACAAGAGCTATTGCGACTCGAAGGGATGGAACCTCTCCATCACCTCGGTATCGGAAGGTGCAGTAGGCGGTTTCAAGGAAATAGACTTTGCCGTGAGCGGTGCTGATGTCTATGGGACGCTGAAATACGAATCGGGTGTACACCGCGTGCAACGTGTACCAGCTACCGAGACCCAGGGTCGTATGCATACCAGTGCCGCCACTGTTGCCGTACTCCCCGAAGCCGATAAGTTTGAAGTACATATCAACGAAGGAGAGATCAAATGGGACACCTTCCGCAGTTCCGGTGCAGGAGGACAGAATGTGAATAAGGTAGAATCGGGTGTTCGTCTGCGTTATATGTGGAAGAATCCGAATACCGGTGAGACCGAAGAGATTCTCATCGAGTGTACGGAGACCCGTGACCAGCCTAAGAACAAAGAGCGTGCGTTGTCGCGCCTCTATACCTTCATCTACGACAAGGAGCATCAGAAATATGTGGATGACATCTCATCACGTAGAAAATCGCTTGTCTCTACCGGAGACCGTTCTGCCAAGATCCGTACGTATAACTTCCCACAGGGTCGTGTCACCGACCACCGTATCGGTTATACGACACACGACCTGCAGGGATTCCTCGGCGGTGACATCCAGGCCATGATCGATGCCCTCACCGTGGCAGAGAATGCCGAGCGCATGAAGGAGAACGAACTCTAAATCAACAATAACATGGGACTGTTTTATACCAGACGAAACGACGAGAAGGATGACAACAAGAAGACTGTTGCCGCCGAGGAATTCGTGAACCTCATAACCTCTATGAAACGTACGACAGACCAGCAAAAAGAACCTCCAAAAACAGAAACAAAAAAATAGATTATGAACAGACAGCAACTCATCGAACAGATCAAGACGAAGAAGTCTTTCCTCTGTGTAGGTCTCGACACAGACTTGAAGAAAGTGCCACAACATATTCTTAATGAGGAAGATCCTATCTTCTCGTTCAACAAAGCCATCATCGATGCCACAGCCCCCTACTGTGTGTCATACAAGCCCAACCTGGCCTTCTACGAGGCTTTTGGTGTGAAGGGTTTGATGTCGTTTGAGAAGACCGTGAAATACCTCAAGGAGAACTACCCCCATCATTTCATCATCGCTGATGCAAAGCGTGGTGATATCGGCAACACCTCTGCGATGTATGCGCGTACCTTCTTTGAGGAGTATGACATCGACTCGCTGACGGTGGCTCCCTACATGGGTGAAGACAGTGTGACTCCCTTCCTCGGTTATGAGGGTCACTGGGTTATCCTGTTGGCGCTGACCTCCAACAAGGGTTCTCTCGATTTCCAAATGACGACCGACGAACAGGGTGAGCGTTTGTTTGAGAAAGTATTGAAGAAGAGTCAGCAGTGGGGCACGAAGGATAATATGATGTATGTGGTGGGTGCCACCCAGGGTCGTATGTTTGAAGACATCAGAAAATTGGCTCCGGAGCATTTCCTGTTGGTTCCCGGTGTTGGTGCTCAGGGCGGTAGTCTGGAGGAGGTTTGTCGCTATGGTATGACCAGCGACTGTGGCTTGTTGGTGAACTCGTCACGTGGCATCATCTATGCCTCAACGGGTAGCGACTTCGCTGAGGTTGCTGGCCAGAAGGCCAAGGAGCTCCAAGAGCAAATGACTGTACAGCTGCAATCTGCCGGAGTCATCTGAAAATGCCACACAGAATCATCGGATCATCGGAATTTAGACGGAATTAATACGGATGTTTTTTTAGTTGCCTGAAGGCAAGAAATCTTTGGGGGAAATCTTATTTAAGATGTTGCTGACGCAAGAAATATTGTGGATTCGCAGTTTATCTCCAAATAAAATCTTTAACAAAAATCTTTGACCAAAATGCGCAACAGTACGTTGCTCTATGGGAGGGATTTATGGGGGATCGCATCGGAGATGCTCGAAATCTTAACGAAAATCTTGAACTAAAATCTCTAAACACTAACCTATAACCTCTAAACAATAAACACTCCGCTCCGTGTGTTCCGTGGATAAAAAACTGTGGGATTTTAGAAAGGAAGAGATGATGAGAACGAGAATCTATGAGCATGTGGTAGAGTTGCCCGATTTCCCCTGCAGGAAGTATTTCCATAGCAGGCAATTGATGCAGATCTACGAAGACGCACAACGCCAGAAACCCTATATGGTCGTGGTGAGCGACGATGACGAACAGGTTGTCGCCCACCTACTCGCGGTGGTGCGCCAACACAGACTCTGGATACCACCATTCCTCATGCAACACGCATGGATCATAGGAGAAGGGGAATATGAACGCGGTGTCAACAACCGGGAGGAGGTGTTTGACATGATGGTCAGTGCACTCAAGAACAAACTGCAACACCAGGTGTTGTATTTTGAACTGTTAGGTTTCGAGCAGAAGATGTTTGGCTATGGTGCCTTGCGGCGCATGGATTTCTTCCCCGTGAAATGGATGTCTGTGCATAACTCTCTCCACTCTGCCCCACCACAGGACCGTATCTCAGAACGCCTGCTACACCGTATAGAGAACGGTATCGCGCGAGGTGCGGTGACCAAGAAGGTGGAGAATGACGAGGAATTCAATGCCTTCTTCAATCTCCTCAGTCAGTATAACTGGTTGAAGCCCTACCACTACCAACCACCAGCATCCTTCTTCCGTTCTCTGATGGATGACGGTCACTGTCAGATCTTCATCACCTTGTTTCATGGACATGTGATCGGTGCTGCGGTATGTATCTATTCTGAAAACGATGTGTATCTCTGGTATTCTGCTGCGCGTCGGAAATCGATGGCACCACTGCATCCTCTCTCTGTGACGTTATGGAAGGCGATGACGGATGCCCACGAGGCGGGTTATGACCATGTGCGTTTCCTCAACGTAGGTATGCCGTTTCGTAGGAATCCCTATCGTGACTTCATCCTTCGCTTCGGTGGCAAGGAATGTAGCACCTACCGGTGGTTTCTGACTCCCATCAAATGGGTGAATCATTTCTTTACGTGGCTTTGGCGGATCATCGGAATTTAAACGGAATTTATACGGATTTTTTTAGTTGCCTAAAGGCAAGATGTTTTGGGGGAAATCTTTTTTAAGATGTTGCTTCGCAAGAAATATATCCAATTACCTGGGAACTAAAATCTTTAAACAACAATCCTAAACAAAATGCGCTCGAGTTCCTCGCTTTTGGGAAGGATTTATTATGGATCGCCTTACGGCTCGACATCCTAACGAAAATCTTTAGAATAATCTTTAACTAGAATCTCTAAACTTTAAACTATAACCTTAACGTTAACCTTAACGCTAACCTTAACGCTAACCACTAAACACTAAACACTAATCACTAATCACTAATCACTAATCACTAACCTATAACCTATAACCCATAACCTCTAAACTTAGAGTGTGCTCCGTGGATAAAGTTAGTCAGACAACAGTAAGGTTTTGAACCAATCTTTCAATACCCCTTTATACTGATTCTGGGAATCGGCGACCAGGATAAGGACCTGGCGACCGTCAGGGAGGCGTGGACCAAGACACATACCCTCGTAGTTCGCAATATGCTGGGTGGTGAGGTTCAACCGCGTGGTCCAAGAGTAGAGTAACTGTTTGGGGAGCACCGCGTCTTCCGCTGTATGGAGGGGATCAATCAGAAACAGGCGACAGGTCACAAAAGAGCCGATATAGTGTTGAGCCACAAAGAACTCACGTTCCAATACCAATAAGCGACCATCGGGAAGCGCTGTCAGTGCAGACACACCATAGACATCGGTACCTCTGCGTTTATTGGTTTGTGGGGCATCCATCACATAGCGCCATTGCCCAGAACAGGTAAGACTGTCAGAAAACTGCAACAGGCGTTGTGAGGTCTCACCAGCGAGTGGAGCCTCTGTAACCGTCCAGAAATGGTGAGAGGCAGGGTGATAGGTCAGCGCCTCCAGACCTTGGTTGGCATGTGCTTGACGGATTACGGTGGGGATATCGAGGCGACGTCCAGTCAACTGTCCTGCAAGGGAATATTCCAGAACCGCATTATCGTGTTCACCACTGATGAACAGGGTGCTATCGGGAGTGAACAACGCAATCCCCTCTTCATCACGGTTGGGAATGGCAGAAGAACGGAAGCCCTCATGACGGACATCCGTGAGTTCACCAGAAACAGAGTCAACCATCATAATAAAGACATGGAAGCCACTGGTAGCAGCCTTATCGTCAACCACAGCATATCGGTTGTTGCCCAATGGTGTTATCCCACTATAGTTACCCGGTGGTACAGATGAAGGGAAATGATGTTGCGGTAAGCCTTCAACCAGGATTGTTGTATCAGGCAATATCTGTGCTGTTACCTGATGTATGCCGACCATCAGGAGCACAGCGATGACCAGCAACCGTTTATTCATAGTCATCGACCACACTATTGATGAAATCCATCATGGGTTTCGCCACTTTGAAGATTTCGATGGCGCGTTGCATCCAGTCGGGTTGAGCAAAGAAATCATCGTCAACACGTCGCCAGCAACAATAGTCTTTCTGACGCAGGTAGCGCAGGTAGGCATAGTCGCGTGGAAATCCCACAGGACATGTTTTCAGATGCGTCATACCAAACCCTTGCGCATCCTCCCAAGTGGCAGAATCGGGAGAACCAAAGAGATGTAGGAAGTCGGGATTCTCCACACAGCGCAGCCACTCCTCTTCATTGGCCATGATTTCATTGCGACATGCCGTCAGGATATTGGTAGGTAGCCAATAGGTTCCTACTGCCAATATACACTGTCCCGGTTCTATATGCACATAATAGCCGCCATGGAGAGATTTCTTGCCATGTGCAGAGATATACACGCAGAAATGGCGCTTATAGGGAGACTTATCAGGTGAGAAGCGCGTATCGCGATTGAAACGATAGACGCAGTCTTTCACAGAGAGGTGTGCTACGGTAGGATCGAAGGAAGCAATCTGTCGTATCAGTTGTGTAGCCTCCGTTTCAAACTCCTGTCGTGCAGTCTGATACTCGTTTTTATGTTCTTGAAACCACTGTCTGTTGTTATTGACAGCAATAGCCTTGAGGAAGTCGTATATGAGGGTAGTATTCATAGAAAGTCATTTTTATAGTGCTGCAATCTGTCGCTGTCGTACAGCCTCGAAGAGGAGGATGGCCGCAGAGACGCTGACGTTAAGGGAGTCGAGGCGTCCCAACATAGGGATGCGGATATGTGCTGATGCCGCCTCCCGCCACTGTTGGGTGAGTCCTGTGGCTTCTGTACCCATGACGATAGCAGTAGGCTGTTGCATATCGACATCATAATAGAGGTGGGAATCCTGCAGTTGTGCTGTCAGAATCTGTATGTTTCTATCTTTCAAGAACTGGATACATTCCTCTGACGAGCAGGCAACGGTCGGTACGGTGAAGATTGCCCCGATACTGCTGCGTATCAGATTAGGGTTGTGGAGGTCTGTCAGTGGATCGCAGACGATCACCGCATCAGCCTGTGCAGCATCAGCAGAACGGAGTACCGCTCCGAGGTTGCCAGGCTTCTCTACGCGTTCTAAGATGACGAGTAATGGTGATGAAGACAGTTTCAGTTCGTTCAGCGTCAGTGGTTTGTCGAAGACCACGGCAACGACTCCCTCTGTAGATCCTCGGTATGCGATTTTCTCATAGACCTTAGGTGTCACGGTGAAGAGGTGTGGTGCAGATGGTCTGGTGTCTTTTGCTAACTCAGGGCACAGGAAGACGGACTCTATCTGATAGCCAGCCTCCTGACAGTGTTGTAGTTCGCGGAGTCCTTCAACGACGAAGACGCCTTGTTTGCGGCGTTCTGATGATTTCTGTTGTAGGAGAACCAGTCGTTTGATCTGTGGGTTCTGAAGACTTGATATTACTGTTTCGTTCATCATATTTATTCTTTGTTTTGATGCTGTTTGTGGTGCATCATCGCACTGAATGGGTTTTGATTTGCAAAGTTACGACTTTCTTCGACAAATGTCGCACGGAAGTCAGAGAAAATAATCATCGGATCATCGAATCATCGGA
>Ga0129316_1001082_pt1 | contig 11626 bp, 14 predicted proteins | sample Cm1ome_2_FD_94429 | JGI IMG/M metagenome (GOLD analysis project Ga0129316, IMG submission 94429) | Eastern black-and-white colobus group fecal microbial communities from Wisconsin, USA - Cm1022B metagenome | ecosystem: Host-associated > Mammals > Digestive system > Large intestine > Fecal...
AAGAGTTTTTTTTCACTAAATTATGATACACCCGACCAGCTAAAAATCCAACCCCTCCTAAACTACACTGGGGGGCTTAGATTATCAAAGAAGTTTTTTTCACTATTTTAGAGTGAAACTCCTATCCGGCGGAGGCAATGGAAGTTTACGATGAAATGCCGCTCCATAAATTCGATTAAAATTCAAATCTCTTACCCGTCCGTTTTTACTAAGACGGACATACCAGCTATCATCATCATCGAAGCATTGATGATTGAATCGAAGTTTTAATTCAACGCCTTTTCTGAACCGTCCCCTTCGGTCTATACGGTCTATGCTTCGTATTTTCCCTTTATTGCTGACTTCATAAATCCCTTCGTATTCTTTCACTGGCACCCATACATCTTTTTCTTCCACCACAATCACCTCACCGTGAAAATCCTTTTACCGCACACGCATATCCGGCGGGACAGCTACAAGCGGTTTCGTATGGGAGATGATAACCTCCCAATACCCAACCTTGTAGTTCGCCCGTAGCCGCTTTTCCAGCATGACGTTCTGATCTCCATACTGCCGCCATGCCTGGGTTCTTATCACATCATCATACTTGCCGGGGATATAGGCCGTAATGCCCAGGCGCTCTATATACGCTCCTACTTCCAGCTCCTTTGTCTGTTCCCTTGCCTGTTCTTCGGTAAACTCTATGGAATATGGGCTTTGCAGCACTGTTTCCCACAGCATGACCGTATCCCATTCCCGCCGGGTGACCTTGTACCTGTATTCCTTTTCGGAAGAAACGACTACCACATAGCCGGTATGCTCTTTTTTCGGTTTCAGCTTCCGGTCTGCATTCGCCCGTTCCCTTGCTATCCGCAGCAGGTTTTCATTCAGCCCCGCCAGATAAATGCCTTCCTCCTGCGCTCTTTTTAATTCCTCATTCAGATCGTCAAGCGATTTCCGGCAGTCCTCCTGCTCCTGTGCAATCCGGCGCCTTGCCTCCTGCTTCATTTTTTCAATCGACGCAGCCGCTTGTCTGTTTGTTTCAGCAACTTCCCTCTCTGCTTTGGCGATCTGCTCCACCAGCTTTCCGTATTCCTCTTTCGTTAAAATCACATGGGTACACTCTGGATCAGAATTTCCGCCCGGAACTGGCCTATAATTTAACATCGTCTTTTTTACAAATTCAGCGATACCGCATTCCTCCCTTACAATCCCCGGATATAGTTGTCAGCTACCACATTGATCCGGTTGTGTCCCAGCGCCTTGCTGCATACCAGCATAGCCGCCTTGTCCAGCTTCTTGCCGGCCTCGTCCTTCCGGCAGGTGTAGACATCGCTCTGATACCGTTTCCCCGTCCCCTTGTTTACCCTGTCATAGGGGATCTGCTCAATCGGCCTTGCGTGCGCCCGGTACATATCTGTGGCATACTGCGCCCGGTACGAATGAATGTCGGCACTTTTATGGACGTGCTGCCATACCTTTTTCCCTTCCGGTGTGCTTTTTATCCGTTCCACTATCTGCTCCACATGCTTGCCGATAATGGGGCTAAGGCGCTCCCTGCCACCTTTTCCGTTGCGGACAAATACATAATACTCACTATCGAACAGCCGGGTATCTTTCAGAACGCCGAGCCTCCTTGTTTCTTCGTCCGTCCTATCCTTCCCCGGCATGGACTCAATCTGCTTGATTTCCTGCTCAATCTGCGCTTTCGTCCGCAGCTCTCCGCCTCTCAGTTCGGAAAGCTCACTCCGGCGCAGGCCGGTTCCCCTGCAAAATTTAATCAGTTCATCATTGTTTGTCGTTGAAAAATGCCGGTCACGCACTGCGTCGCCCCGACTTCTTGTGATGTCCGCCCTGTTTCTTTTCGGCGGCTTGAAATAGTTTTCATCGTCCGGCCTTATCCCGTACAGCTTCCCCATCGCTTTCGCCTCAAGCTGCACTGACCATGCGGAAAGCCCCTGATCCGCCCGCACTTGCAGCCACTCATTCACATATTTTTTTGCGCTTTTCAGTGTAGTACACTCCGGGTGGTTCGCCTGAATATATTTAATAAAATATTTTGTGTGTTTCCAATAGGCTTGATAGGTACTGTAAGAAAAAATCTTTTCCCTATCCGTTTCCGTGTTCTTTGCTTCCCTTTTGCTCTCGCCAAAGGCTTGCATACCATTCAGGCGGTCATACGCCTGCTGGTGCAGGGTTTTGGAATATTCCTTGTTTCTTCGTCCCAAAAAACCGCCTCCTTCTATTCGATTTTCGTTGAAGCTAAGCCGCCTCCTGCCCTCGGCATTCGGCAAATACACTTTTTATAGTCTTATGTGTGACTGTTGGGATTGCTCCCCAAACACTTTTTTACTGCTTATGTGTGCAGCTCCCTTTATTCCCTTTCTACGAGCAGTGGAAGATCTGTCGGGTTCTTTTTAGAGGAACCATCTCTCCGGCACTTTATCAGTATGTCCGGCTACATTCACGATACATTTTCCTTACAGGCACTTTCAAAAGGATTACTTATGCCCGGTCAATGATGTGCTTTCCCACGATTTCGCAAAGGCTACTGGGGCAAGTCCGCACATCATACAGGTGTATCAAGCCTGTTTTGACTTCTCAAACAGAGATTTCGGAATATTTTTATTTTACCATGGAGCCGCCGAAAAGTCAACAACATATAACGATTATATTCTGTATAACGGTTTACCCGTTCATAAATAAACGGGTAAACCGTTACTTTCTCTCCCACCGATACTGCCGCATTCAGACACAGAAAAGGCGCCGAGAATATCATTCTCAGCGCCTTTTTACTATGTCTCCACCCGATAAATACGGCCTTTTCGTTTGGCTATTTAGTTTCGCTTCTCCGGCGTTTCTGCAGAAGCAGCACACCACCAATTCCTGCAGCGCTCACGCCCATCAGCACGTACCACAAAGCCATGTTGCCAGTATCGCCAGTCTGCGGGATGTTTGTTCCTGTGCCAGGGTTCTCTTTATTTGGTTCGGACGGTTTGCTTGTATCGTCCGGCTCGGTGGGTTTTGTTGTTCCTGTTGCCGCCAGTATGGTATCTGCCTGCTTTATTTCCTTGGTCAACGCTTTGTCACTGAAATACTTACCACATTCACTGCAGTGCCAATACTCAATATTTCCCGTCTCTGTTGCAGTCGGCGCTTTGGCCTCCACATGGCTGATCGTGTGGCCTGCGGCTGTTCCGTTAAATGTGTCTGCCGTTTTCGAAAACGCCCCGCACACGCAGGATTTATAGTAGACTGCCGGAGACTCGCAATCCGCTGCGGATTTCAAATACTGGTCGGCCTCTACCGCCTGATTATAGGTGTGCTCTGCAAAACCGCCTTTTTGGCTGTTATCCGTAACCGGGCAATTTTCTGCCGTGCATTCGTGCCAATGGTGGTTTTCGTTCTTCTGCCATTCATCTGACCAACTATGCCCATGAAGCAGCGTACCGCCAAACTCGCTTACCGTTCCGCTGCCACTGGTCACCGTTACCTTCATGGTCACCGGCTCGCTGCAAAAATCGGTATACATATCCCCGGTGGCTTGTTCGGAAAAGATTTTCAGCGTGTAGGTTCCGTCTGCCACACCAGCAAGGGGAACAGAGAGATTTCCGCTTGCGGCGCTGGAGCTGTCAGCCAGTTTGCCGTAGTATTTTACCGCTCCGCTATCATCTGTTAAAATGCAGGAAATATACTGGTTATCTCCCGTGGTCGCACCGGAATAGCTGAAAGAGAGCGCTTCGCCTACTTGCGTACTTTGAGCAGTGGTCGCATTGACCGTGAGCGTTTGGCCCGAATCCTTCATCGTAAATTTAACTGTTCCGGTCGGCGCAGAAGCGCCGACAAGATTGCTCCCTACGGTCGCAGATGATTTGCCGCCTTCGGCGGCATCAGATGTGAAGAGAACAGAGGACAGATTCAAACTTAAAGCGGGCCGAGCAGCGTCACCATCGAGGCCACAAAGTTGTAGTGCACGTGCGCGCCCGAATAGTTGCCATGCAATGATACGAGTCCACCGAAGGGAGAAGGCGAGCGCAGCCACCAAAAGTCCCCATAGGAACGCACTTCATTATTCCCTATGGCTTGCCATTCCGCTTCCGACAGGCTCCACAACTTTTGATTTTCAATCCCCTGTCCGGCTATCCCGTCAGTACTGGGTGAGCTATATGTTCCGCCGCCGGTAAAACTCCTTGCGGTGATTACCACCTGTTCCTTTGCAGAAATTTTTCCTGCCAGTTCCACCATCTTCTGCTGCAAAGTGCTTCCCGCATATTCGTTAGGCGTTGTCCAGGTACTCATTCCGGATGGATTGTTGGCGTAATACCAATTATCTTCGCTGTACTGGCTTGAATTATCAAAGCTGCTACTGCTTCCTGTACGGAACGGTACATTCTGAAAATCATTGTCCAGATTCGCCGCAAGTAAGGTGATGTGGTTCGTCTGCGGATAAACGCCGTTTGTGCTATCTCCGATCACCCACCATTCATGGCCTGCAAAGGCCACTTTGCTCTGGTTGACCGTTAAGGTACCCTGCCCGTCTGGGATTTCCGCCGCCAGTGCTGTCCCCGGAAGCATTGAAACTGTCATCAGGCCGGTCAGCACCAAAGCCAACCACTTTTTTACTTTTTTCATGTGTCCACGCTCCTTCTCGTAAATATAGTTTCCTGCGATATTTTTTCCCGCAAATGATAGGTATGTCCATGAATTAAATGCCCGTGCGTCGCCGCCATTCGCTGTTTGATATCTTCCAAATTTGCCTTTCCTTCGGCATAATCTCTTTGTAGAACCTTTAGCCTTCGTTTTAACCGCCGTTTCCGGCTCTGCCTCAGTTTGCGAATGACCTTCCCGGTATCTGTCAGATAAAAGTGCCAGCCGAGATAATCCACCCCATTCCTCATTGGAAAAATGCTGGTCTTTTCGTTCAATTCCAGTCTGAGGGTTTCCCTACACATTTCCCGGATTTGTCTCAGACATTCCCGAAGGTATTCCCTGCTTTCGCTCAAAAGCACCATATCGTCCATATACCGGGTATAATATTTGATTTTCAGCTTTTCTTTTATCAGCCTGTCCACCGGATCCAGATAGTACAGCGCAAATAACTGGCTCGTCTGATTTCCCATCGGCAGCCCTTTGCCACTTTCACCATTATAACTGTTTACAATGTGTTCCAACAACCTCATAATATCCTGATCCGGTATCACACGGCGCAGCCGTTCCAGCAGCACCTCATGATCGATTGACGGAAAATATTTACGGATATCCAATTTGAGAATCCATCCTTCGGCTCCATGCCGCCTGTAATATTCCTGCATGAAGCTAGTCAGACGACGAATTCCGAAATGCGTTCCCTTGCCCTGTCGGCAGGCGCAGTTATCATAAATCAGCCGTTTTTCAAAGAACGGTGTCAGCACGTTATCGCATAGGCTGTGCTGTACAATCCTGTCCTCATATCGAAGGGCCTGGATTTCCCTCGTTTTTGGATCGTGTATCATAAACTTGTAATACCCGCCCACTTCGTAGGTTCGGTTCTCCAGACGTTTCTTTAACGACCACAGATGTTTGGCCAAGTCCATTTCAAACCCGATGACATCCCTTTTATGCCGTTTATTCCGTCTGGCCTTTTTATGTGCATTATATAAGCTGTCAAACTCACAAATTTTTTCGTAATCGGTCATACTGTTTCCTCTCGCCGCCAGCCGCCGTCCCGGCCATCGGGACGGCGAATAGAAAAAGAAAGCCTCAGCGTCCTTCTTCTCTGACGGTATGTGTTTATCCTTCCCCAATAAGAAAGGGTAGGACGGGAACTGGATTCCTTTGCCCCCGCACGGACGGTACGCACCTGCACACTCGTTTCTGGCTATTGGGGCAAATCGGGCCGAGCAGCGTCATTATCGTTGTTCACATTGTTGTTGTTCATGTTCGCGCCCGAATTGTTGCCCTGCCTTGATTCGTTTCCATTGTTGGGATAAGGCGAGCGCAGCCACCAAAAAAAGATTTTCCAACCCAGTCCCCATATCATCGGCGTTTGCCGGTAATACCTGATTACTTAAACCGCTTTCTGTCGCTGTTTATCCATGCGCCCAACAGGTTTTGACAATCCGAAACCTGTTTTGTGATCTGCTCATACTGCTTCGGCAAAATACAGCCCTGTTCTCGTGCCAGAAGCGCCATATATCCAAGCAGCTTTACACTTGTCAACGCACTGTGCTGGTGTTCCAGGCGTTTTTCCATCGCCTGCGCCTTATTTTCTCCGCCAACGTAAATCTCGTTGGCCCGATATGCCTCTTCGATTAAATCCATCGCCAAGTTCTGCATTCGGCTCACCAGCGTAAACCGAAACCTTTTCGGCGATTTCTCAGTCACCGTCATCACATATCCGCACAAATCTTTTGCCTTTGTGATAATGGTCAGTTCAGATTCCATTCGTCTTTGCACGTGTTTTCCCTCTTATGCAATCTGGGTGCAACAAGGTCAATCCTCACGCAGCTTTTTATATTCTTCCAGTTCCTCAGGGTGTTCCGCCCGGTACTTTTCCATAAGGGAATCCATTAGATCGCTTACGCTCTTTCGCTGCACATAGGCAATCCTCTGGATATCTTCATAAACACTCGGACGGATGGAAAGGCTTACTCTCTTTTTTCGTTCCCGTTCTGCCTTTTCGGGCTGGCTGTCAAGCATACTTCCAACAATCGACTTTCTGCGGTTTTCCCGTTCTGCCAATTTACTCATCATTCCGTTCCTCCCTTTGCTTTTTTCCTTCTACTATCATCTGTGCTATTGCCGTATATTCCTGCGCTATTTTGCTGTCTGGAGCCTGCTCTACGGCTGCCAGTCCATCGTACAATCCTTTTTTCGCCACTGCCAGCCGCTTAATTACGCCCAGCAGATTATACTCTTTTTTCAGCAACGCCAGAATTTCCCTATCGTCCGATACCCTTGTGTCAAACAGCGTGGCAATTACTCCGATGACTTCCAGATGTGGGTTTATCAGCTCCCGAATTTCTTCAATACTGTCCTGCAACTGCGTCAGGCCACGATAAGCCAAATAATCCGTCTTTGCCGGGATAATCACCCCATCGGCACACGAAAGCGCATTGATCGTCAGAATGGAAAGCTGGGGTGGGCAATCGATCAGAATATAATCATATTCATCCCGAATCGGTTTCAAGGCTCTGTCTAATATTTTTTCTCTGCTTGCCCTTGAAAGAAGCTCCATCTCCATTGGCGCAAGGTCAATAATCGAAGTGATAATATCCAGCCGCTCCCCGATTTTCTGAATACATGCTCCGGCTGGCACCCCGTTCTTTTTCAGAACATCTACAATGGTTCGCTTCATTTCCAACGGTTCCAGTCCAACGCTAATCGTCAGACTGGCCTGGCTGTCCAAATCTATCAAAAGAACTTTTTCCCCTTGCCGAGCCAGCGCAACGCCTAAATTATGTGTTGTCGTTGTCTTTGCAACGCCGCCCTTTTGGTTGGCTATTGCTATGATTTTCAATCTACCTGCACCTCCCTGTATATTGTATTTACACTGTTCATGGTGCGTATCGAGATTACACCGTTCAATATATTCTACTTATTCTTGATGAATATATTATATAAGTTGTGCAATCTGTTGTCAATACAAAAAAAGGACGAGAACCGTCCTTTCATCATCTTATCGCACGCATAATAGAAGTATATTACACAATATACTTCTATTATGTAATTTATTCTCTATATTCTTATTATGCTCGGTTAACATGAAGAACACTTTCTACAGGTTGAGAATACTCATAAAGATGTTCTGGAGCTATGTCTATATCGCCGTCATTCCAAACGGTGCATATTATATAATATACACTCAACGCTTTTGTTATTCCTATTACTCTTATTATTCCCTTTTACTTGAAGTCTTCCTCTGTCAGCATTTCGATTTCAGAAAATACCACTTCAATTACTTTTTCCAATAAATCCTTTGGTAACTGCTCAACCACCCGATAGGTTCTTGCATTCAAATCCAATGCTTTCACATGTTCGCAAAGAATAACCCCTGTTGTTTCTGTCCTATCGTCAAGCGGAATATGTAACGGAAAGCGATTGTTGGTATTCGTGATTGGGCAGACTATCGTCAAATTCGTCTTTTGATTAAAAAAATTATTGCTAATTACAAGAGCCGGTCTATAACCGGCTTGCTCATGCCCAGCCTGCGGATTGAAATTAACTTTGATAATATCCCCTTGCTTTACCATATTTCCTCCCCAACAGGCTCACCCCAATCCATTTCTACAGGGGTATATTCTCCATGAAAATCAGCAAAAAGTTCTTTGATATTCTTTCGCTTCTCTGCCCGTTCTATGATGATTTTATCGTTTTCCGCACTCAAAACAAGTCTCTCATTACCATTCCAATGAACAGCTTCAAGAATGAATTTGGGAATGCGAATACCCTGACTGTTTCCCCATTTCTGAATTGTCGTTGTCATGCGCGTTCCTCCTTTTCTTGGTATATACTTAGTATATACCAAATCTGCAAAAAAATCAACTGAAAATTTTTCCTTTTAAAAACATCAAAAACAATCAAGTGGACAATTAGAGCACTGCAAATCCTCAATTTATGCGGCCTTTCAGCCTCGTTTCCGGCTTAGGTATATAAAAACATTGCCATCCCTGCAAAACGCCTTACAGGGCATTTCTGGGCGGTTTTACAACCAATCTTTGAACGTCTCTGCCAACAAATCACTCGAACCTTGTGATGGTCTGATATTTAATCGTCAGCATTGAGATCCTCCATCAGTTCACTTACTGAAGAAAAAGCTCTGCTCATACCAATTCCTTTTTCTGCATTCTCAATAGCTTTTCTTGTTTCAGGATTTGGCACTTCAAGCCTCACATCAAAAGGGAAACCATTATAGTAAATTACCTGCCGCAAAAAAATATTGATTGCTGTTGTCATATCCACACCCAAGTTGGAGAAAATCTGCTGAGCTTCCTGCTTAACATCTCTGTTCATTCTAATCGTCATACTTGTATCTGCTCTCATAGCCATAATAAAAACTCCTTTCTTCTTTGACCTATCTATGGCATATGCAATTACAAGTCCAATGTCAATACATTGGACTTGTAATATCTGGAATTTCATTTCTAATAAATAATATCCTTCTAATCCTCAATCAGAAAAGCCTATCATACTAACTCCAAATCACCCCATACAGCCCCTGTACTTGATTATCTTTCTGGTTTCAAATCTCCAATATAAAGCGTTTTACCGAGTGGAGCAAGAACTTTCAATATCGTACTCAAATTTGGTGTTGTACTTCCATTCTCCATTCTGGCAATTACTGGTTGCTTTACACCACTCATTTCTTCAAGCTCTCTCTGAGAAATTCCTTTCTCCTTTCTGGCTTTAGTCAGTTCCCCAATAAGAGCCACCCGAAGATTACTTTCCGCAATTTCTTCTGCGGTAAACATCTCCTTGCGTACATCGTCCCATGTCGTCCATTTAGTACCATTCAATTCAATGCTCATAACAAGCCACTCCTTTCTTTGAAATCGGCTAATTCTCGTTTGGCTTTTTCAATCTCTCTGGCAGGCGTTTTCTGCGTCTGTTTCATAAACTGATGAAGCAAGACATACCGACCGCCCACAACTCCGGCAAATAGTATTCTGTCACGGATCGGGCGAAGCTCCCAAATTTCACCATCCAAATGTTTTACATAGTTATCACTCAACTCTGCTGTGCCATACACGCTTAGAGCCTGTATGTAGTCATTTATCTTGTTCAGCTTTATCCTGCTGTCCTTGCTCCGTCTTTTTTCCAGTTCTTTCATATAATCCAACACAGGACGCCGCCCACTACTATCTTCATAAAAAATTATCTCGTGCAACTTAGCATTCCCCCAATCCACTTATATTATACGAAAAAGTTATCAAATCGTCAATACTTAAAAGTTATCAAATCTATCATATTTCTATCCATCACATCATACGGACAATTAGAAGGCTGAAAGCCCCCGATTTATTCCCTTCCGCATTCATTCCATACCACCCCTATCCTTAGAATCTTCCGCCAGCCAATCACTCACCCCCTGTGACGGGGTAACTTGCACCGTTATATGTCCGTCCTCAAACCGCACCTTCGGCTCATAATTCCACCACTTTCGGATTGTCGGATAACTCAATCCTGTCTCGGTTTTACACTGGCTTTTTGTCCCATCAGGGTGCTGTTCCCGCCATTTATAAACCTTTTGTTCAGCTGTTCCACTTCCTAATGGTCGCCCTTCATTTACAGGCTCTCCAAGCTTCTTTTTCAATTCTTTCATAGTGTTCATTACTTGAATATGATCCTTCTGTTTTCTTCCATTTCGCCTGTTCCGTTCAATCCGCACATTCGTCAAAGCCTCAATATCAGAAATCGTAAAATTATAATACTCCTTATCGTAGGCTTCCAATGCACTCCGAATATCGTCCTCCGTCAAAGCATTTTCATGCTTCACCTTCTGCAGCTCTTCAAAGGCTTTCTGCATATCCTGCCGGAGCTGCTTCTTAGGAACACCACACTTGTAGGCATAAATCGCAAGGCACATCAGGAAAAAATACCTGTGTCCGCCCTCAATCCCGCCGATCTGCCGCAGCCACCAGTGATAGAGGGCGTACGGATCGCTACCATGTACTTTCCCGGCAATATCCCACTTCTTGCACCCCTTCTGCCCGTTTACCACAACACGCTCATACCACTCCGGATACGCCTCTTTTGCCTGCACCCTTGTCATTTTAGAAGGCCGGAATGGTTTATTCACGTCCACACGGTTTTCCGGCTTCGCATAAGCATTGAGATAATCCAGCGTAACACGCTCCCCGGTTCGGAAAGCGACAAGCCTCGTGCCATGCTTATCGTTCAAACTCCCTACCATACGGAAACACTGGTTGATTGACTGGTACTGTATCACTTTAAGTTTCGAAGTGCCTTTGTATTCCCACATGCGGAACGTCAGGTCATACTTCAAACTCTTTAGCTGCACCTTAATATTCGGGTATAAATCCACTGACTCCCGGAAAACATAATACACATGCAACCCTGTACCAGACAAGACGAGAAACGTCGGCATAGGCAGCCGCCGCAACTTCTCAGGATCTCCGCCAAAACGCAGGAACAGGTTCCGCAGCTCCCCAAGCCCCACACCGTCCAAATCAAAAATCAGGGCATTCATGCGCTGGGCGTACTCCAACTTATTGCTCTTGCCACGGTACACAAGACCACTGCACAGCGTCAACGGATTCTCTTCCACATACTCCATGTAGTCCTGTTTCCAAGTATCTTTGAGCATAATCCGGCGGCGTTCCCGTTTTCTGTCCCCATCATAATGAAGATATACCGCATTCGGCTTTGAATAATCATGCCTCTCCCTATGTTCCCCGGTAGTCTCATTATCCGGGAACAACTCCTCGTAAAATTCACAACCGCCAACCTCTTCAAACTGGGCGCTCAAATACTCATAACAATCCATATAATCCTGCGGGACAGTCATACATATCACCTCACAATAAACCGGCTGGGAAGCAACAGGGGGAAAGGGAGAGCCAAAGAGCGACCTCCCGTTGGTCGGTCTTAAAGAGAAAGCCACCTCTCCCTTTCCCCCTGTAACCCCCTTTTCCTCTCCGGCTTTCTC
>Ga0129316_1001092_pt1 | contig 11549 bp, 11 predicted proteins | sample Cm1ome_2_FD_94429 | JGI IMG/M metagenome (GOLD analysis project Ga0129316, IMG submission 94429) | Eastern black-and-white colobus group fecal microbial communities from Wisconsin, USA - Cm1022B metagenome | ecosystem: Host-associated > Mammals > Digestive system > Large intestine > Fecal...
GCAGATCAAAAATCCATATTGCTATAAGCACGGAAAATACACAGTAAAAGTCTCCTTCGATGAATCGTCGGGACGCACCTTGCAAGAATTGCTGGAAGCATACATACAGCTAAAAGTGCAATAAAAAAGTGCTATACCAAAGGAGGGCAAAATGTCAGAACACATTGCAGAGAAAATTATAAATGTTCCAATCAGCAAAATCAACCCCTTTCCAGATCATCCATTCAGTATCAGAGATGACGATGCTATGCGGCAGACCATTGAAAGCATCAAGGAATACGGCGTACTGGTTCCTGCTATTGTTAGACCGTTGGAAAACGGGACATACGAGCTTATAGCAGGACACCGCAGAAAGTACGCTTGTGAACAGGCTGGTATCAACTCGTTGCCTGTCATTGTTCGGAATATAGATCGAGATGCTGCGACGGTCATAATGGTGGACAGCAATTTGCAGAGAGAAAATATCCTGCCCAGCGAAAAAGCCAAGGCATACAAAATGAAGCTGGAAGCCATCAAGCGACAAGGCGCACGGCACGATTTAACTTCTACGCAAGTTGCGCAGAAGTTGTCCGTGGAAAAAGTTGCGGAGGAAGCTGGAACAAGCAAAGACCAAATTCGCCGCTACATCCGTCTGAACGAACTGCAACCGGAGCTTCAGCAGATGGTGGACGATGGCAAGATCGGTATGACCCCGGCGGTGGAGATTTCCTATCTCAAACCCGATGAGCAGAAAATGCTCATTGAGACTATCGACAGCGAGCAGGCAACTCCGTCATTCTCCCAAGCACAGCGTATGCGGCGACTATCCCAAGAGGGCAAGTTGAATGATGATACCGTTCTCGGTATTATGATGGAGCAGAAGAAACCGGAGAATTGGGATTTGAAGCTCCCAATGGACAGAATCCGCAAATATTTCCCCCGTTCCTACACACCGCAGAGGATGGAGGAAACCATCATCAAGCTGCTTGAAATGTGGATGAAAAAGCGACAGCGAGACCAACAGCGATAACAATGGAATATGGCAATTTGAGCCGAGCAGGAATGACCGCAATTATTCTTGTTCGGCTTTTTTGTTGCCCGAAAACAGGAGGAACGATGGCAGTATGCAGAGTTGAGAAAAACAAGAACTATACTACTATGTCGAACTTTCATCTGCGAGACCCGAATCTTTCCAACAAGGCACGAGGACTTCTTTCCACAATGCTGTCTCTCCCCGACAGTTGGGATTACACCACAAGAGGACTTGCGAAAATATGCAAGGACGGTGTAGATGGGATAACCGCACAGCTTAAAGAGCTGGAACAGTACGGCTATCTCATTCGCCACAGGATAAGGGACAGTAACGGCAGAATTGTCGATATGGAGTATATCATCTATGAACGACCACATACGGCTTCACCAGATACGGAAAAGCCGTATGTGGTAAAACCGGATATGGCTTTGCCACGTCTGGAAAATCCCGCACAAATAAATATAGATAAAAGAATTACGGATGAATCCAATACGGATTTATCAAATACTCATTCCATTCTTTCCGATGAGGCTCGTCCGTCTGTGCTTGCAGCATTGGAATCGAAGCGAAAAGAAAGGTCATATCGAGATATGGATGCGTACAGAGAAATCATCAAAGAGAATATCTGTTACGACTATCTGCTCTCGGATATGCCCTATGACCACGACCGCTTGGAGGAAATCTTGGAGCTGCTCGTGGAAACGGTCTGCTCCACAAAGAAGTATATCCGTGTAGCAGGTTCGGACTATCCTGCGGAGGTTGTCCGTTCACGGCTCTTAAAACTGGATATGGAGCATATCAAATTCGTGTTCGATTGCCTCAAAGAGAATACGACCAAGATACGCAACATCAAGCAATATCTTCTGACCACGCTTTACAATGCCCCTGCCACTATCGGCAGTTATTATTCGGCGTTGGTTCAGCACGATCTGTACGGCTCTCGTGATTAACACGGGAGTATTTTTATGCCACGGAAAGGAGGGCGAATTTGAAAATCTATCTCTATCACAGGATAAAACCGCCTTAGTGCCGATTCTATCCACTACACCATATCACGCAAGAGAGGAGGTATGTCTATTGCAGGAAGAAGTGGAAAGCAGGACTGTCACATTGGCAATCAATACCACGAAAATGACCGGCAGAGTGCTGAAAGCCGCTATCAGTAAGTACCTTGCCTATCGCAAGGAGAAAAAGCGGGCAGGTCCGGTCAAGCCCTGCGGAAAGCAAAGCGTGAAACAGCTCGTAGGGCAAAACCAAGGTGTCTCCAACATTGAGATTACCGACAAGAATATCAAGGACTTTGAGCGAATAGCGAGGAAATACGGCGTAGACTTCGCTCTGAAAAAGGATAAGACCGGAGAAATCCCGAAATATCTCGTTTTCTTCAAGGCTCGTGACGGCGATGCTCTGACTTCGGCTTTCAAAGAGTACACGGCGAAAACCGACCGCAAAAAGGAACGCCAGTCCGTACTGCAAAAGCTGCGTAAGTTCAAGGATATTACCGCTGACCTCGACACGCCGAAGGTTCGCAAAAAGGAGCTGGATGCCCGATGAAAAATATCAACTACAAAAAGCTCCTTATTCCCAACATTCCGTATGTGTTCATAGGGCTACTCGCCACAAAGCTCGGACAGGCTGCTCGCCTTGCACCGGGCTTTGATTTTTCCTCAAAGGCTCTGCACATTATGGACGGAATGACGATGGCGTTTGCAAATATCCTGCCGAGCTTTCATCCGGTTGACCTGCTTGTGGGTATCGCCGCTGCGGTCATTTTGAAACTGGTGGTCTATGTCAAAGGCAAGAACGCCAAGAAGTACCGCAAGAATATCGAATACGGCTCTGCCCGTTGGGGAACACGGGAGGATATTGCCCCTTTCGTTGACCCCGTGTTTGAGAACAATGTCATCCTCACGCAGACGGAAAGCCTTATGATGTCTAACCGTCCAAAAGACCCACGCAACGCACGGAACAAGAATGTGCTTGTCATCGGCGGTTCGGGCAGCGGCAAGACGAGGTTCTTTTTGAAACCAAATCTGATGCAATTACACAGTTCCTATGTTGTAACTGACCCGAAAGGTAGTGTGGTCTGCGAGGTTGGCAAGCTGCTTGAACGCAACAACTACAAAATCAAGATTTTCAACACCATCAACTTCAAGAAGTCAATGCACTATAACCCATTCGCCTATATTCACAGCGAAAAGGATATTTTGAAGTTGGTAACGACCCTTATTACTAACACGAAAGGAGACGGAAAATCCGGGGATGAGTTCTGGACGAAAGCGGAAACGCTTCTGTACTGTGCTTTGATTGGCTACATCCACTATGAAGCACCGCCCGAAGAACAGAATTTCGTGACCCTGCTGGAGTTCATCAACGCTATGGAAGTCCGTGAGGACGACGAGGAATATAAAAATCCCGTAGACAGAATGTTTGAGGAACTGGAAGCAGAAAAACCCAACCACTTCGCCGTAAGACAATATAAGAAATATTCCTTAGCGGCGGGCAAAACAGCCAAGTCGATTTTGGTGTCCTGCGGTGCTCGCCTTGCTCCCTTTGATATTGCGGAGCTTCGTGAAATCACAATGTATGACGAATTGGAGCTTGATACCCTTGGAGACAAAATCTTCCTCAATGAGAAAGACAAAAAGGACAAGCGGTTTCAGAAAACGGCTCTGTTCCTCATTATGAGCGATACCGATTCGACCTTTAACTTTTTAATCTCAATGATTTACACCCAGCTTTTCAATCTGCTTTGTGAGAAAGCCGATGATGTGTACGGTGGCAGACTTCCCGTTCACGTCCGTTGCCTTATCGACGAGGCGGCAAACATCGGTCAAATCCCAAACCTTGAAAAGCTGGTGGCAACCATACGAAGCCGTGAAATCTCCGCCTGCCTTGTATTGCAGGCACAATCACAGTTAAAGGCTTTGTATAAGGACAATGCCGATACCATCATCGGGAATATGGACAGTCGTATCTTCCTCGGCGGTGCAGAACCGACCACGCTGAAAGAGCTGAACCAGTCGCTCGGCAAGGAAACGATTGACACATTCAATACCGGAGAGAGCCGTGGCAGAGAGATTTCCCACTCCCTCAATTATCAGAAGCTCGGTAAAGACCTTGCGACAGTAGATGAGCTTGCCGTCCTCGACGGTGGCAAATGTATCTTGCAACTTCGTGGTGTCAGACCCTTTATGTCGAATAAATACGATATAACCAAGCACCCGAACTACAAGTATCTGTCCGACGCCAACCCGAAAAACAACTTCGATATTGAAAAATACCTTTCCACGCAGCTCAAAACCAAACCGGATGAAGTCTATGAGGTTTACGAAATGGACGCATCCGAACTGTCAATGACCGCAGAATAAGCGGTTTTGATATAGATAAGACACCAAAGACAGAACGACCACTTTCAAAAATAAAATCAAACAAAAATTTTTGAAAGGAGAGCTGAAATCAGAATTTGTGGTCTGTGCGTAGCACTTCTTGTTTTCAGCGACAATAATTTATGGCATTTTTTACTTCCGCAGTTGGTGTTCTTCAGACTCTCGTTATCGCTCTGGGTGCAGGTCTTGGTATTTGGGGTGTCATTAACCTGCTCGAAGGGTATGGCAATGACAATCCGGGTGCTAAGAGCCAGGGTATGAAGCAGCTTATGGCAGGCGGCGGTGTCGCCCTCATCGGCACGACCCTTGTTCCCCTCCTGTCCAGCCTGTTCTAATCGACCACAACAAAATCCACAGGGGGATGCTGTCTGACGGCGGCATCCCCCGGAAAGGAGGGATACGCCGTCAATGATTATGGACGCCATTACCGACTGGCTGAAAGAAATTTTGGTCAGCGGCATTATCAGCAATCTATCCGGTATGTTCGACAGCGTAAACCAACAGGTCGGTGATATAGCCGTACAGGTGGGCAAGTCCCCGGCAGTATGGAACGGCTCGATCTATTCCATGATTAAAACCCTTTCGGATAATGTCATGGTTCCCATCGCCGGTGCGATACTGGCTTTCGTTATGACGCTGGATCTGATCCAGATGGTAGCGGATAAGAACAATATGCACGGTGATGTAGATACCTGGATGTTCTTCAAATGGGTATTCAAAACCGCAGCCGCCGTGCTTATTGTAACCAACACATGGAATATCGTTATGGGCGTGTTCGATGTGGGTCAGAGCGTGGTCAACAGTGCCGCAGGCATTATCAGTGCGGACACCTCCATTGACATCAATACCATTATCGTAGATCTGGAGGATCGGTTGATGGCGATGGACATCGGCCCGCTGTTCGGCCTGTGGTTCCAGAGCCTGTTCGTCGGTATCTGCACCTGGGCACTCACCATCTGTATTTTTATCATCACCTTTGGTCGTATGATCGAAATTTACCTTGTAACCTCCGTTGCCCCCATCCCAATGGCAACGATGCTCTCCAAAGAGGGCGGCAATATGGGGCAGAACTATCTCCGCTCTTTGTTTGCACTGGCTTTCCAAGCCTTCCTCATCATCGTCTGTGTGGCCATTTACGGCGTTCTCGTCCGTAATATCGCCGTGGGAGCAGACATCAGCTACGCCATTTGGACTTGTATGGGTTACACGGTTCTGCTGTGCTTTACCCTTTTCAAAACAGGTTCTATGGCAAAATCTATTTTCTCAGCACATTAAGGACGGAGGTGGTTTTCTATGGCTTATGTGCCCGTACCCAAAGACCTAAACGCAGTAAAGACCAAGGTTATGTTCAACCTCACGAAACGCCAGCTCATTTGCTTCGGCTCCGGTGCGGCTGTGGCTCTGCCTCTGTTCTTTCTGTGTAAAAGCGTGATGAACACCAGCGTTGCATCTCTTGTAATGATTCTCGTACTGCTCCCGTTTATGCTTTTGGCTATGTACGAAAAGAACGGACAGCCGCTTGAAAAGGTTGTCCGAAACATCGTGCAGGTCTGCTTCCTGCGTCCAAAACAGAGACCGTATATGGCCAACAATTTCTATGCGGTATTGGAACGACAGGAAAATCTCGACAAGGAGGTATATCGTATTGTCCGAAAAACGAAAGCTCACGAGGGCGGAAAAGAAGCAAATCCAAGCCGCAATCGCAAGAGCGAAAAATCAAGATAAGAAAAAGAAGTCGGCACAGGACTCTATCCCGTTTGAACGAATGTATCAGGACGGTGTGTGCAGAGTCAGCCCCGGCTACTTTACCAAAACCATTCAGTTCCAGGACATCAACTATCAGCTCAATCAGAATGAGGATAAGACCGCAATCTTTGAGGGCTGGTGTGATTTCCTTAATTACTTTGACAGCTCCGTAAAGTTCCAGTTGTCCTTTATGAATATGGCGGCAAACAAGGACACCTACGGTCAGAACATCGTTATCCCCTCGCAGGGCGATGATTTTGACGGTATCCGTGAGGAATACACGGAAATGCTCCGCAGTCAGCTTGCCCGTGGCAACAACGGTCTTATTAAGACCAAATATTTGACTTTCGGTATCGAAGCTGCCAATGTGAAAGAAGCAAAGCCAAGACTTGACCGTATTGAAACGGATTTGCTCAATAACTTCAAGCGGCTCGGTGTATCGGCTGAACCCTTGAACGGCAAACAGCGGCTTGCCTTGATGCACGGAATGTTCCACATTGACGAGCATATCGACTTTAATTTTGAGTGGAGCTGGCTTGCTCCCTCCGGTCTGTCAGTCAAAGACTTTATCGCTCCAAGCTCCTTTGAGTTCCGTAACGGCAAGGAATTTGGCGTAGGAAAGAAACTCGGTGCGGTATCGTTCCTGCAAATCCTCGCTCCCGAACTCAATGACCGTATGCTTGCAGATTTTCTCGATATGGAAAGCTCGCTGATCGTTACAATGCACATTCAGTCGGTTGACCAAGTGAAAGCCATTAAGACGGTCAAACGCAAAATCACGGATTTGCAGAAAATGACCATTGAGGAGCAGAAAAAGGCGGTACGAAGCGGATACGATATGGATATACTTCCGTCCGACATTGCCACCTATGGCAATGAAGCAAAGAAGATTTTGCAGGATTTGCAGAGCCGCAACGAGCGAATGTTTTTGATGACATTCCTTGTGCTGAACACGGCAAACACCAAACAGCAGCTCGGCAACAATGTGTTCCAAGCATCCAGTATCGCACAGAAGTATAACTGCCAGCTCACAAGGCTTGACTTCCAACAGGAGGAGGGACTGATGAGCAGCCTGCCCTTGGGGCTTAATCAAATCGAAATTCAGCGAGGCTTGACCACATCAAGTGTCGCTATTTTTGTACCCTTTACCACGCAGGAGTTGTTCCAAAACGGCAGCGAAGCTCTGTACTGCGGTATCAACGCACTTTCCAATAACCTCATTATGGTGGACAGAAAGAAGTTGAAAAACCCAAACGGACTGATACTCGGAACGCCGGGTAGTGGTAAAAGTTTCTCGGCAAAAAGAGAAATCGCCAATGTGTTTCTCGTGACTGACGATGATATTATCATCTGCGACCCCGAAGCCGAGTACGGTCCTCTTGTGGAGCGACTGCACGGACAGGTCATTCGCATTTCTCCAACCTCGCCCCACTATATCAATCCGATGGATTTGAACCTCAATTACAGCGACGAGGAAAATCCGCTGTCGCTGAAATCCGACTTCATTCTGTCGCTTTGTGAATTGATTGTCGGCGGCAAAGAGGGCTTGCAGCCCGTTGAGAAAACGGTTATTGACCGTTGTGTGCGTTTGGTCTATCGTGATTATTTGGCAGACCCCAAGCCGGAGAAAATGCCGATTTTGGAGGACTTGTATAACGCCCTCTTGCAGCAGGACGAAAAGGAAGCCCACTATATCGCAACAGCTCTGGAAATCTATGTTACGGGTTCGCTCAATGTGTTCAACCACCGCACCAATGTGGATATTCACAGCCGTATCGTGTCCTACGATATTAAGGAGCTGGGCAAACAGCTCAAGAAAATCGGTATGCTTATCGTGCAGGACCAGGTGTGGAACAGAGTAACCGTCAATCGTGAAGCAAGGAAATCCACGAGATATTATATCGACGAGATGCACTTGCTTCTCAAAGAGGAGCAGACGGCGGCATACAGTATTGAGATTTGGAAGCGTTTCCGTAAATGGGGCGGTATTCCGACAGGTATTACGCAGAATGTGAAAGACCTGTTATCGAGCCGTGAGGTCGAGAACATCTTTGAGAACTCCGACTATATCTATATGCTCAACCAAGCCAGCGGCGACCGTCAAATCCTTGCAAAGCATCTGAATATCTCGCCCCATCAGCTCTCCTATGTCACCCACAGCGGTGAAGGCGAAGGGCTGCTTTTTTATGGCTCTGTCATTCTGCCGTTCGTTGACCGTTTCCCGAAGGACACCGAGCTGTACGGCATAATGACCACAAAATTATCCGACAAACCTGCAACTGCGTAAAAATGGAGGTAATGCGAATGAACAATGAAAAAGTGTATCTCATCCACGAGGAGGACTATGTAAAGCACATCAATGAAAAAGTGATGCTCTACTCCTTCGTTCAGCAGCTTGCCCACCACATCGGTAAGCTGAAACCCACCCACGCCAACGAAGCTGTTCAGAAAACAGCGAAAACCTACGCATCCATTGCCGAGCACCTGTTTGGCAGTTGGGGCATCCCCAAGAGTTATCTGGTGTTCGAGGACAGGGACGATCTTGCCGAGCTGATGGAAAACGAACTGATCGAGCCGGAGGAAGCAGGCTACTACGCCTGCGACTGCGAGGGAGAACGCTGCTGTGACTTCTGTGATAACTACTCCGCTGATAATCAGGAATATGAGTGCGATGAGGAGGACGCACAGGAGTTTGCGGAGATGATGGCGGCGATCACTTCCGCCATCCACGGCTATCTGGGCGACCAAGTGACGGTCACGATCAATATTGACTAAGTGGACGCTTGCCCCTGCAAAGGAGGTGATGACCCATGGGTAAGCGTTCCCCACGACTGCAATTTACCGAGGAAGAAAGTGCCGACTTAGGCAGGACAGCCCGCAAAGCGGAGAAAGCTGCGGACAGGCTGGACAAGGCCGAAGCCAAAATCCCAAAGAGAACCGTAAAGAAAAAGGTTCGCACGGTAGATGCCGAGGGCAAGGTAACGACACGCCTTTACTTTGAGGAGGTGGATAAAAAGAAGCCGCCCTCCAAGATGTCTCATGCCGTGATCCATGCTCCCCTAAACACGGCAATGGGTACGGCACACCGGAAAATCCGTGAAAGCGAGCAGGAGAATGTAGGTGTTGAGAGTGCTCACAAGGCAGAGGAATTTGCCGAGGGCGGTGTGCGGATGATAAGTTCCGCACATCGTTCCCACAAGCTAAAACCTTATCGCAATGCGGCTCACGCTGAAAAGGCGGCAGATAAAGCCAATCTGAAAGCCTTAAACAAGCAGGCACGGCGAGATAATCCGCAGTTTTCCAGCAACCCCTATTCCCGATGGCAGCAGAAGCGGGCTATCAAAAAGGAATATATGGCGGCGAAAAAGTCCGGCAAGAGTACCGTCAAGGCAGGACAGACCACGGCAAAAGCCACAAGGAAAGCCGCCGAGAATACCAAAAAATCGGCACAGTTTCTGGCAAAGCACTGGAAAGGGGCACTCATTGCCCTTGGCCTGCTGCTGATCGTTGCCTTCCTGCTCAGCGTGGTGTCCTCCTGCTCTGTGCTGGTGCAAAGCGGAACTGCTGCCTACGGCGCATCCTCCTACGGTGCAGAGGATGGGGATATGCTGGCCGCAGAAGCACAGTATTGTGCTTTGGAAGCGGAACTGCAAAACTATCTCTCCACCTACGAAAGCACCCACAGCTACGATGAGTACCATTACGATTTGGACGACATCGAGCATGACCCCTATGTGCTGATCTCTGCTATCTCTGCCCTCCACGGGTCGGAATGGACGATAAGCGAGGTGAGCAGCACCATTCAAATGCTGTTCGACAAACAGTATATCTTAACTGAGACCGTCACAACGGAGACCCGCTATCGGACGGAGGCCCGCACGGGAACCAACACCTACTATGACCCCGATACCGGCCAGATCGTCACTGAGGAATATGAATACGAGGCGGAAGTGCCTTACACCTACTATATCTGTACCGTGGAGCTGGAAAACTTCAACCTCTCCCATGTGCCGGTGTATATCATGAGCGAAGAACAGCTTTCCATGTATGCCACCTATATGAGTACCCTCGGCAACCGTCCCGACCTGTTTCCAAACTCATCCTATGTGACAAGCTACTATGGCACGGAGTACGAAAAGTACGAAATACCACCGGAGGCTCTGTCTGATCCGCAGTTTGCCGCCATGATACAGGAAGCGGAAAAATATCTTGGATTTCCGTATGTCTGGGGCGGCAGCACCCCCTCCACCTCTTTCGACTGCTCCGGCTTCGTGTCCTGGGTAGTCAATAACTGCGGTGTAGGCTGGAATATTGGCAGGCTTGGTGCTGACGGTCTGCGGAATAACTGCACCCGTGTATCCTCTGCCAATGTCAGACCCGGCGACCTTGTGTTTTTCCAAGGCACTTATGACACGGCAGGGGCATCCCATGTGGGCATCTATGTTGGCAACAACAAATTTATCCACTGCGGCGACCCCATCCAGTACGCCGACCTTTCCGCAAGCTACTGGCAGCAGCACTTTTTGTCATTTGGGCGTTTGCCCAGCCCGTAAGCGACACAGAAAATTTACAAGTGAGATTTTCGCAGCCTGTTGACAATATCACGGTATCGTGATATACTGTAAGTGACAAGAGAGGAGGTTGATTTCACGATGCCGGTATTGTCAAGATTTTATGGAATTATCATCCGAATGTATTTCCTGCAAAGCGAGCATAACCCGCCCCACATTCACGCAATCTATAATGAGGATGTGGCAGCCATCGACTTTATGACAGGCGAAGTGCTGGAAGGTCATCTTCCTGCCAAGGCGCTGGCCATGGTTCGGGAATGGATTTCCATTCACAAAGACACCTTGCAGGAAATTTGGGAAACGCAGGAGTTTCAAAAGCTCCCGCCGTTGGAATAAGGAGGCTGCGTATGTTTCACAAGGTAAAAAATGTTGCTCCCATTTCCGACTTCAAGCTGAGCGTCCAATTCAGCGAGGGCGTGACCAAGGTTTACGATGTGAAGCCCCTGTTTGAAAAGCTCCCTGTTTTCAAGGTGCTTCAAAACGATCCTGCCGAGTTTGCCTGTGTCACCGTGGATGTGGGCGGCTACGGGATTGTCTGGAACGACGATTTGGATTTATCCTGCGATGAGCTGTGGGAAAACGGAACGGTGGTGGAAACACCCTTTGACGGCCTGATGGCATTCAGCGATGCCACCGAGCTGTGGGGATTGAACGAAAGCACACTCCGCAAAGCAATTTCTTACGGAAAGCTGGTAAACGGTGTGGATGTCTGCAAGTTCGGCAAGCAATGGGTGGTCTCCATGGACGCTATGAAGCGGGAATACGGTGCAGCCGTCCGCTGACAACAAAACATTACGGAAAGCATCTATCTTCGGATAGGTGCTTTTTCTA
>Ga0129316_1001098_pt1 | contig 11489 bp, 10 predicted proteins | sample Cm1ome_2_FD_94429 | JGI IMG/M metagenome (GOLD analysis project Ga0129316, IMG submission 94429) | Eastern black-and-white colobus group fecal microbial communities from Wisconsin, USA - Cm1022B metagenome | ecosystem: Host-associated > Mammals > Digestive system > Large intestine > Fecal...
AAAATTCCTTTGCCGCTCAAAATGCCAAGCCCCACCACAACCGCGAAGGCCACCAACACGGCAATGATAAAATAGTCCACATATCTTACCGGAACATCGATTTTATCATAAATTCCCTCAATGGGGCGTTTGCGCGCCTTGCCGGGCTGCTGCTCCTGATCCTGCAGGGCTTTTTGGGCTTCGGCCAGTTGTTTTTCCGCTTCGGCCAGCTTTTGCTGTGTTTCGGCCAGCTGTTCTTCCGCCGTGCGGGCGGGCTGCTGCAGATGGGGCATAGGGCATTCTCCTTTATTCTAAACGGTTTTTCTGTGATATAAAAAGCGGCGGGCTATCCAATAAGCCCGCCGCAAGCTGTTTGAAAGGGTTGCTGAAAAATTACTTCTTGGCCAGGTACTTGCGCAGGTCCAGAGCAACGGCCAGCACGATCACAAGGCCCTGTGCGATGTAGGTGTAAGCGGGGTCAACGCCCAGGAACTGCAGGCAGATCTTCAGGGTCTCAAATACCAGAACGCCCACCAGAACGCCGGGGATTGTGCCAACACCGCCGTTTGCGGAAACGCCGCCAACGGTACATGCTGCGATAGCCTCCAGCTCGTAGCCGAAGCCGGTTGCCGTGGATGCGCCGCCGGCCTTAGCGCCCAGCAGGAAGCCGCCGAAGGCGTACAGCACGGAAGCCAGAATGTAAATGCGGATCAAGGTTGCAGGCACATTCACGCCAGCCACCTGAGCTGCGTTTTCGTTGCCGCCGATGGCGTACATATACTTGCCGTGGCGGGTTTTGTTGTACAGGAACCACATATACACGCCCACCAGAGCGGCAAAGATGACCAGATAGGGGATCACAGCGATGCTGCCGGTAGCCACCTTGCTGTAGCTGGATTTAAAGCCGCCCAAGGGCTGGTTGTTGGTGATAACCGAGCAGATACCGTAAACGATGGTCTGGGTGCCCAGAGTGGCAATGAAGGGGGGAACCTTCAGGAAAGCGATGATGCAGCCGTTGATCGCACCGAAGCAGGCCATGATGAGCAGCACGATGATCAGGCCCGCAAACACGGGGATATCGGGCAGGCCGGTGAGCACGCGGGCAGAATAGTCCACGCTCTGCAGCAGCATGGCGGAAAGGCAGGCTGCCAGGCCAACCTGACGGCCGGCGGACAGGTCAGTGCCTTTGGTGATCAAGCATCCCGAAACGCCGCAGGCGATGATGAATCGGGGAGACATGTTGATGATCAGGTTGCGGACATTCTTGATGGTAAAGAAGTTATCGGTTTTCAGGCCGACTGCCAAAGCCAGCACGATAACCAAAAGAATGATGGCGTTGTTAGACAAAAAATTCTTGACGGCTTTTGCGTCCATTTTTTTTGCTTTGGTTTCCATTAGGTTACTCCTCCTTATTCAAACTGGGTGGCCAGTTCCATGATATTCTCCTGATTTGCCTTGTCACCGTCGATAAAGCCGGTTACTCGGCCGTCACACATAACCATGATGCGGTCAGACATACCGATCAGTTCGCTCATTTCGGAGGAGATCATGATAATGCTCTTGCCCTGCTTGGCAAGCTCAGCAATAATGCAGTAAATTTCGTATTTGGCGCCCACATCAATGCCGCGGGTGGGCTCGTCAAGGATCAGCACATCGGGGTCGTTGGCCAGCCAGCGTGCGATCAGCACCTTCTGCTGGTTGCCGCCCGAAAGCGACTGGATCTGGGTTTTGGAAGAAGGCGTTTTGATGCTCATCTTCTCTTTGTTTTCCTGCACCAGCTTTTCGATCTTGCTATCGTCCAGCATAAAGCCGAACTTCAGATACTGGTTCAGAGATGCCACGGAAATGTTATCGGCCACCGACAGCACGCCCAGAATACCGGTTGCGCGGCGGTCCTCCGTGAGCATGGCAATGCCGTTGGTAATGGCATCCTTCGGCTGCTTTACATGCAGCTCTTTGCCCTTATATGTAATGGTGCCTGCCGAATGGTTGCGCAGGCCAAACAAACCTTCCATCAGCTCGGTGCGCTGTGCGCCCACCAGGCCGGCCACACCCAGAATTTCGCCCTTGCGCACTTCAAACGAGCAGTGGCGGAAGCTCTTGGGGTTAATGGAAGTAAAATCTTCAACTTTATAAATCACCTCACCGGGCGTATTGGAGCGCGGCGGGTACAGATTGGTCAGCTCACGGCCAACCATTTTGGTGATGATGAAATCGGTGGTCAGCTCCTTGGCATCCCATGTGCCCACATACTGGCCATCGCGCATGATGGTAACTTCGTCACTGATGCGCAGAATTTCATCCATCTTGTGGCTGATATATACGATCGACACACCCTCGGCGCGCAGCTCGTTTACAATGGTGAACAGCGCCTCTACTTCGGCTGCCGTAAGCGAGGAAGTAGGCTCGTCCAGAATCAGCACCTTGCACTGTGCCGAAACGGCCTTGGCAATTTCCACCAGCTGCATCTGCGAAACGCTCAGCGAAGAAAGCTTTGCTCTGGGGTCAAAGTTCAGGTGAACCTTTTCCAGCACCTCAGCGGCATCCTTATACATTTTGTCATGGTCGATCACCGTGACAGGGCCGTAATGTTTGGTGGGATAGCGGCCCACATAAATGTTTTCACCAATGCTGCGCTCGGTGATGGGCTGCAGCTCCTGGTGCACCATGGCAATGCCCTTTTTCAGTGCATCCAAGGGGCCCTTGAACGAAACCTTTTCGCCCTCGTAGTAAACTTCGCCCTCATCCATGTGGTAAATGCCGAACATACACTTCATCAGTGTGGATTTTCCCGCGCCGTTCTCGCCCATCAAGGCGTGAACCGTGCCGGGTTTGAGTTTTAACTGCGCGTGATCCAGTGCCTTAACACCGGGGAACGTTTTCACGACCTCGCGCATTTCCAAGCGATACTCAGACAATTCACTGGCCCCCTTTAAGTTTCCTTTTTCCAATTTCAGGTGGTGTAGCTCCCCATTTATAAGCGGGTGCGGGAACCCGGGCACCCTTGCGGTTTTCAATTTTCTTTCGGCCTGCATACAGCCGAAGAAAAGGGGTGCATGTGCGCCATGCACACGCACCCCCCTATTAGCGAATCAGCAAGTCAACAGCCGAAATTACTTCTTGAACTCAGTAACGTTCTCGGGAGTAACCTTCACGTAGTCAACATACACGGACTGCTCGCCCTCGGCATAGGTCTTGCCGCCCAGCAGCTCTTCCATGCAAGTAACAGCCTGAGAAGCCTGGCCCTCAGCGTCGTTCAGAACGGTGCCGGTCATGTTGCCGTTGGAAACTTCGTTCAAAGCAGCATCCAGAGCGTCAACGCCAACCAGATAGATGTCCTTGTTCACAGTGCGGCCTGCAGCCTGGATAGCCTGCAGAGCGCCGATAGCCATGTCGTCGTTGTTGCAGAAGACAACTTCGATGTCGTCGCCGAACTTAGCAAGGTCGGTCTGAGCGATTTCCTGGCCCTTGTTACGGTCCCAGTCACCGCGCTGCAGGTCGAGCTGCTCAACCTTAACGCCGGCATCTTTCAGAGCCTTCACAGAGTACTCGGTACGATACTGAGCGTCCACGTTCTCGGGGTCGCCCTGGATCATGATGTACTTCACAACGCCGTCGCCGTTGATGTCGCCCTTGGTCTCGGTGTCGAGGATCAGCTCACCCTGCATGGTGCCGCTCTGGCGAGCGTCGCAGCCAACGTAAACCAGCTTGTCGTAAGCAGCCATCTGCTCAGCGGTGGGCTCACGGTTGATCAGAACGGTGGGGATGTCAGCATCCTTCACAGCTGCGATGATGGAGTCAGCAGCGGAGGTCATAACGGGGTTCACGATCAGAGCATCCACACCCTGAGTGATGAAGGTGTTGATCTGCTCGGTCTGCTTAGCCTGGTCGTTGTTGCCGTCCACGCAGGTAACGGTGTAGCCCTTGTCTTCCAGGATCTTGGTCAGGGCATTACGATAGGTGGTCATGAAAGCGTCATCAAACTTGTAGATGCAGACACCAACGGTGCCGCCGGCAGGAACGCTCTCAGCAACGCTGGCAGCTGCAGAAGAAGCAGCAGCGGGAGCGGAAGAAGCGGCAGCAGGAGCGGAAGAGGCGGAAGATCCACCGCAAGCAACCATGCTCAGAGCCATGGTGCCTGCCAAAACAGATGCAAGCAGTTTTTTCATGATGATTTTCTCCTTTTTGATCAGATGATCATATCGTTTTGTCCACTCGGGACAGAAAGCCCGACGCACTTTACGCCGGTTCTCTATAACTAATGATATCGGGCTGTTCGTGAAAAGTCAATAATTTTTTCACTACTGAAATCTATTTTTAATACAATTTCACAATATTTGTGGAATACTACCAAGAATTTATGATTTTTTTTAGTATCTCCACCAGTGTCGGTTTTGTTGCTTTAGATGGACTTTTCGTTCATACGCCCCTTATTGCGCATGGACTGTTCGCACTTTAGATACGGTTGTTGCCCCCTTGCATACGGCCAAATTCTCTTTGCGCCGCCGCCAAAGCCCTGAGTTCCCACGCTTCCATGGCCGGATGCGCCGCCCATTGCTTGTTTTGGCTGCCGCTCACCCAGCGGCGGGCCAGCTGCGCGGGTGCCTCGTCGATCTGCATAAGGTCCTGCCCGGTGATCTGCAATTCCAGCAGCGGCACACTGGCAGGGGCTGCCGCCAATTCCACCCCGCCAAAGGGCGGCAGCAGCCGCACCGCCAGCCGGTGGTGCCCATCGGCGCTTTGGATAAACACCGCCATCGGCACGCCCCGCGCCGTAAGGCTCAGCTCAAACTGACCGATCACAAATTCGGCCGGTTCCAGCACGCACACGGCCCCCTCGCCCGCTATAGATGAGTAGGTGCAGTACTCGGGCATATCCTCACGGTAGATCTGGCGCGAAAAATCCGGCTTAAAGCGAGCATAGCAGCCCGGCACCGCAAAAGCTTTTCCCTGCTCCAGCCCCTTGAGAAAGCACTCGTAAAACTCGCTCATCGGGTTTTGGCTGTCCATTTGGGTTTTGCCGAAATCCGGCCTGCTCAGATGCCCTGCCCCCATTTTTCCGTTCTCCTTTTTTATAGATCGTATAAAGCTTGTGCAAACACATTCCACGGAAACGCCCTTGGAGGTATTTGCCGCACAAAAACTTCTTTTCCGCCCGCCGGGGCCGCAAAGCCCACCCCGCAGCTGAACAGCGCCGTGCCGCAGCCTTTCTCCCGGCTGCCGTAGCGCCCATCGCCCAAAAGGGGCATTTTTCGCGCTGCAAACTGGGCGCGGATCTGGTGAAAGCGCCCCGTATGCAGCCGCACCCACACAAGGCTGATGGTTTCGCTGTTCTGTGCGGCCTCGGCCAGCGTTTTGTATTCCAGCTCGGCCTGCTTCACGCCCTTTCGCAGCGATTTTACTGCATAGGCCTTGCCCTTTCGTTTATCGTGATACAGATAGTCCTGCAAAACGCCCTGGGGCGGCTGCACACTGCCCTGCACCACGGCAAAATATTCCTTTTGAAACCGATGCTCCTGAATCTGCGCCGAAAGCGCCGCCGCAGCCTTGGCGCTGCGGGCATACACCATCACGCCGCCCACCGTGCGGTCCAGCCGGTGAACGCAGTAAAAATTTTGTGCGGTGCCTCCCAGCGCATCGGCCAGCAGCTGCGGAACCTGATGCTCACACTCGCAGCCGGGCGCTTTGCACAGCACCACATATTCCTTTTCGGCCTGCAATATCTGCACGCCGGTCGTTTGATCGTTGTTTTTCACAGCCCCCGCCTTTCGGCAAAACCAATGCCACGATACAAAATACCGCCCGCGCAGCAAACCAAACAGCGCAGGCGGTATTTTACAATTTGTTATTTATTCTTATACATTTCCTGATAGTATTTCTGATAATTGCCGCTGGTCACATTGTTCATCCAATCCTCATGCTGCAAATACCAGTCGATGGTAAGCACAATGCCCTTTTCAAAGGGGGTTTCGGGATACCAGCCCAGATCGTTTTTGATCTTGGTGGGATCGATGCCATAGCGGCGGTCGTGGCCAAGGCGGTCGGCCACATGCCGGATCAGCTGCTCGCTGATGCCTTCGTCCTGCAGGCGGTCATGCAGCTGGCTGATGATGGTTTTCACGATAAAGATGTTGGGGCGCTCGTTGTGGCCGCCCACATTGTACACCTCGCCAATCTTGCCGCCGTTGGCCACCATGTCGATGGCCTTGCAGTGATCCTCCACATACAGCCAGTCACGCACCTGCATACCGTCGCCATACACAGGCAGCTGCTTGTGATGCTTGACATTGTTGATCATCAGCGGAATCAGCTTTTCGGGGAACTGATAGGGGCCGTAGTTGTTGGAGCAGCGGGTAATATTCACCGGCATTCCGTAGGTGTCGTGGAAGGCCATCACAAACATATCGGCGCTGGCCTTGCTGCTGGAATAGGGGCTGTGCGGGCACAGGGGCGTGGTTTCCATAAAATAGCCCTCGGCCCCCAGCGTGCCGTACACTTCGTCGGTGGAAACCTGCAGGTATTTTTTGCCCTCTTTCCATGTTTTGGCATCGGCATCATACCATGCCTCTTTGGCGCGCTGCAGCAGGTTTACCGTGCCCATCACATTGCTCTGCACAAAAATTTCGGGGTTGGAAATGCTGCGGTCCACATGGCTTTCGGCGGCAAAGTTGATCACATAGTCAAAATCATACTTCCGGAACAGGCCGGACACCAGCTCTTTATCGCAGATATCACCCTGTACAAACACATGGCGGGGGTCGCCCTCTACGCCCTTCAGATTTTCCAGATTGCCGGCATAAGTCAGCTTATCCAAGTTTACCAAAAGTATATCATCATACTTTTTCAGCATATAGTATACAAAATTCGAGCCGATAAACCCGGCGCAGCCGGTGATCAGGTAGGTTTTCTTCATGGTTCTACTTCACTTTCTATGATTTTTACTTGTAATCATTTCATTCCGTTTTCGCCGTCCCAGTGGGCAAAGAAGCATTCCAGTGCCTGCTGCCACGGGCGAACGGGATCTCCTGTCGTGCAGCGCAGCATACGGTTGTCCAGTGCGCTCCAGGCCGGGCGGTTGGTGCTGGCCGGGTTCATCTGCTTATACTGCGCGCTGGTACAGGGGGTCACCTGGGCCTGCACGCCGCTCAGGCGAATGATCTCGCAGGCAAAGTCATACCAGCTGCACACGCCCTCGCCCGTGCAGTGATACACGCCGTATTCGTGGCTGACCGCCAGCTGCAGGATCACATGGCCCAGATCCACTGCGTTGGTGGGGTTGCCCAGCTGATCGTTCACCACGGTCAGCTTGCCCAGCTTGCGGCCTGCATTCACCATGGTTTTCACAAAGTTTTTGCCGTAATAGCTATACAGCCATGCCGTGCGCACAATAAAATGGCGGCGGCAGAATTTTTGCACATACTGCTCGCCCAACAGCTTGGTGCTGCCGTAGGCCGAAATGGGGCCGGGCAGAGTGGCTTCGTCCAGGGGAATACCTCCGTTTTCGGTGCCGGGGAACACATAATCGGTGGACACATGGATCAGGCGCGCGCCGATCTTTTCCGCTGCCATGGCCAGATTGCGCGGGCCGATGGCATTCACCTTAAAAGCGGCATCGTGGTTGGTTTCGCAGCCGTCCACATTGGTAAAGGCAGCGCAGTTGATAATGGTATCCGGGTGCTGGCGGCGCACAAAATCCACCGTTGCCTGACGGTCGGTGATGTCCAGCTGATCCACATCCACTGCAATCACCGTGGCGTTGCGCAGGCGCTCGGGCACGGGGCCCAGCTCACTTTTTTCCTGCCGCAGCTGCTTTTGCAGCTCGGTGCCCAGCTGCCCGTTGCAGCCTGTGATCAAAATTTTCATGCCAGTTCCTCCGTTCTCATTTCCGTGGGGGTTTTAAGGCGGTGCTGCCTTAGTACATCAATTTTCCCTCGGCCACATTCTTCAAATGGGTGCCATAGGGCGATTTGCCATAGCGCTCGGCGCTTTCCATCAGCTTTTCGCGGCTGATCCAGCCAAATTTATAGGCGATCTCCTCGGGGGCGCTGATCTTGATGCCCTGGCGCTTTTCCACTATCTGCACAAAATCAGCTGCTTCCACAAGGCTATCCATGGTGCCGGTGTCCAGCCAGGCAAAGCCGCGGCCCAGCAGCTGCACGTCCAGCTTGCCTTCCTCCAGATACATCTGATTCAGTGTGGTGATCTCCAACTCGCCCCGGGCACTCGGCTTTACTTCCTTGGCCTTTTTCACTACCTGATTGTTGTAGAAATACAGGCCAGTCACGGCGTAATTGCTCTTGGGCTGCGCGGGTTTTTCCTCAATGCTGGTGGCACAGCCGTTTTCGTCAAACGCCACCACGCCAAAGCGCTCAGGATCGTTTACATAGTATCCAAACACCGTGCTGCGGCCATTTTTTTCGGCATTTTCGGCGGCGTTTTTCAGGTATTTGCTAAAGCCTGCGCCGTAAAAAATATTATCGCCCAGCACCATGGCGCAGCAATCGTTTCCGATGAATTCCTCGCCCAGAATAAACGCCTGCGCCAAGCCGTCGGGGCTGGGCTGCACCTTATACTGCAGGTGTACGCCAAACTGGCTGCCATCCCCCAGCAGAGCCTCAAACCGAGGCGTATCCGTGGGGGTGGAAATGATCAGAATATCCTGAATGCCGGCCAGCATCAGCGTGCTGAGCGGATAGTAGATCATGGGCTTATCATACACCGGCAGCAGCTGCTTGCTGGTAACCATGGTCAGCGGATACAAACGGGTGCCGGCGCCGCCGGCCAGAATAATTCCCTTCATAGCGTTTTATCTCCTTATGAAAGTGTTCCAATGTTCGTTCAGTATATGCGAAAGCCCCAGCGCTTAAAATAGCGCATCATGCTGCCCAGCTGCATGGTGAAATGCTTGGCATCGCGGCTGGGATTCCGGTGCCATGCGTGAACTGCGCCAAACTGCGGCAGCAGAAACACTTTTCCGTACTGCATGGCCTTGCGGGTGATGTCGGCGTCCTCCACATACATAAAGTAGCCGGGGTCAAACCCGCCCATTTTGCAAAACACCTCGGTGCGCATACAGAAAAAGCTGCCCGTGCAAAACTGGATCTCGTGCGGCTGGCTCAGATCCTCATCCAGCATGGTGTAGTGACGGTCAAACCGCTGCAGCGGGGAAAAGCCCGGCACCTGACGCGCCAAAAGCCCCAAAAAGCTGGGCACGCGGCGGGGCAGGTTTTGCTTGCGGCCATCCGGGAAAAACAGCTGCGGCGTGGCCATGACCACCTCGGGGTGTTCGTCCATCCATGCGCACATCTGCTGCAGAACATCGCTGTTCACCTGAATATCAGGGTTCAGCACAAAATGATAATCGCTTTCCAGCATGGGGATCACGGTGTTGTGCCCTTTTCCAAAGCCAATGTTCTCGGGCAGGCAGATCACCTTGGCCCGGCCCTGCAGGGCTGTTTGCAGCTTTTCGCCCGTGCCGTCCGCACTGGCATTGTCTATCATATAAAGCGCAGCCTCCGGGCAGTGCTGCAGCACTGTGTCCGCCGCCAGCTTTGCTTCCTCAAAATCGTTATAGGTCACGATCCCTGCACTGATTTTTGCCAAGAGCCGCGCCCCCTTTCCTTTTCTGTTGGTTCGCCCGAAAACACTTTTTAATGCCCGCCCTGCGCAGCAAAGGGGCTTTGTTGGGGCGCATTTTGCCGTTATGGGCAGCGCTTTCGGCTTCTGCCCATAGTTTGATTTATTGTAGCATTTTTGTCTTTTATTTGCAACAAAAAAGGGCCGCTGCGCCCAAAAAGAGTGCAGCGGCCAATTTTTAAACGGTTTTTTCTTTTGCCTTGGCGGGCAGGCTGTTCAGCACCACACTGAAAATGATCAGTGCGCTGCCCAGCAAAAAGCTGGGGGTGATCTTTTCGCCCAGCAGCACCACGCCCAGCAGCATGGACACCATGGGCTGCACCGGATAGAAGGCTGCGCAGTGCCCGGCCTCCTGATGTGCCAGACAAAAATTCCACGTCATGTGGGCAAATGCCGTGCAAACCAGCGCCACAAACGCCATCCAAAGGGCAGGCTCAAGCGCCCAAACCACGCCCGCGCCCTCCACGGCAGATTCCACAAAAGCCGTGGGCAGGCTGAACACTGCCGCCACCGCCATACCATAGGCTGTCACGGTAAGCGAATCATATTTTGCGGTAAGGCTTTTCATAAAAATCGAGTTGAAGCTCCACAAAACCACGCTGGCCACTGCGCAGAAAAGGCCCAACAGATTAATATTGCTGCCGGGGCCGCCCACGATCACCGCCGCACCGCCAATGGCTATGGCGATCACGATCACCTTGCGGGGCGTGATTTTTTCCCCCAGCATAAAATAGGCAAACACCAGCATGAAAATGGGGTTCAGGCTGTTCAGCAGGCTGGAAAGACTGGCATTGGTAAGGCGCGTGCAGAGCGTGAGCAGCGAATTGGAGGCAAAATAGCCCACACCGCCCACCAGCAGAAAGCGCGGCCAGTCCGCCCGCTGCGGCTGCAAAAGCCCGCGCTTGATGGTGATGGGGATCAGCACCGCTGCGCTGATGGCAAAGCGGAAGAAAAGCAGCCACAGCACCGGCATATAGCCCAGGATCACGCGGTTGGCCACATACAGGCTGCCCCACAGGGCCACCACCACAAACAGCAAAAGATTATACTGTGTTTGACTCAGAGATTTCATGATCTTATTGACACCCTTGGCAGCGCCGCACCATTCCCGCTCAAACGCCTTTTGGAATAACACGGTGCTGCTTTTTTCCTTTGGATAAGAATAACCCCTGTTTTTACCGGCCATACTTTGGCCGGGCGGGGCAACGCTTTTATCTTACTCCAAAGCGCTTTATTTGTAAACCATGTTTTTAACCATGAATTGATTGATTTTGCCTATATATACTTTTGTCGTTTGATCCGGCCGTCTGCAGGCAGCCAGAAAATTTTGATTTTGCCGCCAGATTTGCCGCTGCAATGCTTGCAGTTTTTTTCTTTATATCCTATAATAGCAGTATCTGTGAACTTTTGCCCCACACCGCGAAAGGAGGCTTACTTCATGGAAAATTTCTACGATATCGATCACCCTGTGCTTGGCATTTTGGGCGGGCTTGGCCCCGCTGCCAGCTGTTATTTTTACCAGATGGTCACCGAGCACACACAGGCTGCGCGCGATCAGGACCATATCGATCTGGTTTTGAGCAGCCGCGCCACCACGCCTGACCGCACCGAGTTTATTCTGGGCAAGTGCCGCACCGATCCCTTTGCCATTATGGAGCGCGACGCCCAAATGCTGGTGCGCTACGGCGCCACCGTGATCGCCATTCCGTGCAACACCGCGCATTATTTTTTTGACCGTCTGGCCGCTTCTCTGCCTGTGCCGGTTTTGCATATGCCGCGCCTCACCGTGCAGCAGGCCATTGCAGGCGGCTGCCGCAAATTGGGCATTTTAGCCACCACCGGCACCGTGGTTACCGGTGCTTACCAAAAAATGT
>Ga0129316_1001119_pt1 | contig 11277 bp, 18 predicted proteins | sample Cm1ome_2_FD_94429 | JGI IMG/M metagenome (GOLD analysis project Ga0129316, IMG submission 94429) | Eastern black-and-white colobus group fecal microbial communities from Wisconsin, USA - Cm1022B metagenome | ecosystem: Host-associated > Mammals > Digestive system > Large intestine > Fecal...
CGCCGTATCGCCAGCGTGTGGGTGGTTATCTCCATGGCCGTGGCGGTGTTGATCGGCATTGTTGGCAACGCCATGACCAAGGCCGGCCTTGTGCCCCTGCTTGCCAGCAGCGGCGAAAGCGAAACCATCATTGTGCAGATCACGCATTTGATCAGCCAGAACGGCGTTTTGTTCAGCATCGTGGCCGGTTTGATCCTAGCAGGCATTCTGGCCGCCACCATGTCCACGGCTGACAGCCAGCTGCTGGCGGCCAGCTCCAGCGTGAGCCAGAATCTGGTGCAGGATTTTCTGCACATCAAGCTCAGCACCAAGCAGAGCCTGCTGGTGGCCCGTGCCACGATTCTGGGCATTTCGGTTGTGGCCATTCTGCTGGCGCAGGACCCCAACTCCAGCGTGTTCCAGATCGTAAGCTTTGCATGGGCAGGCTTCGGCGGCGCATTCGGCCCGCTGATGCTGTGCTGCCTGTTCTGGAAGCGCACCACCCTGCCCGGCGCACTGACCGGCCTTGTGAGCGGCGGTGTGATGGTGTTTGTGTGGAAATTCCTGGTGCGCCCCTTGGGTGGCGTGTGGAACATCTACGAGCTGCTGCCCGCCTTTATGGTGTCGCTGGTATTGATCGTGGTGGTTTCGCTTTGCACCAAAGCGCCCGAGCAGAGCATTCTGGACGAGTTTGAAGCCGCAAAGGGCTAAATCAGAACGATAGAAAATCAGAAAAAGGCTGCCTTCCAGGTGTTTTTGGAAGGCAGCCTTTTTTGCGGGCAAATGGACGCAGCGGGAACGAACAGCAGAGGGAAGGATTGCAGAAAAGAAAATACTGTGAAAAATCGCAGAGAAACCATTCAACAAAAAATCCCCGGGCGCTTTTCAGCGCTCGGGGATTTGGCAGATGTGAACACTTTGGTACCTGCCATTTTCTTATATACTATACCATGCTCGATGAAGTATGACAAGGGAAAAATGGTCACTTTCAATTCTTCTGTCATTGGAATGTTATCAATTACCTTGTTGCTTGAGCTGACCACTAAGCAGAGCTACGCTCTTTTGCTGTGTAGGTGGAAACACGAGAAGCTCCATGCACATTACCGCCCAATCTTCCGGAGTCAATCCATAAGGGCTTAGTTTCTGCGTAATTTTTCTCAGCAGTTCTTCCTCGATTTCGATTTCAATGGTGACCAATTTTTCTTCATTCCATTCTGGCCATCCACGTTCCCAGAGCTCATCTGCTGACAGATCCAAGTCATCATTCCATGTGATACCTTTGCCGCCGGTATCCACGACTACTTGTGAATAGAGTGTTGGGGCTTCCCTGAGAGCTGCGAATTCTGGCAACTTGGAAAACAGCGGATTCATATCATAGAGTTTTATGGCACCTCCGACGAACTTCACTCCAAGAATGAAATCATCCATCGGCAAAACAGATTGGATTATATGATTCATTAGAACCTCCTGTTCTCTCGCCTGATCAGTATAAAATGGGACTCACTCTGCTGCAAAGCCTGTTCCTCGATCCTGTCGTTTAACTCGGTTTCGGTCATAGGCTTTGCGACTTTGGACGGTTCGAGTGACGGGACAAACCCCGTGCCAGCTTCCACGTTGTCTTTCATGAAACTCTTTCTGCTTCCGTTTGCTCTGTTTCTCCAACGGGACCATTCTGTTCATGGTGTTTTCCTCCCTTCATTCGTTTATGCGCTTCTTCAAAATCTGCCTTTAGGTTTTCGCAAAATTGCGGGTAATCAGAAAACCCACAGATCATCATTTTGCTGGGAAGTTCTTGCAAAGCTGCTATCAGTGCATTCGAGTGTTTCTTTCGGCATTTGCAGAAGATGACTCGATAGGAAGAATCCGACCGGGCAAATTCATCGCCGAAGATCACAGGAACCTTGTGTTTGATGAAAAGTCCGTCTGCGAGATACTCTCCGGTATCTACAAAGGCGAAGTAATCGTACAACAGCGAGAATCGCTCCAACGACCAACCGCACAGGATATCAGGCTTCTGCTTCATGAATACCTCCTGAAATAGCATTTTGGGGGTTGCATTTTGACTCTGCTTCTGATATTCTGTAGTATCGCCCTTTTGGGGCACACTCGAAAACAGAAACGGAGGAGAATGCAATGGATGTAAGAATGTTTCCGGTCATTGATCCTGTTGCCACCGGCGAAAACATTGTTCGTTTACGCAAACAGCGTGGCCTCACCGTTCGTGACCTGCAGCACTGGTTTGGCTTTGAAGAACCCCAGGCCATCTACAAATGGCAAAAAGGAAAAAGCCTTCCAACCGTTGATAACCTGTATGCACTTGGTGCTTTACTGGATGTTCCCATGGAGGAAATCCTTGTAGCGAGCACTCCACAACTGAATCTTGTAGTTGATGGGCAGCAGGCCGGGGTCTGCTGCCCATCTCGCATGTCCGACCGTTTTGGATACGGCAGAAGTATAAGTTCACGTCAGCCATTTTGTAGTGAACCTGAGCGCTTGGCAGCTTGATGAGGCGAGCCTGATCACACTGCCTCCCAGACAGGTACACAAGATGATCGCCCAAAGGCGTTCAAATAGTATTTTGGAGGGCTGTCAACCCGGAGAATGGAGACGTGAGTTTGGATGGTTGGATGGGCGACTGACGAAAGCACGGAAGATTGAATTCACGTTGCTTGAAGATCGATCTAATGAGTGCATACTTCATCTTATCTGTTACCCAAACAGTAGGGCGGAAAGACACCGCCGATTTTCTTTTAAAAAGCATGCAGCGTTATAGTTCATCTGCATCTGAACCGACATCGGTGAGCTCATGCCCTGCCGCATCCAAAACAGTCGGACTCGAACGCCTCAGTTTAAGAAGCTGAGGCGCTTTTTTCAAGATAGGCTTCGAAGGCATCCGCAAAGCTGTCATTGACATCAAAGGGAGCATCGAATTCCACGGTGGAGTTGACCATGCAGCGATCCAGTTCCGCAGACATCTCGTCCATCTTCCTGTTCAGGGCAGATACATGGTTGCGGATCTTGTTGCGGTCAAAGTTAATGGTGGTGACCCGCTTGACATCACAGCGGTAGGACACCTGATTGCCTTCAGCATTGAAGCGGTAACCGGTTCCGCCGTTGTGAACGGTCACCTCGGAGCTTCTCAGGTTGCCCATTCTCGTCAACAGACGGGCGATCTCCTGGCGCTTGCTGTTGAGGCTGACCTCGCCGTCCATGTCGATGGAAAGGGCGGATTTTGCCGCACGGATCGCACCGGAGAGGTTTTCCTTCTGCTCCAGAAGATAGAGCAGGAAGCTGACAAGCTCGGTGATCTGTTCGGCATACTCGGTATCCGGCACATCCATTCTGACTTCGTCCTCGGCTTCTGCCATGACCTTGCTGCGAAGGTAAGTATTCTGAACCTTGGTCACGTTCTGCTCCTGGCTCAAAATCGACTGTGCTTCCTCCATCAATTTCTGGAGCTTATTTTGAAAACGGAATGCTTCTTTGAGATTCATATGTTTCACTCCTTATCTGTTTCTGTTATTATCATATCTCCCGCAGGAGGGGTTGTCATTGAACTTGTAGTTTAATGGCACGAGCATCATTTTGATTACAGGAACTCCTGCTTTTCCAAAAAGGCTTCAAACTGCTTTCGCTTTATGAGCCGTTTGTTTCCGATGTACAGGACAAAGTTGCAGTTGCGGGTCTTCGTGAGCGATACGAGTTTGTTTCTCCCGATCCCGAAATAGGCGGCAGCTTCCTCGACAGTGAGATTGGCTTTCTCCCAAACAGGAACTTCTTTCATGGAATCACTCCCCGCAGATCTCATGGGCGGGTCTGCCTGCTTTATCATAAAGGCCGACCGCTGTGTCTTCCGAAAGAGTCTTTCTTGGGGATCGAAGAAATAGAGAAGCGGTTCGGAAGAAGGTTCCATTCGATCATTGAAATAGAACTTGAGGATATCCTTAGCACTTATCCAGTAATCGAAGGAAGTCTTCCAGGAATCTTTCGTCAGATACTCAGGGACGACAATGACACAGGGTACGATTCTTGCCTTCATGTCATCTTTACAGAAATTGCTGTTGAAGACATCGGAACAGGGTTCCAAAACAAGGGAGTCAAATGGAAACACCAGATCCACTGTGCCAGTCACATACTGCTTGTACACCGGCCCTGCATTACTTTCATACGGGGTATCGTCCCAGTCATCGCCCTCGTATTCCTCGTCATTGTCTTTTCCAAGAAAAAATCGAACCATGTTTCCTTTACATTCAAAGTCGATGATTTTCGTTGTAACACACCTTCTTTCGAAAGGGGCTTCACGGAAGCCCCCAGATCCACCTCCCATATCTGGTGCGGCGAACAGACAGTATTGTCGTAGCAGTGAACTCTTTTCCTATTCTATTTTCTTTTAATGCCGCACAATGAAACGAAGTAGGATTACTCCTTTACCGGATTCTCGCTTCCCTTTGGGGAATCGTCAGGAGAAACGGGAGTTTTGTCCTTGGTGAATTCCTGCATTTGCTGGTAGCACTTATAACTCAGAAGAACATAGGATGAACCGCCGTTCTCCTGAATATGGAGTGCAACATCGTTACTGTCCATGTAATCCAGAACTCTGTCAAAATATGCAAGGAAGTCTTTCTTGTCAATGATTTTCTGTGGAAGGATCCCTTTAGACTGATTTGGGTGTTCGCGGATAGGCAACCTTTCGAACGGAATGGTTTGATTCTCCTCAATGAGATAATCATAGAGCGCGTTGACATCGGTGAGGTCACGCTCGATCTCCTGTTCTCCTTCGGTCCAGGACACGGTGTAATCAGAGGCTTCATAGAGCCACCAGCTGATATAGTCGTATCTGTCGTTCATGCTTTCTTTCAGAACAGAGACCAGGGATCTTCGATTGATCTCGTCGAAGTCCAGGTGGGGTGGGAAATCCCCTAACCCCTTTGCCACATCATGGAGCTTGTCCATGATAGCTTCATGCTTTTTGATGCCGTTGATCGCATTCACAAAGGTTTCTCTTGAGAGCATGTGGATTCCTCACTTTCCTTAAATCTTTTATTGTTCTCAACCAGCTCATCGAAGGTCACCGGGGCAAATCCATTGATATCTACTCCGGCATTGAGGGCCTGCGGCATCTGCTTCAGCAGGGGCCAGTAGCTGTCATTTCGGTTATTATGGATATGTCCATGGATATGAAAGGCGCCTTGATTACAGCGGTTCCAAGACATCATGGGATAATGGCAAAGTGTGATTCTGTGTCTGCCGTCGTTGATCTCAGCCATCAGCTGGGCGGAAGCAAAGTATTTGGCGAGGTCTGTGCGCTTCATCCAATCCTTGTCGTGGTTACCGATGATGAGGTGCTTGATGCCTTTTAACTGTTCGAGATACTCCACGGCAGGTACTGCGTTTCGGAAGATAAGGTCGCCAAGTATGTAGACGGTGTCGTTGCGGTGGACCTTACGGTTCCAGTTCTGAATCAACACTGCATCCATCTCCTCAACCGAGGCAAAAGGTCTGCCGGTGTGACTCAGGATGTTCGCATGACCCAAGTGAAGGTCTGCGGTAAAATAGATCATGCTTTATCAACTCTTTTCTTATTACGGGGCTTGGGTGCTTGCTGGCGCTTGAGCTCCTGTTCTTTTCTCCACTGCTCGAACGCCTGGACATTTTTCTCATCCTCATAGTACTTGCGAATTTCAGGCAACAACGCTCTTGCCATTGCTTCGGCCTGCCAGTCAGCTATTTGGAAGTTTTCGAGGTTGTATTGCTCCTCTGCGGTGATGTTGTAATCCTTATCGAAGTGTACGACAACAACAGGTGCGCCTCCGAATTTCTTGCTCATATGGCGCCTCTTTTCTTTCTCTGATCTTTTCGCTTTTGGAGTGCTCGCTCCAGTGCATCTTCTTCATCATCTTCTGGCAGCAGTTGAACCCTGGTATATAGGGGGCTGCCCAGCTTTCCCTGACGATCCAGTTCAATGAGTTCCGATACAGCTGCAGCGTGGCGGGCAAGAACATGCCATCCCTTGAGTGTCTTGGGATAGTGAATGATAACGTTCATATCTTCACCCCTCACTTCAGCAGCTCCACTTTGGGTTCAGGCAGCCAGTGGGTTTTTGCAACAATCAACTCCCGATTCTCATAGGGCAGATTCATAAAGTCGCTGATGTTTCTACCGGGGAACATGGAATGACAGTATGCCGGAATGATTCCGTCAGGGACGATACCGATCTCCTCACTCTCTGTCACACGTTCCAAGAGCTTTTCAGCATCATGAAGGTAGACAGGAGCACCTACCTTTTTCAGAGCAATGAAGAACTTGATCGTTTCCACGGTTCGGGTTCTGGAAGAACCGGCCAGCAGTAAGGAGTAGCCTCTCTCATCGTGGTCGACATGCAGAGAGATGTGTGTCGAGTTGCCTCCACGACAGACCTCAAACGGATGCCCGATCACCCAGTTGGGATTTTTGAACCACTGAAGGAATTCTTCCGGTGAATCCGGATCGATCTTTGTTAATCCCTGATCCCTTCCATCTGAATGTTTCCTGTACTGATCCCTGGGAGATAAATCCTTACCGGAGTAGTCGTTTACTCGATATCCAAGGGCACAGTATTCGAAGTATTCATTTGCGGTCAGGGTAGCTTTTCTTAAAGATTGCCGTTTCGGGTCTGTGCGTTGCTCCTCAGTGTATCGACGAAACTCTCTAATCTCATCTGGACTAAGATTCTCGAAGAACTTATTTCGACGTTCAGGGAAGATATCCCAGTAGTCACTTCGTTTGATAATTCCTGTTCTGTGCTGCGGTGGGAGTTCTTTTTCGATTCGTTCGTTGTAGGTTCCGGCCTCCAGCTCGGCAATGCAGTCTTTCACACACTCGACCAGCCACTCGGCAAATTCCGAAATGTCGAGCGGAAATCCTCTCTCTTTTCTGGGATCCTGCTCGATTACCATTCGGTGGTGTAAGAAGACGGCACGATATCCGATCTCCTCATTCTCCACTGCGGTGAAATTATGCCAGGAGATCTCGTTTGGAAAAGCGTCTTTCCACATACTCTCGAATTCTTCATGACTGCTTACCTCGCCGTCTGCGAGGAGTTCTTCGTAGTTCCCATATTTCTCAATCGGACCGCGTTCTGAAGAAAACCAAAGCTCACGGGATTCATTGTTGGATATGGGAGCAATATCTTTCAGCAGAGCGAACAACTCATCAAGAAGCTGAAAGGTTCTTTCATCATAGCTGTTGGAGTGCCTACTGCTCAATCCATTGTCTTTAAGGATCGAGGAGTAGTATTCGATTTGAGGAGTATAAAGGGTGTTTTTCAAGTTCGACACCTCCTTGCAAATTCTAATATTCTGTAGCATCTTCAAACTGTGCGCGAAACAGTGCGACATGTTCTCCCACCATCTGCGGATATCGGTAGAAGATGTGGCGGCAAAGCATTTTGTAAATCTGAAGAAACCGTTCTTCATCACAGAAGTCCAAAAGGCCATCCATGATCCGCTCGAGCTGCTGCTGATTGGTGATCTCATCCCGCAGCACGGAATCTACCAAAGCTGAATACTGAGCAAAGGCAGAATCTCTAAGACGATTGAGTGCCTGAATCGTTTTCTCCAGTTCCTTCATCTCAGAAGCAAAGTTCCTCATTCAACCATCTCCAAATATGTCGTTGCAGAATTCGGTATAATCAGGATCAGGCTTTTGCTGGAACATGGCGTGATCCTCATTGAGCTCGTTGAGATTGTCAAAGGTCTTTTCCCGTTCTGCCAGTCTGTTTCGCATGACAGAACCGCTTTTCTCCAAGATGCCTGGGTGTCCCCAGATCATTCCTCCGATGTTCTTCCATTGTCCGACTGTGCCCTCATATTGAAGGTCGGTGAACTGTGCCATAACGCTTCGGTAGTATTTACCTTCGCATTCCAGCCACAGATGCTTCGAGCAGACTTGGCTGCATCGCATAAGGTACGGAAATCCCCATATGTTCTGGTGCACCCAGCCATAGGAGGTTGCTTGGGCTGTTCCCTCAAACAGAAGCCTTGCCGGTTTCAGCAGAGGCACCTTGTTGTATGCCACATGGATCATCGCAGATGAATCGCCCTGCTCGAATGCATGGAAGGCAGAGATCAGTTCGCTGAAGCTTCCGGCATCATCCGGATCATTCTCCAAGGCACTGATAAATGAGCGTACATCGTCAAACGTTCCAAAGTAGGATTTGCCGAAGCTTGTGAATGATGGAGCTGCGTAGTCATCCAACTCTATCCGGTAATATTGCGCATCACTCATTTTCGCTGCTCCTCGTAAACTGCTCGGAAGATTTGAAGTCGTGAAAGAGAAAATGCATCTTGCCGATACTCTTGTTGATATGCCAGTGCCCACAGAGCCAGCCCTTGTAGTCGAGCACATCGTCGATTTTATCGAGCCATCGTTCGGTGCTGTTATCGACCGAGTCCTGGTCTACCATTGGGAGAAAAGCCTCAACAGGGATATGTTTGAACGGACAGGTGTGGGAGAGAACGATATCAATGTCGTTCTCTCTGACCTGCTGCTCAACATAGACTTTGATGTCCTCACTCGGCTGCTCATCTTCCCACCAGCTATACCCACGACTCAGTCGATAGAATTTGTCCACGCTGTACGCGCCACCGATCACAAGATGCCTCAGTCCATCCAGGGTGAAGATCTCCCCATCTTTGGCAAAGAGGAGATTTGGGAACTCCTCCTCATACCAAACCATGCCGCCATTCCAAAGCTTCGTCTTGTAGGTGGGGATTCGCTCTGGCCGCATTTCATGATTGCCATGGATACAAAGAACAGTAGGCTTGAGAGAATTGAGAGTTGCCTTCAGCTCCTTGTCCCTGTCGTTTCCATAGTAGTTGGCGCCTACATCTCCAAGGATCACGATAATATCGGATTGGGTCAGCTTCATTCGTTTGCAAAATCGGGTCACCTCGAACTTCGACCCGTGGATGTCGCCGGTATAGTAAACCATGCTGAGTCACCTGCTTTCCTGTTTTGATTATATCAACGCCGATGTCCAAAATCTTCGATCTTCAGGAAATGTAGTAGAAATCGGCAAAAATGTAGTAAAGGCTTTTTTGACGTGTGCTGCATCCATAAACCATAGGTCAGGTTGTTGTCTTATGGATGATTGCATCTGAAAGTTCATCTGATATGCTTATCTATATCCTTTTGGGACATGAGGGGTATGCTTTCGAATGGCCTGCTTGGTTGCTGTCGCAATATCAATAAGGACTTGAATCTCGTATTCATTGCAATCGGACAACAGCTCTGCAAATGCATGATTGGATGCCATGATGGTGTTCTCGATACTGTCAACGAGGAGTGAGTCTGCGCTTGTATTCAGAGCGTTTGCGAGCGCGATCAGCGTTTCAAGGCTCATTTTCCTCACCCCTGTTTCCAGATAGCTGAGATACCCCGGCGAACGCTCGATCATTTCCGAGAGTGCAAGTTGCGAGAGCCCCTGATGCTTTCTGATCTGCTGAACCCTTTTTCCAATGGCGTCATAATTGATAGTCATAATGAAACCTCCAAAAAAATATTTGTGATTTCATTTTAGCCACATGGCGATAATATCGGGAGATTGACATATATCGAAAGGGGTTCAGAGGGTATACTGACTATATTATAGCCAGTTGACTAAATAAAGGTGGTGAGCGGATGGGCGATGTTGGAACCTTTGAATATTGGAAAGTCGGAGAGCGAATCCGCGCACTCCGAATCGAAAGAGGGATGAGCCAGGCTGATTTGGCGGCACGTGCCAACATCTCGCTCCCTCAGATCAGTGATATCGAGTTGGGAAAAACGAGAATGTTCCTTCCTACTTTTGTCAAGCTGGTAGAAGCGTTTCAGGTATCTGCGGATTCATTGCTTCGTCCCGATATTCCGCAAGTCAACAACATGTATAGTGGAGAGCTTGCGGAGATCCTTGATGGCTGCACTGCGAAAGAAGCAGATGCGATTTTGAAAATCGTAAAAGAGCTGAAAGAAACTATGATCGCACAGCGTAACAGCACAGAAGAGTAAAAGACCGGCGCTTTGGAACAATGTTCCTCGGCACCGGCCTTTTGATATATTTGGGAAAAATATAAACCATAAGTCAGGTTTTCTTGACTTATGGTTTATTCTTTCTACCCCAGTATGGGAATACAATATGGTCGTGTGAACAAACTTAATTCAGGGAAACACCGGCAGTTTCAAGAAGCTGCTTCATTTCTTTGTAAATCGAATACAGCAACTCTGTTTGAGAAAGGACAAGATGGTAATGCTGGTAGATTTCCGGTGATTCCTTTTTGATCCGCTCAATTTCAGGGTCGCACAGATTATCAACGGTAACTTTCTTTTCAAAGAAAACAAAGGTCTGCCAAGACCCGTCTAATGTATCATTGTCTACGAAATCGGGAAGCAGCTGAATTTGATCCCAGTAGTGTTCGATGATTCTACGCGCCTCTGAAGCCAATTTTTCAGAGTGGGCGATGATATCTTTCGAAATGGGCTTTTTGCTACGAAAACTGTATCGCTTTTCTACGATATCGCCATTTGCCATTATTTCGATACAGACACTGGATCCGTCGGCGCCCAGGAAATTATTTGTTGGCTTATTCCAGTACATAAACAGTCTTTCCATTACTGCCTCCATAAAAGCACCTCTAAACCAGAGTACTCATCCAGGGAGCTTACAGGTACTTCTTCATGACCCGCATGTAATCGCGCTTGCCGTTAAAGATCGCCATGACATACACAGTGCTCTGCTGTTTCTCGTACAGGTAAAACAGCAAGTAGTCCTTGTGAGTCAGGAATCGATATCCCATACTTTTGAGGACTCTGTCACGAGGAATGGAGCCACTTTCGGGAAAGTCAGCAAGGATGTTTGTGCGTTCCTGAAGTTCCTTCACAAAACGAATGGCGATGTTTCTGTCTTTCGATTGTTCTGCGATGTAGAGTGCGATCTCCCGCAGGTCTGCCTTTGCGGTGTCGGTGAAGATGATTTTGTTCATAGCTCAATTGTCTCCAATTCACCGAGGATGTCTGCGAAAGTGGAGTCTGCGTCCTGGACTCTGCCAAGTTTGATATCGTCCATGGAAGCAGCCAGATGAGAATACACTGCCAGCTTTGCTTCCAACTCTCCAATATAGTGGATCTGATCCCGAAAATCCTCATGACTGATCAGGACAGTATCTTCTTTACCGTTGACAGTGATGGCGACCGGATTCTCTCTTGTAAGCGCAGAGATCTGCGCGTAGTTTGTGCGAATATCTTTGGATGGCCGAATAGAAATATTGGGACTCATAAAAGCAC
>Ga0129316_1001121_pt1 | contig 11256 bp, 11 predicted proteins | sample Cm1ome_2_FD_94429 | JGI IMG/M metagenome (GOLD analysis project Ga0129316, IMG submission 94429) | Eastern black-and-white colobus group fecal microbial communities from Wisconsin, USA - Cm1022B metagenome | ecosystem: Host-associated > Mammals > Digestive system > Large intestine > Fecal...
CAATACCTAATTTCATCTTTTCAAAATCTCCTTTATTCTCTAGAGTGTTTTGGATTAAGGGGGTAGCCGCCGCACCAATTCTCTGACCCGGGGATACCGTGTACAACAGACGGCTGGAGGCGGCGAATTCTTCCGACAGACGCTTTTCAGTTTTTTTCGTTCGGTGCTGCAATCCCTGTGCATAGGGAATGCAGCTGCATCACGGTTCTTAAGTATATCATAAAACCATGATTCTTTCAACATCTTTTGACTTTTTGATGTGTGCCAATGCGCGGGTTTGTGCGGAAAGGCGAGAGCCTGCGTGTATTTTCCGCACAATGCGCGCAGGTTGGTGTGCGACTGAGCTGCCAGACCCTGCGCTGCCGGCGATCATGCAGAAAATGCGGAATTCCTGAGGATCCATAAGCGATATAAATGTTGATTTATTCATGTTTTTTGGGTATACTAGCAAAAAAAGAAGAAAAGGAGTTTTCCGATGAAACGTTTTCTTGCGTTTTTATTGCCCCTGTGTCTGCTCCTTGCGGGCTGCTCCGGGGACAGCAAGTTCCTGCAGAGCGAGGTCGATCGGCTGAAGCGGGAGAATACTGCTCTGCAGGAGACCATTGCGCAGCTTCAGGAGCAGCTTTCGGCGCTGCAAAGTACGGCTTTGGAGCGCTGGAGCCTGGATGCCAGGGGGACGGATGAGGAATCTCCCGCCCAGATCCTGTTTTCTGCCAGCCCCCTTGCCCGGCAGGAGGGGCAGACTGCCCAACTGCTGGTGACCTTGGACGGGGCGGAAATCGCCAGAGAGGATTGCCGGTGGGATGGTGAAAATTATACAGCGGAGCTGTCCCTGCTGCCGGAGGACGGCTACGGTTATTATTGCCTGCTGACCGGAGAAACGGGGGAAACGGAACAGGTGCTGCTCAGCACGCCGGACAGCCCAACAGCCCCAAAACTGACCTATCTTGCGGGAAGCCTGAGTGCTTACGCCAATGCTTTGGCGGAAAATGTCACGGTGCAGGAAGACGCCATCGGCGCGGACGTCACCGTTGCGGTGCAGACGCCGCTGCTCTCAGCGGACGGAAATCCGGTGGTGCTGGTGTTGGCAAAGCTGCGCTGGCAGCGGGAGGACCAGCTGCTCTCCGAGCAGATCCTGAATCTGCGGGAAGGGGAGACGGAGGGCAGTCTGACGGGGCAGTTCCCGGTCCGGCTGGAGAATCCGCCTATGGAGGACGGTGCTGCTATTGACCTGGTGCTCACCGCCGAACTCTCCGATGGCAGAATTCTGACCTGCGTCGCCGGTTCCTGGACCGCCCAGGATGGCAGACTGGATTCCTCCGTCGGCTGATTTTGCAGCCTGATATAAACGTAAAAAATCCCATCAGCTGCTCCCTTTGGAGGCCAATGCGGACTTCTTTTCTGGAACCGGAAGCTGCAAAAGATATCTTCCGACGGCCCGGCAGCATGATAAAGGAGATTCCCTGTTGACAGGCAGCGCGTTTGCGTGTACAATAGGCTAAACTGAATAGCAAAAGCGATGACGAAGACGGATTTGATTATGCGGCGTATAGAGAACCGGGGACGGTGGAAGCCTGGCGGACTGCGGTCAAAAATCCCATCCCTTCCGAGCTGAAGTCCCCGAAAGCGCCGCAAGTAGGGGCTTCCGCGCAGGCTGCGTAAGTGTCTAGGGCTTGTTGGAGCCTGAAAAAGAGTGGTGTGCCTTGGCATACAATTTGAGTGGTACCGCGGGTGTTTTTGGACCCGTCTCAAAGAAATTTGAGACGGGTCCTTATTTTTTTATGCAAAAAAGAGAGGAAAATGACAATGAAATTGGGAAAACGGGATCTATTGGTGGTAAGCGTTATGCTGTTTGCGCTGTTTTTCGGCGCGGGAAATCTGATTTTTCCGCCCTTTCTGGGGCAGAACGCGGGACGCAATACGCTGCCCGCTATGGTGGGTTTTCTGGCTACGGCGGTCATTCTGCCGGTTCTGGGCGTTGTGGTCGTAGCCCGTTTTGACGGCCTGGAAAGACTGGGCCAGCAGGTGGACAAACGCTTTGCGCTTGTGTTCACCGTGCTCATTTACATTTCCATCGGCCCCGGATTGGGCATTCCCAGAGCGGCCTCCGTTCCCTTCGAAATGGCGGTTGCGCCCTATCTGCCGGAGGGCGCCAAAGCATCCCTTTGGATGGCGGGGTATTCTCTGGTGTTCTTTCTGGTGGCGCTCTGGCTCTGCCTGAATCCCGGCAAGCTGGTGAACCGCATCGGCCGGGGACTAACTCCCGCCCTGCTGACGCTTCTGGCCCTGCTCTTCGTCTGCTTCCTGTTCCGGGGAGAGACCGAGGTGGCTGCCCCTCAGGACAGCTACGCAGCCGCCCCCTTCCTGAAGGGCTTTACGGAGGGATATAACACCATGGACACCATTGCGGCCCTGAACTTCGGACTGGTGATCTCCACCACTCTGGGCTCCTTTGGTCTGCGGGAAAAGCGGGACCGGATGCGTTATACCATTCTGGCGGGCGTCCTGGCGGGGGCCATTCTGGTATTGGTGTATGCCATGCTGTCCTATATGGGTATGTGCAGTTCCGGCGTGTACGCGGTGCAGGAGAACGGTGCCTGGACATTGCGGTGCATCGTCTACCAGGTCTTCGGCAGCACCGGCGCGGTCCTGCTGGCGGCTATCTTCACTTTGGCCTGCCTGACCACCTGCGTGGGGCTGATCAACTCCATTTCCCAGTATTTTTCCATGCTTTTCAAAAAGGTATCTTACCGCGCCTGGGTGTATATCATTACATTTTTCTCATTTCTGATCTGTAATCTGGGCCTGAATATGATTTTGAGTATTTCCGTACCCATCCTGAATGCCATTTACCCTGTGTCCATCGTCCTGATCCTGCTGGGTCTTAGCCATGACCTGTGGAAGCGGAACCGCTTTGTCTATCCCATGACGGTTTTGGGCACGGCAGTGGTCAGCACTCTGTACGCATTGTCGGACGCCGGCGTCCCGCTGGGGGCTCTTGAGACTGCCCTGCATAAGCTGCCCCTCTACAAGCTGGGCTTCGGCTGGCTCTGCGTGGCCGGTGGAATGCTGGCGGTGAGCTTGGTGGTTGGAAGCGTGTGTGGCACAAAAAAGCATAAATAGCCTTCTCCCGGGAGAAGACGGCAGGGCAAAGCCCTGACGGATGAGGGGCGGTGCAGGCTTCCCAGAGGAATGGCCAGGCTGCCCATTGCGCAAAAGCTGTTAGTTTCTATAGATTAATAGCGAAATGTACTAAGTAAGCCAAAACCCCAGCGCATTTTCGTATTCAAGTGCGGGGTACTTGTCCATCTTTACCCATGCGACTTCGAAGGTTATCTGTTCCATTGTCCGGTCAATCAAGCGGAAGCGAAATCCGGATGAATCCTTTGTTTCGTGTACGGTGTAAGCAGAAAATTGACTTTCGTCGTAGACAGGCGGTCCTGCAAGATTACCATAATCCAGAAATCCATGTTGTCTGGAATACGCCCATTGCTGTTGCTGCTTTACCGAATCGTTTGGGTCATAGGCTCCAATCCCAACAGCCCAATTATCAATAATGGTGCACAGGCAAGTGGTATTTTGGCCTGAATCACAGTATTTCCAAGTGCCTGCTGAAAAGTTGATGTGGTATTCTTGACCGATCTCCAAATCCTTTGCGGCTAATTCAATTGTATAATTCGTTTCTGTGTGGATCTCTCCTATAATATCTCCGCTCTCGCTATATATTTGAGAAGGCAAGTCAAAAAGGTTGCGTGTAACAGAGAAGGAAATCGCTTCTCTGCCATAGATAGCAAAATAACCTACCGGGGTCTTGAGCTGCCGTATATTTTTGTAAATATATGAATTTTCCATATAAACCAACTGCCCCCATGTAGAATCTCTTGAAACACCTCTATAAATATGTATGTTCTACAAATTCGCGAATCACGGCAAATACTTGCCCGATATCGGAAAGTTCGGACAAAGGGATTTCTTTCTCAATGGGCGTATCTGTCTCTTCATCCATTATCATAGAAAGCGTATCCTTATCAATCAAAATGTCGAACTCATGCTTATGGTACATGATTTCTATATTAATGGTATTATTGTACACTTCTGCAAACGTTACTTTTCCGTCCGTTAGTCCTTCAAATTGATTCTGTTCAAACGCCTCCCATATTTCTCCAAACAGTCCAGAAGGAACAGCGGCATGATCGTTCCCATAAGCGGCTTCGTACAATACCTTGTGCTTTTTGGAAAAATATATGCAAATAAGGACCACAATAATACAATAAACAAACAGAATCCCGGAAAACAGAAATATCGAAGCTGGTTTCCAGTCTGCAAAGCACAATGCGGCCGAAAAGCAAAGCAGGATTACAATGAAAAGAATGGATAGTGCCCTAACTGCGGCTTGCCGGCGGCGGTCAAATTGCCTGTATGAATCTTGTGCTTCTGTTAAGTCGCTGTACTGCATCCTGACCGCCCCTTTCACTTAGGCCCACATCTTTTACTGCTGTAAAACTGTTTATATTCCGCAATGCAGGGAATGCTATTCCAAAGCCATCGAATCTTTATACATTTCAAGAAGTCTGTTATATGACTTATTCTCAGAGAAGCATTTAAGAACGCCTACCAATTCAGAAACTTCCTCCTTGGGAATGACCGTAAAGCCACAATAATTGAGGCCCCTATGCGGGCTGGAGCTCTCTGCCGGTGTGGGAGTTCCAATGCCGGAACAACGGGCAGAAAGAGCGTATCTGGTTTAGCATCGACTTATGGAAATGCCGTGCAAATGGCATATATATTGCATTATAGATGATTGCCGTCGCGATGTCAATTGAGAACTGGGCGGCCCAAAGCCGCGCTTAGACCTGCTGACGATTCTCTGGTGTACTTGCGGACTTAAAACGGGATTCGAAGCAAACGACAGATAAGTATCCGCAGGGACGGCGGTGACGCTGTCCCTGCGGATTGTTACCCAGCCGCCTCCAGCATATTCTCGATAAAGATCCCATACCCGGAAGTTGGATCATTGACCAGAACATGGGTGACGGCGCCGATGAGCTTGCCGTCCTGCAAAATGGGACTGCCGGACACGAGTGATTGCCATTATGGACAACACAATATGTTTACAATGCCTTTTCATTTGTACTGTTGAAAGCCGATTGCTTTCTTTTGCGCTGTATGGTAAAATATCCGGAGAAAAAGGTGTGTTTCATTTCATGAGAATGGAGGATTTGCAAATGCTGATGAACAGTGGTGAGTACTTGGATTTGGTACAGAGTATCAAGCAGGAAATCCAAAGTGCGCAATATAGGGCAGCGCTGAATGTCAACAGGGAACTGATATGCCTGTACTACGATATTGGGTCAGCCATCAACGAGCATAAAACCTGGGGAAATAAATTTATTGAAAACCTTGCTACAGACATTAGGCTGGCGTTCCCGGAAGCAAAAGGGTATTCGGTGCGAAATCTCAAGTATATGGCGAAGTTTGCGCTCCGTTTTCCGAACTTTGAAATTGTGCAAGCGGCGCTTGCACAAATAACGTGGTATCATCACATTGCATTGATGGATAAGGTGAGGACAGCGGAGGAGCACATTTGGTATGCCGATCAAGCAGCTGGGAACGGGTGGTCACGCAATGTTTTGGTACACCAAATTGAGATAGGGCTCTATCAACGCCAAGCGCTGGCTAAGAAAATAGCAAATTTTGAAGAACGCTTACCCTCCCCGCAAAGTGAGCTTGCCGCACAGACAATGAAGGACCCCTATGTGTTTGACTTTATTCCATTTAAAGAAGATATGATGGAGCGGGATATAGAACAGGCACTTGTGAAAGATGTTACAAAGCTACTGTTGGAACTGGGAACAGGATTCGCCTTCCTTGGAAATCAATATCACCTGAATGTGGGTGGAGATGATTTTTACATTGATTTGCTGTTTTACAATCTGAATCTTCGCTGTTATGTGGTGATAGAACTGAAAACCGGTGAATTCAAACCGGAATACGCCGGACAGCTGAATTTCTATCTTTCAGCGGTAGATGGGATTCTAAAAAAGGATGACGACCACCCCTCCATCGGTCTGCTGCTGTGTAAGAGCAAAAATGACCTGGTGGCGGAATATGCACTCAAGGATATGTCCAAGCCCATGGGTGTCAGTGCGTATAAAGTAACCAGCAATTTGCCGGAAGAACTGCAACAGCAGCTGCCGTCGATTGAAGACATTGAAAAACGGATTCAAAAGGAATGATTTCACGGCGATAACATTCGCTGTCCCCATATTCGCAAATTGAGATTGTGAAAGGAGTTCGATTGAATGAAAAGGATTATCACGTTGTTCTTTGCTTTGTCCTGTGTGCTGGCTCTGGCTGGTTGTTCCAAGACAAATGAACCAACTGTCTCGACAGGCAATATTGAGGACACCGTAAGCACAGAAACGCAAATACAAAATGAAGTATTCCAATTTTTTGCAGATACATACAACATGAAATTCACCTTATGGGGACCAGAAGGTCATGACTTATATGCGTTCTATATTTATCCGGACCATGCTGAGAGAGAATGTCTTATTTTGATGCCCGCAAATACAGACGATGTTGCGGAATACAATAAGAATCTGGCATGGGAAGTTGTGGATGACGAATTGATAATCACTGGTGAATGGCAAGAAACATTCAAGATTGACATCTCGGCGAAAACTGCAACTTCTGTAGCGACAGGCAAAGTATATCAAATCTATGAAATGCAGTCCGATTTCGGATAAATCAGGCAGCTAACTTTGAATTTATCGAACTAGCTCTCCCGGAAAATCTCTCCGGGAGAGCTGATTTTTATCCCGCTGCCTGGAGCATATTCTCAATAAAGATCCCATACCCGGAGGTTGGATCATTTACCAGAACATGGGTCACGGCGCCGATGAGCTTGCCGTCCTGTAAAATGGGACTGCCGGACATTCCCTGAACAATGCCGCCGGTGGTATTCAGCAGTTCCGGGTCTGTGACTTTCAGAAGGAAATTCCGGTAGGTTGTACGGTCTTTGGGATATAATTTCAGAATTTCCACAGAATACTCCCGTGGCGGTCCCTGTGCGACGGTGGCGAGGATGGTGGCGGGGCCTGTGTGCAGGGAATCCCAGTCTCCGACGGGGACGGGGGAACCGGAAAAGCCTGCGGCTGTGCTGCCGAAAATACCCTGTGGCGTGTTTGCGGAGACAGTGCCGATGGGGATGGGGGAGAGAGCCTGGCCTTTGAGAAGGCCCGGATTCCCAGCGGCACCCTTCCGGACGGAATAGACCTCCGCCGGAAAAATGTCGCCGGAAACCAGTCTCAAAAGTCCCTCCTTGCCGGTGCTGACGCCGTGGCCCAGGGCGGCGAACTGCCTGGTCTCCGGGTCGTACCAGGTGACGGTGCCGATGCCGGAGATACCCTGACGCAGGTAGACGCCCAGCACCCGCTGGCCGTCCTCTTGCCCGGGAGTCAGCCGCAGAGTCAGATTCCGGCTGCCCCGGGTGACGCTGAGCTGTACCGGTCCATCCGTTTTTTGCAGCAAGACCTTCATATCCTCAATGCTCCGCGCCGGTGTGCCGTTGACGGCGGTAATCCGGTCGCCGATCTTCAGTCCCGCCTCCCGGGCGGCGGTACCCAGGGCATCGTCAAAAGCGGCAACCGTAATGCTGTCCGTGCGCAGCTGCAGGCCCACCAGACTGCCCACGGGCACCAGATAGTCTGCCGCCCAGGCGGAAACGGGCAGCATCCATAAAAAAAGAATAAAAATCGCGATCCTGCGTTTCATGTGATCCCTCCTTTCTGTCTTACTATTCCGCGCAGACGGCAATGTAACCGCAGAAAAAGTCGAAAAATCTGGAACGGTCTGGCCGGGTTCTCAGATTTTTCTTGATTGCGGCCACGAAAACCGCTAAAATAGGGAAAGAACGTGAAAGGCGGGAAAAATTATGAAATTTGAAACGGATTATGCTTCTTTGTGCCGTGACCTTGCGTCTCTGACAGAGAACGTGCCCTATCTCATTGCCAATCTGGCCAATGCCTCCGCTCTGATCTGGGAGCGGATGGAGGGCCTGAACTGGGCGGGTTTTTATATTTTAACGGACGGCGCTCTGGTGCTGGGCCCCTTTCAGGGGAAGACGGCCTGTATCCGCATCCCCTTGGGCCGGGGGGTATGCGGCACGGCGGCGGAGCAGGGGAGGACCCAGCTGGTAGAAAACGTCCACAATTTTCCGGGGCACATTGCCTGTGACTGTGCCTCCAATTCCGAGGTTGTTGTGCCGCTGTATAAGAATGGGAATCTCTGGGGTGTGCTGGATCTGGATAGCCCCTGTGTGGGCCGTTTTACGGAAAACGACCGGCAGGAACTGGAAAATCTGACGAAAATCATCGAGGCTTTTCTATAACACAGCATTTACCTATTGACAGGGTAGGCAAAATGTGGTATGCTCCCCAGTGGAATACTAGGGAAACTTCGGCTATTCGAAGTCCTTTCAAACCATAGGAGGTATTTATGCAAGTTTACGCCGATAATGCGGCAACTACAAAGATGAGCCAGACGGCCATCGATGCCATGCTGCCCTACATGACCACCATTTATGGCAACCCTTCCAGCCTGCACTCCGTGGGCCAGGAGGCCAAGGAGGCATTGGATGCCGCCCGGGAGACCGTTGCCCAGTGCCTGGGCTGCGAGCCTCGGGAAATCATCTTCACCTCCGGCGGCAGCGAGGCCGACAATCAGGCCATCATTTCCGCCGCTCGTCTGGGAGAGAAAAAGGGCAAGAAGCACATTATTTCTACTGCCTTTGAACATCATGCCGTGCTGCACACTCTGAAAAAGCTGGAAAAGGAAGGCTTTGAGATTGAGCTGCTGGATGTACGTCAGGGTCACAACATCACCGCCCAGCAGGTAAAGGACGCCATCCGGCCCGATACCTGCCTGGTGACCACCATGTATGCCAACAACGAGATCGGCTCCATTCTGCCGATTCCCGAAATCGGCGCCATCTGCAAAGAAGCGGGCGTGCCTTTCCACACCGATGCCGTTCAGGCTGTTGGGCATCTGCACATCAATGTGAAGGAACAGAATATCGATATGCTGAGTCTGTCCGGCCATAAGTTCCATGGCCCCAAGGGTATCGGCGCGCTGTATGTCCGCAAGGGCTTCCCTCTGGTGAATATCATTGAGGGCGGCGCTCAGGAGCGGGGCAAGCGGGCCGGTACCGAGAATATCCCTGCCATCTGCGGCATGGCCGCTGCCATGAAGGAAGCCTGCGACCATATTGATGAGAACGCCGCCAAGGTCTCCGCCATGCGGGACAAGCTGATTGAGGGCCTGTCCAAGATCCCCCACAGCGCTGTCAACGGCGACCTGGTGCACCGGCTGCCCGGCAACGTGTCCTTCTGCTTTGAGGGCATTGAGGGCGAGAGCCTGCTGCTGCTGCTGGATCAGAAGGGCATCTGCGCTTCCTCCGGCTCTGCCTGCACCTCCGGCTCCCTGGATCCCAGCCACGTACTGCTGGCCATTGGCCGGGTTCATGACGTGGCCCATGGATCTCTGCGTCTGAGCTTGTGCGAGTGGAATACCATGGAGGAAATGGACCACATTCTGAAGTGTGTCCCGGAGGTCGTTGAATATCTGCGCAGCATGTCCCCTGTCTGGAGAGATCTGCAGACCGGCAAGAGAACCTATATTCTGTAATTTGGAGGAAAAGAAAAATGGCACTTTACAGTGAAAAAGTTATGGATCACTTCACCCATCCCCGGAACGTCGGCGTCATTGAGGATGCCAACGGCATTGGTGAGGTCGGCAACGCCAAGTGCGGCGATATCATGAAAATCTACCTGAAGATCGAGGACGACATCATCAAAGATGTGAAGTTCGAGACCTTCGGCTGCGGCAGCGCCATCGCTTCCTCTTCCATGGCTACCGAGATGATCAAGGGCAAGTCCATCCATGAGGCCATGGCTCTGACCAACAAGGCTGTGGCCGAGGCTCTGGACGGTCTGCCTGCTCACAAGCTGCACTGCTCCGTGCTGGCCGAGGAGGCCATCAAGAATGCGCTGAAGGACTACTATGACCGGGCGGGCCTGCCCTACGACGAGAAGGACTTCCCCGACTGCGAACATTGCGAGCACTGCGAGTAAGCCTATGATCGTATCTACCAAAGGACGCTATGCCCTGCGGGTGATGGTAGCCATGGCACAGCGGGGCGGGGACGAGTACATCCCCATTAAGGAGATCGCTGAGCAGGAAGGAATCAGCCTGAAATACCTGGAGTCCATTATGACCATTTTATCCAAGGGCGGTCTGGTGGACGCGGTACACGGCAAGGGCGGCGGCTATCGCCTGAATCGGCCTCCTGAAAAGTATACGGTGGGCAGCATTCTGAAGCTCACAGAGGGCGGCCTCAGCGCCGTATCCTGCACTTCGGAAGGCCCCTCCGCCTGCTCCCGCAGCTCCTGCTGCGAGACAAGGCCCATGTGGGACAAGCTGGACGCCATGATCGATGATTTCTTTGAGGGAATCACCCTGGCGGACCTGCTGAAAGAAAAATAATTGACCGCATGGCCCGGAAAATGAACTGCCCCCTAAAAGTAAGACAAAAGTTTTAACGTAAATTTTTCAAGCTGCCGAAAGGGCTTGTTGTCTGTGATTTGCAGGCGGCAGGCCCTTTCGCTTTGCTTTTATTCAGCAGCTCGTGGTATCGTCTTTATCGAGCATAGAGATGTTCCTTTCAGTGCCGTAGGGGTACTTTTGTTGTAAAGGATTGTATCTCTATGCTCCCTTTTTTGTATAGCAAAGGGGTCAGGCGTATAGCCTGACCCCAGCATTTATTATAGAACTAGGGAGTATCTGAAAATTTCCAGGCAAATAGAGCTATTCTCTCACTCTAAAACCTGTAATTCTTGCGAGACTGACATATATTTGTCGACACGGCGCAGATATATGAACGCGCTTTCAAAGGCCGCTATTTATGAAAGGTGGCATATCATGCTAAAATATTGTCAGATTTCTTTTGAAACCCGTGACTTTTCCCCTTCCAATTCTTATTACATGGGTGAGGAACCTCAGAGATTCCCGGAGAAAGGAGTGTCACGCATTGGACGACACACAGATCATTGCCCTGTTTCTGGCACGGGATGCGCAGGCCATCCACGAAACGGACCTGGCCTATGGCCGGAGGCTGCATACGCTGGCGAACCGGATCCTGCTGAGCCGGGAGGACGCGGAGGAAAGCGTCAGCGATACCTATCTTGAAACCTGGAA
>Ga0129316_1001128_pt1 | contig 11222 bp, 9 predicted proteins | sample Cm1ome_2_FD_94429 | JGI IMG/M metagenome (GOLD analysis project Ga0129316, IMG submission 94429) | Eastern black-and-white colobus group fecal microbial communities from Wisconsin, USA - Cm1022B metagenome | ecosystem: Host-associated > Mammals > Digestive system > Large intestine > Fecal...
GTGCGCCGGATTATTTTTCCGTGTGCGAAAAGGCGGTGCAGGCTATGATCCACGCCGTGCCAAAGCCGGTATTGGATGAAAACGGCCTCATGCAAAAGGGTGTGATCCTGCGGCATCTGGCACTGCCCGGCCATACCGATGACAGCTTTGCCGTGCTGGACTGGATGGCCACCCTGCCCGCAGGCAGCTTTTTGCTGAGCCTGATGAGCCAGTACACCCCCTTTTATAAGGGGGCCGAGCATGGCCTTGGGCGGCGTATCACCACATACGAATACCGCAAGGTGGTGCAGCGCGCGCTGAACCTGGGGCTGGATACCGGCTTTATGCAGAAAAAAAGCAGCGCGCGTGAGGAATACACGCCGCCGTTTGATCTGGAGGGCGTATAAATGGCCTTGCCTGCTGCCATCCTGTATCTGGCGCTGTTTATTGCGTGCGGCTGTGCGTTGGCCCGGCTTTGCCTTTGCCGGGCCGGTGTTTCCGCCTCGGCCATGGCGGTGGCGGGGTTGGGCTGTGCGTTCGGCACGGCGCTTCTGGCCATGCTGCCCGCCGCGCTGGCACTTTTGCTGGGCTTTCGGCTGCCCGCTGCGCTGCTGGCCGGGGCGCTGGCGCTGCTTTTCACGGCGGGGGCGCTTTGGGCCGGGCGCAGCCGCACATGGCGGGTGCAGGTGTGCCCGCGCCGTGAGCTTTTGCTGTTCTGGCTGTGCGTGCTGCCGTTTTCGGCACTGACCGCATGGCTGCTGCACACCCACATTCTGTGCCCGATTGACGGCGCACTGTGGACGGGGCAAAGCGGCTACGGCGATCTGCCCATGCACCTTGCCTTTATCAAAAGCATTGCGGCACAGGGCACTTTTCCGCCCGGCTATCCCCTGCTGGCCGGGCAAACCGGCTTTGGCTATCCGTTTTTATGCGAAAGCGTAAGCAGCGTGTTTCTGCTGTTTAGCGCATCGCTGCGCGCCGCCTATCTTTTGCCGGAGCTCCCGGCGTTCTTTGCCGTTTACAGCCTGTTTTGGCTGCTGGCAAGGCGAGCTTTGGGCAGCGGCGGCAAGGCATCGCTGGCCTTTTGGCTGTTTTTCTGCGGCAGTGGATTCGGCTTTTTGTATTTTTGCGGCAGCCGAGAAGATTTTTTAAGCATTTTTCACGGCTATTACACCACACCCACCAACTATGTGCAAAAAAATATCCGCTGGGTGAACCCCTTGGCCGATCTTTTACTTCCCCAGCGCGCCACGCTGTTTGGCTGGGCTGCCTGTATTTGCTGTGGCTGTTCGCTTTTGAGGGCCGCACACGCCTTTGGCCCGCTGTGGGGCTGCTGGCAGGCAGCCTGCCTCTTGTACACACCCACAGCTTTCTGGCGCTGGTAATGCTGTGCGCCGTATGGTTTTGCACCGCGCTTTTTTCTGCGCGCAGCAGCCGTGCAGCCCTTTGGCAGGCGGCAAAGCCATGGCTTTTGCTGGCGGTGCTGGCTGGGGCGCTGGCACTGCCGCAGCTGTTCGGCGTGATCTTTCGGCAAACCTCCACCGGGCAGAATTTTTTGCGCCTGCACTGGAACTGGGCCAACGAGGGCGATGGATATTTTTGGTTTTACTGCAAAAATATCGGGCTGGTGTATCTTTTGCTGCTGCCCGCCTTTTTGCATGCAAAGGCTGCTGTGCGCTGGTTTTACGCCGGTGGACTGCTGATCCTTGCGGTTTCCGAATGCGTTTTGTTCCAGCCAAATCCTTACGACAACAATAAGCTTTTGTTTGTGTGGCATATGCTGGGCTGTATTTTGACCGCCGGATTTCTGGCCGACCTGCTTTCGGCCCTTCGCTGCCGCCCGCTGCGCATAGCGGCGGGGGCGCTGGCCGTGTGGCTGGGCACCTTTGGCAGTGTGCTCACCTTGGGGCGCGAAGCCATAAGCCGGTATCAGCTTTTCAGCCCCGAATGTGTGGCCGCTGCTGCCTATATTGATGAAAACGCTTCTCCCGAAGCACTTTTCTGCACCGGCACCCAGCATTTGAACCCCGTGGCATCCTTGGCCGGGCGAAAGATTCTGTGCGGCAGCAGCCTGTATGTATATTATCATGGGATGCACTATGCCGAGCAGGAAAACGCCGTGCGTATGCTGTACGAGCAGCCCAGTGAATTTTTGCTGGAGGAATGGGGCGTAGACTATGTGGTGTTTTCCGATTGGGAACGCAGCAGTTATGCCGCACAGGAAAGCTTTTATCAGGCCCGTTACCCTGTGTGGTATCAAAACAGCCGCTATGTGATCTACCGCATTTCGTAGCCCTTGCGGAAGCTGCGAAAGCTACAATCGAATAAAATCAAAACCCCCGCCGGGAGCACTTTTGTGCCATACGCTCCCGGCGGGGGTTCTTTTGGTTTTTATCGGTAATAAAACAGGCTTTTTCCGGCACTCAGTATGCCCACCAGCGGGTGCAGAAAGCCCGTGCGGCTGGAGCGGAACAGCCAGTAATACACCAGCGCCGCCACCTCGCGCAGATAGCACGGAATGATGGCCGTAAAGGGGGTAGGCGCCGCCAGCGCCGTCACCTTGGCAAAGCCCGCCATGGCGGCGTATTGCTTGGCACGGTAGCAGTGAAAATCGTTGGTCACCAGCAGGATCGGCTCCTCTGCGCGCAGGCCCGCCTGCTCCATAAGCTGGCGGGAAAAGGCAAAGTTTTCTTCGGTAGAGGTGCTTTTTTCCTCGCTGATGATCTGCTGCTCCGGCACGCCTCGGGCAACGAGATAATCCCGCATGGCTGCCCCCTCGGGCCGAAGCTCATTGCGGCCCTGCCCGCCCGTGACAACAATGGTCAGATCGGGATTTTCGCAATAATAGGCATAGGCCTTATCCAGCCGCTCGCGCAGCAGCCGGCTGGGGCGATCCCCGCGCAGCCCTGCGCCCAGCACCACCACGGCTTTTTCCTGCCCGGTGGGGGCGCATCCATAGGCATTCCACAAAATAAAGCCCAGCACAAACGCCGCAAAGGCAGCGCCCAGCCCCAGAACCCCCAGCGTGATGTGCCCGGGCAGCGTGGCAAAAAACCGATCAAGCTGCGCATAAAACACGGCTCTTGCCAGCACTGCCAGCGTGAGCAGATACAGCGCCAGTGTGCCGAAATTCAGGCTGCTGTGCGTAAGATTAAATCCGCTGTAAACAGACAGCGCACCTGCCAGCAGGCAGAAAAACAGTTGTTTATGCTCCATGATTTATCGTTTTACTTCGTTCCAAACGCTTTTGCCGTCCAACTGGGCACAAATCCCCAGAGCATCGCACACGGTGTTTGCGATCGCGCCAAAGCCAAGGCGGGTGCCCAGGTCAACACCGGGCTGTACGCCCTGCCCGTAGATGAGATACGGCACATATTCGCGGGTGTGGTCGGTGGTTTTCAGATACGAAGGGTCACAGCCATGGTCGGCGGTGATCATCAGCACATCCTCCGGCTGCATTCCGGCCATAAATTCGGGCAGAAAGCTGTCAAACTCGGCGGTGGCGGCGGCATAGCCGGGCACATCGCGGCGATGGCCGTACAGCATATCAAAATCCACCAGATTCACAAAGGCAAGGCCGGTGAAATCACGGCTCAGCAGCTGCTTGGTCACACGCAGGCCATCGGTGTTGCCGCTGGTGCGAATGGTTTCGGTAACGCCCTGCCCCGCAAAAATATCATGGATCTTGCCCACCGCAATCACCTGCTGGCCTGCTGCCGAAATGGCATCCAGCATGGTGGCACGGGGTGGCTGCAGCGAATAATCGTGGCGGCGGGGGGTGCGCTTAAAGTTTGCAGCGCAGTCGCCCTCAAACGGGCGGGCGATCACGCGGCCCACGGCCACATCACCCTTGAGCAGCTCCCGCGCCTTGGCGCAGATATCATACAGCTCGTCGATCGGCACCACCGCTTCGTTTGCAGCGATCTGAAACACACTGTCGGCGCTGGTGTACACGATCACCTTGCCGGTTTTCATGCTTTCCTCACCGTAATCCCGGATCACATCGGTGCCGGAATAGGGCTTGTTGCACAAAACGCCGCGCCCTGTCACACGGGTAAATTCCTCCAGCAGCTCCTGGGGAAAGCCATTCGGAAAGGTGGGCAGCGGCTTGGGGCTTTCCACGCCTGCGATCTCCCAGTGGCCAATGGTGGTATCCTTGCCCATGCTGGCTTCCTGCAAGCGGGCAAAGCTGCCGACAGGCGCTTTTTCGCGCTGGCCGCAGCTTACGCCCTCGATATTAAAAAGGCCCAGCTTTCGCAGGGTGTCTGCTTTAAAATGAGAGTCCTTTGCAATGGCGGCCAGGGTATTGGTGCCCGCATCGCCAAATTGCCCGGCATCCGGTTCTGCGCCGATGCCAAAGCTGTCCAGCACGATCAAAAACACTCTTTTTGCCATAAAAACACGCTCCTTTTTTTATTTTTTATCATACCGCCGATTTGTGAACAAATCAATTCACGCCAAACAGCTTTTTGGCAATGTCTGCGCTGCGCTTGGCATCCTTGGCATAATAGTCTGCGCCGATCATCTCGGCGTATTCAGGGGTAAGCACCGCGCCGCCCACCATCACCTTGCAGGCAAGGCCGCTTTCATGCAGGGCGCGAATGGTTTCCTCCATGCTTTTCACGGTGGTGGTCATCAGTGCCGAAAGCCCCACCAGCGGTGCGCCGCTTTCGCGCACCGCCTGCACAACGGCCTCGGGCGGCACATCACGGCCAAGATCCAGCACGGTAAAGCCGTAGTTTTCCAGAATGACCTTAACGATATTTTTGCCGATATCGTGAATATCGCCCTTCACCGTTGCCAAAACGATCTTGCCCTTGCTCTCGCTGGCCGAGCCCTCGGCGGCAATGGCATCCTTAACCGCCTCAAAGGCGCTTTGGGCGGCGGCGGCGCTTTGCAGCAGCTGCGGCAAAAATACCTTTCCGGCTTCAAAGCCTTCGCCCACACGGTCCAGCGCCGGGATCAGATGCCCGTCCACCACTTCCAGCGGCTGCATGGTTTTGAGCATTTCGGCTGCGGCAGCCTTGGCTTCGGACTTTAGGCCCTTTTCAATGGCCGCCCCCAAGCTGCCCCCCGCCGCAGCCTGCACCGCCGGGGCGGCTGCACCGGCCGCCTGCAGCGTACTGACGGTGGTCATGCCCGCATAGGCATTCACATAATCCATGCTTTTGGCATCCCGGTTCGTAAGCACGCGGAATGCCGCCCGGGCGGCCATCATTTCGCTGCTGGAGGGGTTGATGATGGCAAGATCCAGCCCTTCGTACATGGCCAGCGTAAAGAACGCCGTGTTCAGATAGGTGCGGCAGGGCAAACCGAAGCTGATGTTGGAAACGCCCAGCACCGTGCGCACCCCCAGCTGCTGCTTGCACATACGAATGGCCTTCAGCGTTTCCACCACAGCCTCCTGCTGGGCGCTGGCCGTCAGGGTGAGGCAGTCGATATAAATATCCTCCCGCGGGATCCCGGCGGCCAAGGCAGCCTCGGTGATGCGCCTGGCAATGGCAAAGCGCCCCTCGGCCTTGGGCGGAATGCCGCTTTGGTCCAGCGTAAGGCCCACCACGGCAGCGCCGTATTTTTTGCAAAGCGGCAGAATATTGCGCAAAACGCTTTCTTCGCCGTTCACCGAATTCACGATGGGCTTGCCGTTGTAGGCGCGCAGACCCCTTTCAAGCGCAGCGGGATTGCTGGAATCCAGCTGCAGCGGCAGGTCCACCACGCTTTGCAGCGCTTTCACGGTTTGCTCCATCAGGCTGGGCTCGTCAATATCCGGCAGGCCCACATTCACATCCAGCACCTGTGCGCCGCGGCTTTCCTGATCCACGGCCTGCGCCAGAATATAATCCATATCGCGCTCCCGCAGGGCCTGCTGAAAGCGCTTTTTGCCCGTGGGGTTGATGCGCTCGCCCACCACGGTAACATCGCACACATCCACGGTTTTTACAGGGGTACACAGCAGGCTGCGCTGCAAAGGCTTGGTATCCTGCGGGGCTTTTCCCTTGGTGATCTGTGCCAGATAGCCAATGTATTGCGGCGTTGTGCCGCAGCAGCCGCCCAGCATACAAATGCCCAGCGGCAGATACTGCGCCATGGCATCGCGGAACATTTCGGGGGTGATATCATAGCCCGAGCCGTCGGCCCGGGGCAGGCCCGCGTTCGGCTTGACAAACACCGGGAAATTTTTCGGCACGCTTTGGCAAAGGCGCTGGGCCAGCGGCAAGATCTCCACCGGGCCAAGGCTGCAGTTGATGCCCACGGCATCCGCACCAAGGCCCACGGCGGTGGCGGCAAAGCTTTCCACGGTGCAGCCCGTAAAGCTGCGGCCGTTTTGCTCAAAGCTCATGGAAACCATCACCGGCAGAGTGCTGTTTTCCTTTGCGGCCAAAATAGCCGCTTTTACTTCATACAGATCGGTCATGGTTTCCACCACGATCACATCGGCCTGTGCGCCCGCGATCACGATCTCCTGAAAGCAGCGGTAGGCATCCTCAAATTTCAGTGTGCCCGCAGGCTCCAACAGCTCGCCCAAAGGGCCCACATCCAGCGCCACCAGCGCGCCCGTGCCCTGCACGGCCCTGCGCGCGCAGGCAAGCGAAGCCGAGATCACCTGGGCCACACTATAGCCGCTGCCCTCCAGCTTTTTGGCCGATGCGCCAAAGGTGTTGGCATATACGATATCCGCACCGGCCTGCACATACTCGCGGTGGATGCCGGTAAGCATTTCCGGCTCGGTGATGCTTAAAAGCTCAGGCCTTGCGCCCAATTTCAGGCCCCTGGCCTGCAGCATGGTGCCCATGCCGCCATCCAAAAGCACATATTTATCACGGGTAAAAAGATCATTCCTGTTCACAGCTGACTCCCCTTTTTCGATATTGGCAGGTTTTCTGCAGCACGCAGTGGGCACATCCGGCGCGGTAGCCGGTCACGGGTTTTTGCGAAATGCCCAGAATGGCTGTCACGCTTTTGCGCGGCAAAAGCAGGCCGCTGCTGCCCACGGTAAGGCCGATTTTTCGCCCGGTGTCCAGATAGGCGGCAAACACACTTTGCAGCGCAAGCGGACAGTCGCCATATCCCGGGGAATACCGCCCCGTGATATACAGGCCCCTTGCCTGATATTCCCGGCGCAGCTCCCGTTCGATCTCATCGCAAAGCTGCTCGATCAGCGTGCTGGCGGCTGCATCGGCGGCCACGGCAGCGGGCAGCTCGGTGGCCGAAAGGCGCTGCAAAAGCCTGTCGGTGCCGCTGCCCAGCGTTACGGCCAGCAAAACAGCGTTTTCGCAGCCCTGCAAATGGCGGGCAAGGTCGCTGCCGGTGTTTTGCAGCGGCAGCTCGGCCACAGGGCATTCCATCCACACCGCATGCGGCTGGGCTGCCGGGCGCAGCAGGGCTTCGGCCTTTTGCAAAAGCGCCTCGGTGGCCTGGTCGGCTTTTTGCGTGCAGCCCATATAACGCAGCGCCTGCGCGGCATCCAGTTCCTTTGGCAGCGGCGGTTGCAGAATTTTCATAGGCAATTACAAAAGATCGCGAATGCCGCTGTAGATCTTTTCAGCCACATCGGCATTGTTCATGGCGTACAGGTGAATTCCGTCGGCACCGCCTTCGATCAGATCACGGATCTGGTTTACGGCATACTCAATACCGGCTTCGTACAAGGCGGCTTCATCGTCCTGATAGCGGGCAACCATTTTGGTGAATGCCGCGGGCAGGCTGGCGCTGGAAAGCGCCACGGTGCGCTCGATCTGGTTCTTTTTCACAATGGGCATAATACCGGCCGATACCGGCAGATCCACCCCGTGCTTACGGGCCAGATTGAGAAAACGGTAGTATTTGGAGTTGTCAAAGAACAGCTGTGTGATCAGATGGCTCACACCGGCTTCGGCTTTCTTTTTCAGATTTTCCACATCCTCGGCCAGGGTGTCGGCCTCGGGGTGGCCCTCGGTGTAGCAGGCCCCCGAAATGCCAAAGCTGCCGTAGTGAGCGCGCAAAAATGCGGCCAGATCGCTGGCATGGGCAAAATCGGGGCTTTCTGCGCGCAGAGGGCTGCGGTCACCGCGCAGCGCAAGGATATTCTGCACACCGCTCGCAAACAGCTTATCGCAGGTATCCGTCATGCTCTGGCGGTCGCTGCCCATGCAGATCAGGTGCGCCAAAGGCTCCACCCCTACCTGATTTTTCAGAAACGCGGCGATATCCACACTGGAAACACCGCCTGCGCTGCCGCCTGCACCATAGGTAACGCTGATAAAATCCGGGTGCAGCTGGCCCATGCGCACAAGGGTCTTTTGCATTTTCTCATAATTTTCCACCTGCTTCGGGGGGAAGCATTCAATGGAAAAAACACAGGGTTTTTGTGCAAACATTTGTCGAATATACATACTTTTTATACCTTTCCTGTTCCTCTGTATTTTTAGCGGTGTGCCGTTTTATTTTAAAAGGCGCATTCGCTTCTCACGCAGTCGGCGGCGGCGGGCGGCGGTTTCTGCGGCATCCACCTGCCAGCCCTTTCCCTCTTCCCAGAACAAACAATCTCCCTCGGCGGCCTCGGCGGGCAAGTCCTCGCGGGGCAGCTGCTGTTCGTTTTCCTCCTCATCGATCAAACGGGCGATGCCGTTTTCGCAGGCATCCAAAACAAAATATTTCATGCGGCATCCTTTCCGGCAGTGCAGGCATAATGCACTTCTCCCTCTTGCTCCCACACGGCAATGCTGCCCAGCTCATCGGTGCGCAGCACCTGGGCCCCCACCGCGGCAAAATTTTGCATAGCCTCCTTGTGGGGATGGCCGTAGCTGTTGTCCTTGCCGCAGCTCACCACCACTACCTGCGGGCTGACGGCCTGCAGAAATTCCAGCGTGTTGGAGGTGCTGGAGCCATGGTGCGCCGCCTTATACACATCGGCTTGCAATTCTTTTTTCTTTGTGGCCAGCAGCTGCTTTTCCACCTCTTTTTCCCCGTCGCCCGTGGCCACAAGGCTCAGGCCGTTTGCATCAAAGCGCAGCGCCGTGGAGGTGTTGTTCAGGTTGTCGGTTTTTACGCCGTCGCCCAGAATCGTGATGCAGCCGTTGCCCAGACTGTAGGTATCCTCGGGCGAGGCGCAGGTGGTGGGAATGCTTTTCTCCTCCAGCACATCCAGCACGCGCTCGTAGGTGCTGGTGGTGGGCTCGGGGCCGTTGTCAATGTTGGGCAGGATCATCTGCCCGATCTCGTATTGCTTCAGCACCGCTGCCATGCTACCGATATGGTCGGCATGGGGGTGCGTCATAAACACATAGTCCAGCTTTGTCACGCCCAGGGAATCCAGATAATCCAAAATGGCTTCCTTGGAATCGCGCACGCCTGCATCGATCAGCGCATAGTGGCCCGCGCTTTGCAAAAGCACACTGTCGCCCTGGCCCACATCTATAAAGTGCACGGCATCCAGTACCGTTTCGGGCACTGCGGCGGACTGCTGGGGCACGCGGTTGCCCACAGCGCCGCCCAGCTCATCCCAGCCGGGGATCAGCCCCTGATCGGCCAGCACATCCACCAGCAGGCACACAGCCGCCGCAATGGTGAACAGCCACCAGCGCAGATTTTTTACCGGCGCTTTTCTTTTGCGCGAGCCGCGCCGCCTTTTTGCTGCCATTGCTTTTGTTCCTTTCCACTCGGTAAATTGATTTTGGTTTTGCCCTTATGCGCCCCCTTGGGCTGCACCGGCTGTGCGGCGTTTGTGCGAATGGGCACATCGCGGTGCATTCGGCGGGCCGCCGTGGGGGCCAGCAGCGGAATCAGATCCTCTCGATGGGTCAGCTGCAGGGCCTTTGCCACTTTATCGGCGTTTTTGGGCTCATAATAGGTCAGCAGTGCGCGCTGCATGGCCTTGCCCTCGGGTGTTTTTTCCACAAACACCGGCTTGAGAGTGTAAGGGTCCAACCCGGTGTAATACATACAGGTAGACACCGTGCCGGGTGTGGGATAAAAATCCTGCACCTGCTCGGGGCGCATGTGGTTTTTATACAGGTATTCGGCCAGATACACGGCATCCTTCAGGGTGCTGCCGGGATGGCTGCTCATGAGATAGGGCACCAGATATTGCTTTTTGCCCGCCTTTTTGGTGAGCTGATAAAATTTATCCTTGAATTTGTTAAACACTTCCACCGGGGGCTTGCCCATATAGGCCAGTGTGGCCGGGGCGCAGTGCTCGGGCGCAACCTTCAGCTGGCCCGAAATATGATGCTCCACAAGCTCCTTGAAAAAGGTATCATCGGGGTCGGCCATTAAGTAATCATAGCGAATGCCGCTGCGGATAAACACCTTTTTCACGCCGGGCAGCTGGCGCAGCTTGCGCAGAATGCCCAGATATTCCCTGTGGCTCACCAGCAAATTGGGGCATGGGCGCGGGGCAAGGCAGTGCTTGCCGCCTGCACACATTCCCTTTTGCATCTGCTGGGCGCAGCTGGCCATGCGAAAGTTTGCCGTGGGGCCGCCCACATCGTGAATGTAGCCCTTAAACTCCGGGTCCTGCGTGATACGGCGGCCTTCTTCCAAAATGCTGGCCTCGCTGCGGCTGGTCACACGGCGGCCCTGATGCAGCTGAATGGCGCAGAAATTGCATCCGCCAAAGCAGCCGCGATTCTGAATAATGGAAAACTTTACTTCCTCAATGGCCGGAATGCCCCCCAGCGCTTCGTAGCTGGGGTGATAGCGGCGGGTAAAGGGCAATTTGTACACTTCGTCCAGCTCCTGACGGCGCAGAGGCACTGCCGGAAGATTTTGCACCAGATACTTTTCGCTTTGCTTCTGCACCACGATCTTGCCGCTCACACAGTCCTGATTGTCCATCTGAATGCGGCAGGCCTTGGCATAGGCCACTTTATCCTCGCGCACCTTGCGGTAGCTGGCGCATTCCACATAAGTATCGGGCAGGTGATCAAAATCCGTGAGATAGCAGGTTCCCTGCACATCGGTGATGCTGCTGGCAGGCTCACCGTTTGCCAGCCGCCGGGCAATCTCACGGGTTTGATGCTCGCCCATGCCAAAGCTGACGATGTCCGCGCCGGAATCCTCCATGATGCTGGGCAGCACATCCTCTTTCCAGTAATCATAGTGGGCAAAGCGGCGCAGGCTGGCTTCCAGCCCGCCCAGGATCACCGGCATATCGGGATAAGCCTGCTTGGCAAGGCGCGTATAAACCGTGGCGCAGCGGTCGGGGCGTTTGCCCGCCTTGCCGCCGGGGGTGTATTCATCCTCTTTTCGGCGGATCTTGGCCA
>Ga0129316_1001132_pt1 | contig 11163 bp, 11 predicted proteins | sample Cm1ome_2_FD_94429 | JGI IMG/M metagenome (GOLD analysis project Ga0129316, IMG submission 94429) | Eastern black-and-white colobus group fecal microbial communities from Wisconsin, USA - Cm1022B metagenome | ecosystem: Host-associated > Mammals > Digestive system > Large intestine > Fecal...
GAGAGTCGTTCTTCTTTCGTCCGTCTCTCGTTCGGTTTTTGCTTGATCCTCGTTCGGTCCTCGATCGGTCTTCGATAGACTAACGAATAAGCAACGAGAGACGAACGAGAGACGAACGAGGACTTAACGAGAAGTGAACGAGAACCGAACGATAAGCTAACGAGAAGAAATCAAGCCCAGGTCGGGTGTCAATCGAAAAACCATGATCCTTCTGTTGGAACCAACTCGAGATGTTCAATGTAATAATTGTAAACATAAATGAGAATTTTTAATTTGTAAGACTTGTGGTTTATTGCAAAGGCTTCTTTTGGGTTATGAAAATCAGCCTCGAGATCGCGTGCAAATATACAAAATCACACCCCCCATTGTCAAGTCTTTGACCCAAAATTTAATTTTATTTAACTAATAATTTAGATTTTTTAATATTACAACGCGCTCAAATATTATTAACATAGACACATTTTTGACGAGAGATAAACTGTCTATCAAGGTGTCTGTATTCCGTGGATAATAAAAAGAATCCGAGTAACAAGCCAGGCCACGACATTAGATTTAAACTGGTACTAAATACTGTGTTTTAGCGCATGACGTCATCGCGACCGGCGATTGGCGTTTTCGCAACCAGAGATTGGCGTTATCTCCAACAGCAATTGGCGTTATCTCGACCAGAGATTGGCGTTATCTCCAACAGAGAGCGGCATTACCTGTTTTTCAACGAATGCTGTTGTCTGGTAAAACACGATTGGCAGATTGCTCGGATAGAGAAGGAGTCTCATTCTCAGCATCTCAACTACAAAATAGCCGTGTAAAGAAATTAGATAACGACATCACATACCTGTGAAATAGACTCTGCTATATCAAAATCTTTGAGTAGAAGCCATCTACTGACCTCAAAATGCTTATTTTTTTCAAACGGAGTTGCATGTTGAGGAAGGTGTATCCGTTAAAGTGCCCCTATGAATTATACACCTTAGCCCGATGGTTAAGGTGATTACAGATGACAATATGGAGTCAAATTGTTCCATGACCCGAAAATATTCCTCCAAAAGGAGTGAGTTTCTCAGATTTAATTTGTATTTTTGCCATGTCATATCAGAGTTTTGCTTGTTTTCTTTTCGCAACACTAAGATAAGTGAATTCTTCGACATGACAAAATCCTGAGCCGCTCGGCTCTGCTGCTTGCCAAAGCAAGACCTTTTTGTTACTCAGGTACTTAAAAAGTTTAATTTATAATAGTGTTGCGGAATTAAGGATAAAGATATTCAAATCTTAGTGACATGACCAAAGAACAGCGGACGGCAATAGCTCGCATCTTCAACGACATGATTAAGGCTGATAATATCATCGAGGAAAGCGAGGTAAAGAACATGAAACGGCTCATGTCCGAGTATGCCATCACTCACCAGGAGATGAGCGATGCACGCAAGATTCGTTTCTCAGATGCTGTCAATACACTGAAGGAGTTGTCTGTCAGAGAGCGGAAGGCATTCTTCGACCATATATACGATATTGCCCTGAGCGATAACATCTGCGTACCTCGCGAAGCTCTTCTGCTCATTGCCTTGCAGTACTGTCTGATGGAGGATGCCAAGAAGGCTGATGGCACTATACCCGCTCCAAAGCCATATCTTATTTCCTGTCCTACTGGCGAGGCCAGTTTCAACGACCAGTATATGGTCTATCTAGAGAGTTCCTACGATGAAGAGCGTAATGAGGAACTGAAACAGCACTTCCGACTGCTGGTCACGATTACACGCCTCTGCGGGTTTAACTTCATCTACATCCCCAAGATGGTGGAGGAGTTTCGGGGCATGAATGAGCAGTATGTGAAGGATGTCATCAGCTATATGGCTCCCAACCTCGAAGAAGCTATCATCCAGCAGGTGTACGACCGCTTGTGCGATATGACGACAGTCGATTTTTTCCGCAATGTGCTGTACGAACGCTTGCAGGTGAAGGCACTCCACAACACACCGCCTTCTCTCCTTATCAATATCGGTACATCTGTCGTGCCATTTTGCAGCGCTGGCGGTTCGATACAATACTACACGGAGTTTCTGTGCATCCCCATCTCGTCGGGCATCTTGACTCTGGTGGATGACATCCTGGGATTCTATCAGAGCAAGGTCAGCATCCGCCAATCGATAACCATCAACGACAGCAAGGGCCAGTTCAAGTATTTCGGATTCTACAAGGCCCTCTTCGATTTCCTTGTGGCTCCTCCACCAGTGGCTCCCGACTTGGTGTTCCTGGGACAAGACATGAAGACTGGCCGCTATCAGGTAGCCTTCAAGTTCGACGATGGGAACGAGAAGAAGGTGACGTTCACGCCCAAAGAATATGACATCTATCTCCAGGTTGCCCTGAAGACCTATAAGTCTCGCACGAGGGGACTGCCCGTCACCTACGACAAGCATATCAAGCCCACCATAGCTCATCTGAAGAGCAAAATCAGTAGCGACATTCCCGACCTGAACTATTCCGACCAGTATAAGCCGGAAAGAGACGGCAATGCCTACGTCATGCGTTTGGACAAATCGAAAGTATTTGTAAGAGTGCGCACTTCCAACTGCGGTTATGACTATGAGGATATCCCCATTCTGAAGTATGACAAGAAGTGATTTCCATACCCCTCGGCAACGTTGCAGCCTCAGCACTACTTTTTTGCCATCTTTGCATGGCAATGTTGCTGTTTTGATGCTTTGTACAGATAAAGTCCTTATCTTTGCAACAAGAAACAATAAACTAAAAGCAAAGAGTATGGAAAAGCAAATTATCTGTATGGGCAACTCCTACAAAAATGGAGGAAGATGTCTCGCCGGTATTGAGATTCAAGACACTGCTTCTGGAGTTTCAATTGTAAGAAACCAATATGGCCTACCCAACTGGATAAGACCTGTAATGTCGAATGGTGATAATGGTCTCCCCGAATATCTCGTAGGCTCATTCTCTATGCTAGATATACTTGCTGTAGACGTTACAGATGCCGTTCCAACTGGAGCACATTGTGAAAACGTGCATTTCAATTCTATCAGGAAAGTCGGTAGAATTGGACAGAATAGTCAAAATCTCAATCCTCTTTGCGACACATGGCATTCCTTGATTTTTGGTAACAGGGGGAAGGCTGTTCCAAATAAAGTATTTGAAAATGGTAGCTATTCGCTTATGTTTATCATGCCAGAAAGTCCAGTCATTACGATGCAGTATGATGTTTATGGTCACGAGAAGTATCGCATTCAGTTCACTTACAATGGTACACAATATGACTTCCCTTTGACAGATACCAGATACATTAACGCACTTCGCTATAGAACCAAGAATTGCGGGCAAAGGAATACAGGCGATTTGTATCTCACGCTATCGCTTGGGGTTAACCATTACGATTGGCACTATAAATTGGTTGCCGGAGTTATTGATTTAGCAGCTTAATAAAACTATGGATAAAAGACAGTTATTTTCGGTAGGACATTCCAACCAAAGTATAGAAGAATTCTTCCAACTTCTGGAATCACAAAGAATAGATTGTATTCTTGATGTGAGGAGTATGCCCTATAGTAAATACACGCCACAGTTTAATGAGGAAATCCTCAAGACGTGGTTCAAAGGACACGGGGTTTTATACGTTCCTTTTGGCAAGCACTTTGGTGCAAGACGCTCCGATTGTCTTAAAGAAACGGAATTCGTAAAAAAGGGTGTCAAGGAGAAGAAATTACAGGTCAATTTTGAAATGGGTGTCAAGACCACTAATTTTTTAAGCGGTGTCGAAAGGCTGAATAAAGCACTAGATCAAAACAGACGAATCTCGCTGATGTGCTCGGAGGCAGACCCTCTGGGATGCCACCGATTTTCTTTCATCTCAAGGTACTTCTATGATTTAGGCTGGGATATTCAGCATATCATGCACAATGAAGAAACAGGAGACCCCATTGTTCGCTCTCACCAAGAACTTGAAAAAGCGATGATACTTGACTATGTAAAACGGAATAAGTTAAAGTCGGTGGGAGGCCAGATGGCTGATTCGCTCTTCGCTGATTTTGGTGACGGATATGACGAAAAACAGCAGCGAACAGATGCTTATCGCTTGAAGAATTATGAAATCGGATGGATACCGGACTATGGTAATGATGAAACTACAGAAGAATATTAAATATCGGAATAATTATGATTACACTATTTACAATTGGATTCACCAAGAAGAGCGCAGAGCAGTTCTTTGAGCTTCTTAAGAAAAATAAAGTAAAGCAACTCGTTGATGTGCGCATCAGCAACAGTAGTCAGCTGGCTGGTTTCGCTAAAGGCAAAGACTTGGCTTATTTTGTGAAGCAGATATGCGGTATTGACTATAAACATGTCACAGACTTTGCTCCCACAAAGGAACTCCTTGATAGGTGGCATAAGGAAACAGTTACTTGGCCAGAATATATCGAAGAATATACAGGTATGCTCAAGCAGCGTGATATCATCAAGAAATATGGTGTGAAGCAGTTCGACGGTTCATGTTTCCTTTGTAGCGAAGAGACTCCAGAGATGTGTCATCGCCGTTTGCTCGCTGAGTATATGAAGGAGCACTCTGTTGAAGAAGTAAAGATAGTTCACTTGGTATAACCCATATCTATGGATAAGTATTTCATTTGCTTGGCAAACTCCTACAAGCGTGGAGGACGTTGCATCGCTGGAGTGGAAATCGTTTTCGACAACAACGATAGATGGAAACTTGTTCGCGATGATGACGGCAGGCCACGATGGATACGTCCGATTGCTAGAACCATATACGGTGAAATCCCCAACTTTTTGGGCGAAAATATAAAGGTATTTTCAATAGTAAGGCTTACAAATGTAGTACCTTGTCCAGAGAAGGCTCATACGGAGAATGTTTATTATTCACATATTGAGCAATATAATTATGCCATTTCGCAGGATTCAAACGTAATAAATCTGCTTATTGACACGAAGCATCAATCGTTATTTCATAATAGGGGACGTGCCGTTTCTACAAAAATGATTGCAGGAATCAACTACTCTTTGATGCTAATCCATCCCGACAAAGCAAGTGCATATATTGATGAGAATCGAGAAAAGTCCAAAAATCGTATGAGGTTCACATATTATGGTACAGAGTATGACTTTCCCATAACAGACCCGACGTTCATTGACTGTTTGAAGAAAAGCGCAGACAAGTATACTAACATAAATGATGTATATCTAACCCTATCATTAGGATTGGAATTTGAGGGCTGGCATCATAAGTTGGTGGCAGGTGTGATAATACCAACTGATTCTACGAAGCTCCATGAAGTAGGAGGTGTTTCATACATGGCACAACAGAAACAAATCCATCACAATGCTTATGCAAAGTGGACTACAGGAGATGAAGAACAACTATCTGAACTTGTAAAAAAAGGCGTTTCCGTCCAAGAACTGTGTCAAATATTTGGACGCAACGAAGGTGCAATACGTTCACGAATAAGTAAGTTAGGATTAGATGTTGACGCTTCTTCGCCACACATATTTGATAAATGGGCAAATAGTTCTAATCTATCGCTGAGTAATCAACCGAATTGGTTTGACGAATACGAACGAAAACTTACAAGTCTGCTTGACAAAAAGAACAAAATAGAAGAGCAAATTAATGAAGTCCGTGCAGAAATATTGCAAAAAATGGAGTCTCATGGCTTAGAAAAACTCCATTCTGATCAATTTTCTGTAAGCTATACCCCCGCTAAGACGGTTATGCAATTTGATAGTCGTACATTCCGTATAGAAAACGAGGAACTATACTCAAGTTATTGTAAACCTAAACAGCGAGAGGCGTCAATTGTTGTAAAAAGAAACATAAAAGAACAATATGACTAAGTTATTCAGAAATATATAATCACTCACACCTAATAAGGAGGCGATGGACTTCTTCATGAAATCTGAGCAATATAATGGATTTAAACTGCCAGAGTACTTTACATTTGATGAAGTACTCAAGTACGCCAGCGAGAAGGTTATCGCACGTAAAGTATATTTACAAGAAGGTATTGCAACCGTCTCTCTCTGATATGAATCTTGACATACTGCTTAACAAGGATGGACACTATGCCGTTCGTCCCATCTTTCTCGCCAATCCATTTCTATACTAGGGTTTGCTAAATTATTACGGCCACGCAATCTTGTGGAGAGGTTAAAACTTCTACGATATCATCGAGAGTGTCGATTATTTTGTTTTTGAGAGTATTCAAACCCCATTTTGCGAAAATGAGACGAAGAAGTCCCCTTAGGAACTTCATCCTCAAATCCGCAACTAAGCCCTTCAACGTCCTTATTGCGTGCACACGTCCTCTCATTACTGAATTAGCAGATAAATTGAGGCTGAAACACCCACTTCTGCCCACAATATCCCCTAACCCCACAATGCGACTTGAGACAATACGCAGTATCATACCCATAAGTTGTAGGCGTTATCCAAAATCTGCCAGGAATACATCTGCGTAAGCATTATTATAGGTATAGATATTCAGCACATACCGTCTTGATGTCCTGATCCACTTGGCTGGTACAGAGACAAACCTAAAAGAGAGAACTCGGACACCTTCATGTCCTCCTTCCGTTACGTGAGATGGCCATCAGATTCGGTATGATTGACTCTGTACTACACAGAAAAGTCGGTCGCAAATCTTACTTTAGTACTGAAGGCAAGGTGGCACTCACGTTTCTCAAATCATATACCAGATTGTCTGCTCCAAAACTTATGGAGTAGCTCAACGCCAACATCCTCTATCAGATATTCTGTAATGTCACAGGGACGGGTCATTGACATCATGACTTTCAATTCTTACAGCTTACAGAATTACAGTTTTTGGAAAGGCACACGGATCATCGGATCATCGGATCATCGGATTGTTTTCGTTAAGCCATGAGCAGAATAAAGCTCGCTTTAATTATGCCGTGGCGAGAAGACAAAGGCGTATGCCAATTTAGACGGATTTAGACGGAAATAAAATTTTAAAATAAAAATTTTCAACTTTTCGATAAAAAGTCAAGTACCGTTTTTGTGATAGCTAGAAACTTTGTATGACACCCATTCTTCCTATTTAAAAGATACCTCTATAAGTGATGCATCATCCTCTGGATCATTCAGTTTTCTTGAAATTTCATCTGCAGATAACAGCCCCAGATTCTTCTCAGCAACTTTGTACAATCCATCCGTACAGACGAACACAGTATCATCTCCTGACAACTTATGGCATAAGAAAGGAACATCATCTCGCAGACCAGACCCTTTAATGCATCTGGTCAAGGCTGTTCTACCATACCCAATATTTGCCAAATGGTCTGTTGTTAACAACTCCGTCTTTTCTTCGTGTTGGGCATAGATTCTGACATTTCCCTGCCATGTGAAATAAAGTTCATAATCTATTATGATTGCCACGGCTACTGCAGCACCCATGTTACTTTTCTTCTCAATGCTTACCCGTCTCACTTCCTGATCTGCACGCTCCAGAGCCTTGTGCAAGACTTCTTTCTCGGCATATCCCTCATAATTCTTCATCAGATAATCAGCCACGGTATTAGTCACGACATCAGCTGCTAAATCACCAAGACTCAATCCGCCCATACCATCAGCAAGCACTATGGCAATGCCGTATATCCCCATATTTTGTATGGCCATCCTATCCTCATTCGGATAACGTTTGCTGCTAATCGAAAATGATTTTACTTTCATTGTTTCTTCCTTTCTTCTAACTCTTTGCTAAAGATTTTTACGAAAACACTCCAGATTTGGCGACAAGGCTCATAATTGCTACTAAAGTCGCCCATTTCACTGTTCCCATAATACTTCATAAAGTGATAAATAAGGTTGCTCTTTTCCTCCTTCTTCAGTTCTGCTGATGCAAGGTCTGCATAGAACTGAAGATGTTCTGTTGTCAGCAGTTTGCTGATGTCGTAGGCCAGCCATTGCGCACCCCAGATGATTGCATCCAGACTCTCATTGTCGAAAGTCACTACGTCGGGCGGCACATTGTCTTTTTGATATAGCAACTGGATGTCAAGGTAGTTTTTCAAGATGAACAACATGTCTTCTGCATCCTTGTCGGTCGATGCGTTTCTGTCGTTCCATGTGTCCAACTTAATCAGGAACTGACCGCATAGCGGAGCCATCTTTACTTCTACTTCGCCATTCACAATCACGGTGACCGCTTCGTTCATCACGTCTTGAAAGCACTTTACCGACATGACAGGATTCCCTTCTGGTGGCCAACCAATCTTTTCGTCCACAGCGACTCCGCCAAATGGAACAATGTCCACCTCAAAATCTAAATCCCCGTTCACGCCTTTGTAGAAGAACTTCTGCGTTTCTCCATGACGCTTGAAATGGTTATTCTCCAGCGTTTTGCAGATGTCATCAAAGGTTTGCCAGTCTTCTATGGCAATGGCTACATCCAAATCTTCCGTGCGGCGCTTTGGTTCATCGCCTTTCATTAGCTTCATGGCTACATCTCTTGCCCTGGCACCTACCACATACAGTGGCAACCCATGCTCTGCCATACATTTATTCAAGGCAACGAGTGTACTATATAGCCAGTCATTGCCAAGTTCCTCTTTCGTGATTTTATATTCCATTCTCAATCAGTCTTTGAGCCGCCTCAATGCAACGGCTGTTGCCACTTCCCATCAAGTCAGCGTATATTAGAATTTTGGGAGCCGTTTTCTCGTAAGTATTGTCTTTCCAGAACTTCTGATAGAGTTTTATCCTGCCTTTCTCCTGGAATTTCACCTTCTTGGTCATCATCAGCTTGACACTCGGCGTTTCCGTGTAAATATCAAATAGTTCTGGCATCAGGTAGCGGTCAATCAAAAAGGCTCCACCTTCACCTCCCCAGCACATTCCATCTGGTAGTATTATTTTGTTCCAATCTCGTCGGCAGTCGGCATCCACAAACTCCATTTCCTTTAGCAGTAACTTCGGCTTCAGACTCTGATTGTAGTGAGTCTGCCAAACATCTAGCAACTCTTTCCTGTTTTTCAAAAAGCGTCCATTTTCTGTGGCAAGCACAAACTTCCCCCTGCCAAGTTCCTCTATTACGTTCTTGATTGTGCCAAGTGACACACCGGTTTCTTCATGAATAGTCCGATAAGGCTTATTGATATTTATTTCGTCAAGCAACAAATAAAAAATAACCTTCAGACCTGCTTCATTGAACGCTTTTCCTTTTGCCTCTTTTGGCAGCATTGCCTTTTGTCCGCTTATACGTATAAACATCGGAGCGGCAACAATGTTGCAGTTTCCGCTGCTCTCCACCACACTAACTCCTTCTTCAGGCAGACCGTCAAAAGATTCTGGTGAAAAATGGTTTGCTACCAGCATCAGCGGCTTGTCTGTCTGCTCCTTAAGACTTCTCATGTGCTGCACAATAAGGTTGTAATTTGCCTTGTTCACTTGTGGCCTCACATCACAAGCAAATGTAACCCCGTTGATAGTGAAGTTATAGCCATAACTTTTGCTTTGTTCAGCTGCCTTGAATACAATATCTTCCAAGTTCGTTAATCGTCTCAGATTATAGACGACATCATTGATGATTTCTTCTTCTCTGACCATACTTGTTCACTGTTTTGTTTTTGTTCATGCATTTTGAACGCTACAAATTTAATGAACATTTTCCAAACAACCAAACTTTTTGTTCAAAAAATGGTGTTTGTTCACGAATCTTGAATAAATATAATGCTTTGAACAAAAAATATGCATTTTCTAAAATTTTGCAGTCTTTTAAAATGGATAATCTCTTGATGATAGTGGGCGAAAGCTGATGTCATTGCATCGGTTTTCGCCCACTTTCTGTTTTGTGATCTTCTGTCGGGAGCACCAATAAGCCTTGCCGCAAGTTCTATTTTTACCTTTTCCCCTATCATTATTCCCCTTGTAGCCCCTTTTTTCCCCAATTATTTCAGATGTCACAGGGATGTCACAGGGACGGGTCATTGACATCATAATCATTGGTGGTTCTTACAGCTTACAGTATTACAGTTTTTGGAAAGGAAAAATGGATTTCAGATTCTTGATGTGGTGACAAGAATGACACAGGGACGGGTCATTGACATCATGATCATTGGAGTTCTTTTTCAATTCTTACAGCTTACAGTATTACAGTTTTGGGAAAGGAAAACAGCCTTGATGTTATTGACATGCCCTGGGAATGCCACGGGGACTGGTCATTGACATCATAACCCCTGGGGTTCTTACAATCCTTACAGCTTACAGTATTACAGTTTTGGAAAGGAAAAATGGTTTTGGATTCTTGATGTGGTGGGAAGTGAAGTGTTGCGGTGGTTGGTCTTGACGGAAGCGGGCGTGAATCAGAAAGATTTGGGCTAAAAGGAGAGAGTTTAAGAAAAGTATTAACTTTGCCTACGATACTGAAGATCAACAACGGACTGAACGGGTATCACCGGAATTGGTGAACGGGTATCGGCCGAAATACGTAGATCATCGGAATTTATACGGAAATAAAATCTTTAACTATAATCCTGACGAGAATGCGCTCGAATTCCTCGCTTTGGGGGAGGACTTTATTATGGATCGCATCGGAGATACTCAAATTTTTGGAGCAGTGAGAGCAGAGAATAAATCCAAAAATTTATTCTTTGCCGAGTCGCGAGAAAAATAACCTATGGTAAATCTTAATGAAAATCACAACTATAATCTTTAATTTTTGCCGTGTTCTCCGTGTGATCCGTGGAAGTTTAGTTGCTTCGCAAGAAATCTTTGGAGGAAATCTTTTTTAAGATGTTGCTTCGCAAGAAATAATCTGTAATACAGGGAGCAGCAAATAAAATCTTTAACTATAATCCTTGACGAGAATGCGCTCGAGTACCTCGCTTTTGGGAGGGATTTATTTTGGATCGCATCGGAGATGCTCGAAATCTAAAACAAAATCTTAAATATAATCTTCAAACAAAATTTTTCAACCGTACAGGTCGAAACATTTCTAGATTTGTAACAAAAGCTTTTATTTTTATTCCGAAACAACCTATATTTAATAAAAAACTGAACTTTCACCTTTACGAAAGTTCAGTTTTTAGAATACATATTTTATGAATTACTTCTTACTAATACGGAATACCGTAACAGAGTTTGCAGGGAACTTATGTACTAAATGATTGCCATTGATACGTACCTGC
>Ga0129316_1001135_pt1 | contig 11128 bp, 8 predicted proteins | sample Cm1ome_2_FD_94429 | JGI IMG/M metagenome (GOLD analysis project Ga0129316, IMG submission 94429) | Eastern black-and-white colobus group fecal microbial communities from Wisconsin, USA - Cm1022B metagenome | ecosystem: Host-associated > Mammals > Digestive system > Large intestine > Fecal...
CAGCGGATGCGTGGAGATTCGGCGGATGGCATCGCTACAGGCCAGCAATGCCAGCGCCGCAGCCAGCCAGAAACCACTGCCGAGGCTGGTACGCGCCAGCGCACTGCCATTTTGCGCCAGTTGTGTCGCCGCCTTTCCCGCGCCCCACACCAGCAATACGAAGACGAATTGCGCCAGAATGAGTGCACAAATGCTGCCTTTTTTACCGGGAATAAAACAGGCCGTCAGCCAGGCGCAACCAACGCCCACCAGCATCCAGATCGTTTGCGGCCACAGCTGCCAGAGATGACGCCCCTCACCCGAAACTAAACGATTAGGCGCGTAACTGATAAACGGCAGCGCCGCTGCGATTGCCGTCAGCAACAGCAGCAGCGCCAGAACAGGATTAATACGGAAATAAGTCACGGGAAATTACTTCGTCCACCCTTTTTGTTTCAGGTAGTCGGCAGCCACTTTTTTGGCATCCAGTCCTTCCACAGCAATGCTGGCATTCAGTTGCTGCAATGTTTTTGCATCGAGGCTGGCGAAGACTGGCTGTAGCCACTGTGCCATTTGCGGATACTCCTTCAACACCGACTCACGCACCACTGGTGCAGGCGCGTAGATAGGTTGCACACCTTGCGGATCGCTTAAGGTTTGCAGCCCCAGCGCCGCTACCGGGCCGTCAGTGCCGTAAGCCATTGCAGCATTAACGCCAGAGGTTTGCTGGGCAGCGGCTTTGATCGTCACCGCCGTGTCGCCACCAGCCAGTGACAGCAACTGATCCTGACCGAGCTTAAAGCCATAGGCTTTTTCAAACGCGGGTAACGCATCGGCGCGTTCGATAAACTCTGCCGAGGCTGCCAGTTTGAAGGTGCCGCCCTCTTGCAGATAACGACTCAGGTCGGCAAGCGAAGTGAGTTTATTTTTCTCTGCCACATCCTGACGCACGGCGATAGTCCAGGTGTTATTTGCAGGCGCGGGCGTCAGCCAGATTAACTTGTTGTGCTCCGAATCGAGCTTTTTGACTTTCTCGTAACCTTGCTGCGCGTTTTTCCACGCTGCATCGTTTTCATCTTTAAAGAAGAAAGCGCCATTGCCGGTATATTCCGGATAGATATCCAGTTCACCGGAAGTAATCGCCCCGCGCACCACAGGAGTCGTTCCGAGTTGCACTTTATTCACCGTCGGTACGCCGTGGCTTTCCAGCACCTGCAAAATGATATTGCCGAGTAGCGCACCTTCGGTATCGATTTTTGAACCGACTTTAACGGGGGAAGCCGCCTGTAGCGGCAGGCTCACGGCTGCCAACATAACCAGTGAACCTGCCCAGAGCTTTAAGAGTGGCATGATGCTTTCCTCATTCTTTTACTGTTGTTTTCAGCGAATTAAGAGAAAAGCATAGTTGATAATGGCGGGGTTAGCTTGAGCGGAAGGATTCAGTTGCAGAATCAGATAAATACTTAAGAGGCATATTCGGTCCGGCGTTTCCTGCCGGATGCGGCGCGAGCGCCTTATCCGGCCTACAAAGGGCGCAAACGTCGCGCCCTTACTAAAGCATTACAGCAACTCAAACTCGCCTTTATTAACGCGTGCGGAATCAGTGCCGATAAATACATTGAACTTGCCAGGCTCGGCGTCATATTTCATCTGTTGATTCCAGAACTTCAGCGCCTCAATATCGATCGGGAAGCTGACAGTCTGAGTTTCGCCCGGTTTCAGGGTGATTTTCTCAAAGCCTTTCAGCTGTTTCACAGGGCGACTCATGGAAGCCGTCACATCCTGCAAGTACATCTGCACTACCGTGGCCCCCTCGCGCTTACCGGTGTTCGTCACCTGCACGCTGGCAGTCACTTTGCCGTCACGCTTCATGGTCGGCGCAGAAAGTTTCACATCAGAGACGGTGAAAGTGGTGTAGCTCAGCCCATAGCCGAACGGATACAACGCCCCGTTAGCTTCATCAAAATAACGCGAAGTGTATTTGTTCGGCTTGTCGGCATTATACGGGCGACCGGTATTCAGATGGCTGTAGTACACCGGGATCTGCCCGACAGAACGCGGGAAGGACATTGGCAGCTTGCCGGACGGGTTGTAATCGCCAAACAATACATCGGCAATTGCATTACCGCCTTCAGTCCCCGCAAACCAGGTTTCCAGAATCGCATCAGCCTGCTGATCTTCTTTCACCAGCGCCAGCGGACGCCCGTTCATCAGCACCAGCACCAGCGGTTTACCGGTGGCTTTCAGCGCCGCAATCAAGTCACGTTGGCTTTGCGGAATAGTGATATCGGTCCGGCTGGAGGCTTCGTGCGCCATCCCCTGTGCTTCACCGACTACAGCCACCACCACATCAGATTGTTTCGCCGTCTGCACCGCTTCATCAATCATCTCTTGCGGCGAACGCGGATCGACTTTGACCGCTTCTTCATACTGATTCAGGAAATCGATAATGCCTTTGTCACTGGTAACGTTCGCCCCTTTGGCATACAGCACTTTACCGTTTTCACCGACGGAATTTTTAATCCCGGTCAGTACGGTCACGGATTGATCGGCAACACCGGCTGCGGACCAGCTGCCCATCACGTCACGTTTACTGTCCGCCAGTGGCCCAACCACCGCAATGGTGGCCGATTTTTTCAGCGGTAACGTTTCGAGACGGTTTTTCAGCAACACCAGGCTTTCGCGCGCCACTTCACGCGCTTCTTTACGGTGCAGGCGGCTTTCGGCATTGGTATCCACCGGGTCAGACTCTTTCGGCCCCAAATGGCTGTATGGGTCGTTAAACAATCCCATATCATATTTAACGTTCAGTACATGGCGGGCAGCATCGTCCAGCTCTTCCATCGTCACTTTGCCGGATTTGATCAACCCAGGCAGATACTTCGAGTAATACTCGTCGCTCATACTCATGTTGATTCCGGATTTCAGCGCCACGCGCACCGCATCTTCCGGGTCTGCCGCCGTGCCATGTTTAATCAGCTCTTTGATTGCACCGTGATCGGAAACGGTGATGCCTTTAAAGCCCCACTGGTCGCGCAGAACATCTTTCAGCAGCCAGGAATCGGAGGTGGCTGGCGTGCCGTTCAGCGAGTTCAGCGCCACCATCACCGCGCCGCTGCCTGCGTCCAGCCCCGCTTTGTACGGCGGCATATAATCATTAAACAGGCGCTGCGGACTCATATCGACGGTGTTGTACTCTTTACCGCCTTCTACCGCGCCGTATGCGGCAAAGTGTTTGACGCTGGTCATCACCGAGTAGCGATCTGCCGGGCTTTTACCCTGCATCGCTTCCACCATGGTTTTACCCATTGTTGAGGTGAGATACGTATCTTCGCCAAAACCTTCGGAAGCACGTCCCCAGCGCGGATCGCGCGAGACATCGACCATCGGTGCCCAGGTCATATTCAGGCCATCATCTGCCGCTTCATAAGCAGAGACACGTCCGACCGTTTTCACTGCATCGAGGTTAAAAGACGAGGCCAGACCGAGGCTAATCGGGAACACCGTGCGCTGACCGTGCAGCACGTCGTAAGCAAAGAAAAGAGGAATTTTCAGGCGGCTTAATTCCATCACCTGATCCTGCATGGCGCGGATATCCTGACGGGTTACGGTGTTGAAAATCGCCCCAACCTGACCGTCTTTGATCATCTCGCGGATCGCCTCTTTCGGGTTATCCGGGCCGACGCTGATTAAGCGCAGCTGACCAATTTTCTCATCAACTGTCATTTTCTTAAGCAGTTCGGTGACGAACGCATCCCGCGCTTCGGGCGTTAATGGATGGTTGCCGAATAAATCATCCGCCAGTGCTGGCTGCAGGGCCAGACTCACCGCGATTCCTACTGAACATAGCCATTTCATATGGATTTTTCTTCCTCTGTTGCCCGACGAGGCAGCGAAAATGGTGCAAAAACCGTAGTTTGCCATAAGCATGATGGAGAGAGAAAAAGAATGCTCAGTTTATTGTCTGAATTTTCAAAATATTCACTCGCTGAATTGTCATACAAGGCGCTATTCTAGTTTGTGATATTTTTTCGCCACCACAAGGAGTGGAAAATGTCTTCCATGACAACAACTGATAATAAAGCCTTTTTGAATGAACTTGCCCGTCTGGTCGGTCATTCACACCTGCTCACCGATCCCGCAAAAACGGCCCGCTATCGCAAGGGCTTCCGTTCTGGTCAGGGCGACGCGCTGGCTGTCGTTTTCCCTGGCTCACTACTGGAATTGTGGCGGGTGCTGAAAGCCTGTGTCACCGCCGACAAAATTATTCTGATGCAGGCTGCCAATACAGGCCTGACCGAAGGATCGACGCCAAACGGTAACGACTATGATCGCGATATCGTGATCATCAGCACCCTGCGTCTCGACAAGCTGCACGTTCTTGGCAAGGGCGAACAGGTGCTGGCCTATCCGGGCACCACGCTCTATTCGCTGGAAAAAGCCCTCAAACCGCTGGGACGCGAACCGCACTCGGTGATTGGATCGTCGTGTATAGGCGCATCGGTTATCGGCGGTATTTGTAACAACTCCGGCGGCTCGCTGGTGCAACGTGGCCCGGCGTATACCGAAATGTCGTTATTCGCGCGTATAAATGAAGACGGCAAACTGACGCTGGTGAACCATCTGGGGATTGATCTGGGCGAAACGCCGGAGCAGATCCTTAGCAAGCTGGATGATGATCGCATCAAAGATGACGATGTGCGTCACGATGGTCGTCACGCCCACGATTATGACTATGTCCACCGCGTTCGTGATATTGAAGCCGACACGCCCGCACGTTATAACGCCGATCCGGATCGGTTATTTGAATCTTCTGGTTGCGCCGGGAAGCTGGCCGTCTTTGCGGTACGTCTAGATACCTTCGAAGCGGAAAAAAATCAGCAGGTGTTTTATATCGGCACCAACCAGCCGGAAGTGCTGACCGAAATCCGCCGTCATATTCTGGCTAACTTCGAAAATCTGCCGGTTGCCGGGGAATATATGCACCGGGATATCTACGATATTGCGGAAAAATACGGCAAAGACACCTTCCTGATGATTGATAAGTTAGGCACCGACAAGATGCCGTTCTTCTTTAATCTCAAGGGACGCACCGATGCGATGCTGGAGAAAGTGAAATTCTTCCGTCCGCATTTTACTGACCGTGCGATGCAAAAATTCGGTCACCTGTTCCCCAGCCATTTACCGCCGCGCATGAAAAACTGGCGCGATAAATACGAGCATCATCTGCTGTTAAAAATGGCGGGCGATGGCGTGGGCGAAGCCAAATCGTGGTTGGTGGATTATTTCAAACAGGCCGAAGGCGATTTCTTTGTCTGTACGCCGGAGGAAGGCAGCAAAGCGTTTTTACACCGTTTCGCCGCTGCGGGCGCAGCAATTCGTTATCAGGCGGTGCATTCCGATGAAGTCGAAGACATTCTGGCGTTGGATATCGCTCTGCGGCGTAACGACACCGAGTGGTATGAGCATTTACCGCCGGAGATCGACAGCCAGCTGGTGCACAAGCTCTATTACGGCCATTTTATGTGCTATGTCTTCCATCAGGATTACATAGTGAAAAAAGGCGTGGATGTGCATGCGTTAAAAGAACAGATGCTGGAACTGCTACAGCAGCGCGGCGCGCAGTACCCTGCCGAGCATAACGTCGGTCATTTGTATAAAGCACCGGAGACGTTGCAGAAGTTCTATCGCGAGAACGATCCGACCAACAGCATGAATCCGGGGATCGGTAAAACCAGTAAACGGAAAAACTGGCAGGAAGTGGAGTAAAAATTACGGATGGCAGAGTATCGCCATCCGAATTCACTTAATCGTTCTGTGCCGTCTGCCCCGCCGCCGCCATTTGGGCGGCTTTTTGTTTTTTATAGCTCAACGCTGCTGCCGGCACAGGCATCACTTTACCGGTTTCAATCCAGGTACGCAGGCGGCTGGCATCGGCAAAATGGGTATATTTGCCAAACGCGTCCATCACTACCAGCGCCACCGGTTTATTATTGATAACCGTACGCATCACCAGACAATGGCCCGCCGCATTGGTAAAGCCGGTTTTGGTTAACTGAATATTCCAGTTATCGCGATACACCAGATGATTAGTATTGCGGAACGGCAGCGTATACGTCGGGTTAGAGAAGGTTGCCATATCTTCCCGGGTAGTACTTAACTGCCCGATCAACGGATATTGTTTGCTGGCAATGAGCAGTTTGGTTAAGTCACGGGCAGTTGAAACGTTATGCACCGACAATCCGGTAGGTTCAACAAAGCGCGTGTTGTTCATTCCGAGCGATTTCGCTTTCGCATTCATTGCCTTAATAAAGGCTTTGTAACCACCGGGATAATGGTGCGCAAGGCTTGCCGCCGCGCGGTTTTCTGAAGACATCAGCGCCAGCAACAGCATATCTTTACGGCTGATTTCGCTATTCAGTCGTACGCGCGAATAGACCCCTTTCATCTCCGGCGTCTGGCTGATATCCACTTTTAGTTTTTCATCCAGCGGCAGTCGTGCATCCAGCACAACCATCGCGGTCATTAATTTGCTGATAGACGCAATCGGACGCACCAGATCCGGGTGGTTCGAATAGATCACTTTGTTGGTATTCAGATCAACAATCATCGCGCTACCGGAGGCAATTTCCGGTTGTGAAGCGGTGGTAGCGGCTGCCGTTTTCGCAACGGCCTGCGGTGCCAAAGGCACAGCCAGCATCAGGGCCAGGCTAAATAAAGAAACTCGAAATTTCGGCATGATGAGCATTCAGATAGTGGTTCACGCGCACGGGTTGCGCACCGCCGGAGTAAGGATTTACTGAGGCTAGCGACGCCATCATAACGAGCAAAAAGTGCGATCGTCAAAGGAGAATCGTGAGGAAATGCTGCATTGCTGACATTTACGCCAGCAATGCAACGTCAAAGAACTTTCTAGAACAGGCGATACCCGTAGCCCCATAGTATAACGGTTAGGGCGAGCAGCACTTCCAGTACCAGCACGCCAATCGCCAGCGTCGAACTAGAGAAGCTAAGGCCTTCCTCTTTGTTGATATTCAGGAAGCTCGGAATACCAAGGTAAAGCAGGTAGCCGGTGTAAAACAGCGCCACCGTGCCGACCAGCGCACACAACCAGACCAGCGGATAAAGCGCCACCAGACCGCTTAAAAACAGCGGAGTTGCAACGTAGCCCGCGAAGACCATGCAGTGCGCAAGTGACGGACGCTGCGGATAATTACGCGCCATCCACCAGATGACCCGCCCCATTACCGCAACCCCAGCCAGCATAACGCCATAAAACAGGACAGCCAGCGCCAGTCCGGTAAACCAGGATAACTTCAGGATAGTGCCATCGCCAAAATTCCAGCCAATCTGTGTAGTGCCAATGAAGGCGCAAATCACCGGAATCGCCGCCATCAGCAAAACGTGGTGGGTGTAATGGTGAGAAATCGTTTCGTTTTCGCGATTAATCACCTGCATTTCACGATCGGGATGGGAAAACAGTCCCCAGACATGGCTCATACCGCCCCCTTGTTGTGAGTTCATGAACCTGACAGTTCAAGTATAAGTCAGCTTGTGATTATTTTTTGTTCGCCCATGTAATTTTCACTGTCTGATGAACGTCCTTTTTCAGCGTGAATGATTCACAGGGTGTATGCTTACTGGCAACCAAAGGGAGACAGACTGGCCTATGGATCTCAATACACTTATCTCACAATATGGTTATGCCGCGCTGGTGATCGGTAGCCTGGCGGAAGGTGAAACCGTGACTTTGCTGGGAGGCGTTGCGGCGCATCAGGGGCTATTAAAGTTCCCGCTGGTGGTACTTTCTGTGGCGCTTGGCGGCATGATTGGCGACCAGGTGCTCTATCTGTGCGGGCGGCGGTTTGGCGGCAAGCTGTTACGCCGTTTCTCGAAACATCAGGATAAAATTGAGCGGGCGCAGAAACTTATCCAACGCCATCCGTATCTGTTTGTCATTGGTACGCGCTTTATGTATGGCTTTCGGGTGATTGGCCCGACGCTGATTGGTGCCAGCCAGCTGCCGCCGAAAATCTTTCTGCCGCTGAATATTCTCGGCGCATTTGCCTGGGCGTTGATTTTTACCACTATTGGTTACGCTGGTGGTCAGGTGATTGCGCCGTGGTTGCACAATCTCGACCAGCATTTGAAGCACTGGGTCTGGTTGATTCTGGTCGTGGTTCTGGTGGTGGGCGTGCGCTGGTGGCTGAAACGGCGCGGGAAGAAAAAGCCGGATCATCAGGCGTAAAACCATTGCCCTGGGTAAGGCGTTCGCGCCGCATCCGACATCCGGTGCACCATGCCTGATGCGACGCTTGTGCATCTTATCATGCCTACCAAAATTTTACCCATTGAAATAACCACGCACCTCACTGCGCTATTCTGGGTTGAACTGCGGATTCGCCAACATAAAGCCGCCATCCACTATCAACGACTGCCCGGTGGTGTAATTTGCGCCCTCTGAGCACAGCCACGCTACCAGGCTGGCAATCTCATGCGTTGCGCCAAAACGCCGCAGAGGAATCGAAGGCTCCGCGTCGGGCTTCACGTCGCTGTCATCCATGCCATTCATTGGCGTGGCGATCGCCCCAGGCGCGACTGCGTTCACCAAAATCTTATGCCTGACCAGCTCCAGCGCCATCGTTTTGGTTAACCCGCCGAGCGCATGTTTAGCGGCTGTGTAAGCGCTGGCATCCGGCAGCGGCGTATGTTCATGTACCGACGTAATGTTGATGATGCGACCGCCCTGCCCTTGTTTCACCATCTGGCGGGCCGCAATTTGTGAGCATAAAAATGCACCATCGACATCAACGGTAAAAATCTTGCGCCACTCATCGAAAGCCATATCAAGAAACGGCGCTTTGGTCATTGCGCCCGCATTATTCACCAGCACATCAATACGCCCCAGCCGTTGAATGAGTTTCTCCAGCGCCTGCGCACCTTCTGGCAGTTTACCGAGATCCAGCTGCACGATCTCCGCACGTACGCCGTGGCTAACTACCTCACGCGCGGTATCTTTTGCCCCTTCTTCATCTGAGTGCCAGGTAATGCCAATATCAAACCCCTGCTGCGCCAGTAATAACGCGCACTCTTTGCCGATCCCCGAATCGGAGGCGGTAATAATCGCAACCTGTGCCATCGAGTTCTCCACTTAACGCTGAATAAACGTTAAGTATAGAAGGCGCATATCATCAGCGTTTGTAACCCCCGCCCAACGCACCAGTGAGTTGAATGGAAGCATCCAGCCACTGCCCTTGCAATAACAGGCCATTGGCCCGCTCACGCAGCGCGGGGATTCTGGCTTCGCTGACGCGGGAACCAGCAATGATGCCCGCGTTAAAGCGCGCCTGCGCAAGACCTACCACACGCAAGGCATCGCGCTCAATTTGCGCCTGATGCTGGTTTTTCTCCGCAAGTGTCTGAACCTGACTGGCTGCCCGCGCCACGTCATTCACCGCTTCAACCACCGCTTTGTTGTAGCTGGCGATAGACAAGTTGCTTTCGGCTTTTGCGATATCGAGATTGGCGTTAAGACGACCACTATCGAAAATGGGTAGCGTCAGGCCTGCCGTAACGCCCATTTGCTGCGCGGAATGACGGAACAGATCGCTTAAGTGCAACGCATCCTGTTGCAGGAAGGCCATCAGGTTGATGTCAGGATAAAATGCCGCTTTTGCCGCATCAATGGTGCTTAGCGATGACTCAACGTACCAGTGCGCCGCCTGCAAATCTGCCCGCCGGGCCAGTAAGGAGTACCCCAGTTCATCAGGAAGCTGGCTTGCCACTTTCGGCAACGCGACCGGTTTAAGCTTCAATGACTTTGTCTGGTTATTTGTAAGTGCGCTTAACCGTGCCTCAATAATTTTCATTTTCCCCGCGACATCGTTGAGCTGCTGCCGGGTTTTGCTGGCATTAATATCGGTTTCCACACCTTCAACTGAAGAAGTAATCCCGTTCTGATATAGCTGGCGATCGGTCGCGATAATGGTGTTCTGCTCTTTTTCTATTTGCTGCAAGACCGTGTTTAACGCCGCCTGGGTTTGCCACTCCCAGTACAGGCGGGCTACGCTGCCAGCCAGCAATTGGCGGGTTTGCTCGCGTTCCGCCGCCCGTGCTTTAACCGTACCCAGGCGGGCAGTAACCTCCGCCCGATTCTTTCCCCAGATATCGAGATGCCAGCCCGCCGTTAAGCCAAAAGTTCCGTTGGTGTACCACGGACCGGTCGTACCTGCGGCCGGATCGTTCAGAGCAAACGGCCCCATTAAGCCTTCTGCCGACATTTTTTGCCGCTCCATATCCGCAGAAAAGTCGATCTGCGGACCATCCTGAGTAGCAATTGCCTTCGCCTGGGCTTCAGCTAGCTGAATGCGCTGTTCAGCCACCTGCATATCCGGTGCGTTCTGTAGTGCATTGTTAATTAAGGAAGTGAGTTGATTATCGTGATACTCCAGCCACCATTGGCTGTCTGGCCAACCATTTTTCAGCGCCGTGGGTAATGCGGTGTCAACTTGTGCAGCGGGCGTTTGCTGGCTTAACGCCTGGCGGGTTTCATGCATAGGCGCACACCCGGCCAGCATCAGTAACAGCGGAAAACAGGCGATGGCGGGATAAAAGGAATCACGATTCATGGGGGAATAATCAGGTAAGAAAAGGTGCGCGGAGATTACCGTGTGTTGCGATATATTTTTTAGTTTCGCGTGGCAATACATCAGTAGCAATAAAACGACATATCCAGAAAAATATACACTAAGTGAATGATATCTTCCGATTTATCTTAATCGTTTATGGATAACGGCAAAGGGCTTCGTTTTTTCCTATACTTATTCAGCACTCACAAATAAAGGAACGCCAATGAAAATTATACTCTGGGCTGTATTGATTATTTTCCTGATTGGGCTACTGGTGGTGACTGGCGTATTTAAGATGATATTTTAAAATTAATTAATGTCATCAGGTCCGAAAATAACGAGAATATTTCAGTCTCTCATCCTGTTGCGCTCCTGTCATGTGCATTGCTTCATATAATCACTGGCGCAAGGAGCGCGCAGGGGGCGGCCAATCGCCGCCGCCCCCTGCACCCCCGGGCTCTGGCGAACAAAATCGCCGCTGCGCGGTGCCCTCGGCTTATCCCTTACGGCTACCGGGTCGG
>Ga0129316_1001140_pt1 | contig 11072 bp, 9 predicted proteins | sample Cm1ome_2_FD_94429 | JGI IMG/M metagenome (GOLD analysis project Ga0129316, IMG submission 94429) | Eastern black-and-white colobus group fecal microbial communities from Wisconsin, USA - Cm1022B metagenome | ecosystem: Host-associated > Mammals > Digestive system > Large intestine > Fecal...
CGACGTTCGTTGCTCTTTCGTTCGTTTTTTGCTTGTTCCTCGTTCGGTCCTCGTTCGGTCTTCGATAGACTAACGAATAACGAACGAGAGACGAACGAGAGACGAACGAGGAACTAACGAGAACCCAACGAGAAGTGAACGAGAACCGAACGATAACAGGTCGGGGCAATCTAAGCCCATAAGCCTTCTGTTGTAAGCAGTTTGAGATGTTTGATGTGAGATTTGTAAACATAAATGAGAATTTTTAATTAGTAAGACTTGTGGTTTATTGCAAAGGCTTCTTCCTGGTTTTGAAAATCAGCCTCGAGTTCGCGTGCAAATATACAAAATCACACCCCCCATTGTCAAGTCTTTGATCCTAAATTTAATTTTATTTAACTAATAATTTGGATTTTTTAATGTTGCAAGACGATTAAATATTATAAACATAGACACATTTTTGACGAGAGATAAACTGTCTATCAAGGTGTCTGTATTCCGTGGATAATAAAAAGAATCCGAGTAACCAGTCAGACACGACATTAGATTTAAACTGGTACTAAATACTGTGTTTTAGCGCATGGCGTCATCGCGACTGGCGATTGGCGTTTTCGCGACCAGCGATTGGCGTTCTCTCCAACAGAGAGCGGCATTACCTGTTTTTCAACGAATGCTGTTGTCTGGTAAAACACGATTGACAGATTGCTCGGATAGAGAAAGAGTCTCATTCTCAGCATCTCAATTACGAAATAGCCATGTAAAGAAATTAGATAATACATCACATACCTATGAAATAGACTTTGCAGATCAAAATCTTTGAGCAGAAGCCATCTACTGACCTCAAAATGCTTATTTTTTTCAAACGGAGTTGCATGCTGAGGAAGGTGTATCCGTTAAAGTGTCCCAATGAATTATACACCTTAGACCGATGGTTGAGTAGATTACAGATGACAATGTGGAGTCAAATTGCTCCACGACCCGAAAATATTTCTCCAAAAGAGTATGTTTCTCAGATTTAATTTGTATTTTTGTCATGTCATATCAGAGTTTTGCTTGTTTTCTTTTCGCAACACGAGGATAAGCGATATTTCTGACATGGCAAACCCCTGGGCCGCTCGACTCTGCCGTTTGCCAAAGCAAGTAATCGGCTCTGCCGCTTAGCTAGCTAAGAACTTTTTGTTGCTCAGGTGCTTAAAAAGTTTAATTTATAATAGTGTTGCGGAATTCAGGTTTGATTAAATATTACAAGAAATATGAGAATTCATTTAAAAACTTCACCGAATACTACACCAGTTCCTTTTGATTATCAACAGAAATTGGTTGGTACTATTCATAAATGGATTGGAAACAATTCAATTCATGATAAGATTTCATTGTATTCTTTCTCGTGGTTAAGCGGAGGAAGAAAAATAGAGAATGCACTTCAGTTTTCACAGGGTGCCACGATGTTTATTAGCTTTTATGATGAAAGTATCATTAAAGCTATCATCAGCACAATTCTTGAAGATCCTGAGATGTTTTGTGGTATGTTTGTAACTGACATAACTGTAGGTGCAGAACCTCAATTTTCAGAGCGGGATTTGTATTATTGTGCTAGTCCGATTTTTATAAAGAGAAAGTTGGAGGATGGAAGCATTAAACAGTATAATTTCAATCATGAACAAGCAAACCAATATCTTAAGGATACCCTTTTGTCGAAGATGAAAGAGGCAGGATTGGAAGAAGATGAAACTTTGGATATCAGTTTCGATCTTTCTTACTCTAAAAAGAAATTGAAGTTGGTTCGTTATCATGGTATTGGCAATAAGGCAAGTCTTTGCCCAGTTGTCATCAAAGGTAAGCCAGAGACGAAACAATTTATTTGGAACGTAGGTGTAGGTAACTGCACGGGCATCGGATTTGGAGCAATTTACTAATTATTAAAGGATTTGATTATGTATGTCGTAACATATAAAGGACAGTTCGGTTTTATTAAACCATGGACCGCTGTTCGTGATGGAGAAACATTCAGTCAGCAGTTTCTTACACCTTCAATAATAGAAGGCATAGAGAAAAAACTGTTTCCTGAACTTTTGGACGTTCCAGGAATCCATAAAATTTTGAGGCATAAATTGAAGTATGATTCTCTGGATTCTCAACAGGAAGTGATACAGCCAAGAGGTTGGGAGTATAAAAACAGAACTTTCATTAGAAATCGTTCTGTATTGAAGCGTTCTGTTCTTTTGCATCCGGTTTTATGTATTGCTTTTGAAAACGAAGAAGATGCTATTATTGCATCGAAGCAACATGTATGTGTATGCAGAAATGAAGATATACTCTTGCCAGAATCAGAAATCAGAGTGATGGAAGAAGAACAATTCAATCAATTACCTGGTTTTGAATTGCGCTTTGGAAATTCAGAGCAGTCTTTCCTAGTTGGCTATAATCGTTTTAACGATAATCAGCCAATGGTTGGCTGGATAGAGTATAATGGGCAATCTCTACTTTAATATGATGTAACTACATGAATATTCATCAAGAAATATTAGCGAAAAGCGAGCAGAATGGACATGTTTGTTTATATCAACATCTAAAGAATGTTGCTGATACCGCCCGTGTTATGGCTAAACAGTTAGGATTTGATGAACAGATTGCTGTAGAAGGAGCCTTGTTGCATGACATAGGAAAAGTAAGTCCTGTGTTCCAACAATCGCTGATTTCCCCAAATAAGAAGAAACCCGGTTCTGTTTTTCGCCACGAAATACCCTCTTTGTTCTTTCTATCGTTAGTATGTCAGGAACATAGAGATGCTGTGATAGATATGATCGTAGCGCATCATAAATCAATGTATAAAGATGTACGGGAATTGGGTATTTTAGATTTGGATGATACATCAGATTGTTTCAAGGAACATTCAAAGCTATTCCCAGAATGGAGTCATATAGCCATTGATATTCTTGAAAGCCTTGGCATGAAAACTCATGAGGTTTCTTTAGAAGAGGCAGAAGAAAATTATGAATATGTCATAGACTATTGCGATAGCAGGAAGAAGGGTTGTTCTGAATGGAGAGGGTTGTTGATGGCGGCTGATCATATGGCTTCTGCCATGGAAACAGCATTTGAAATGCCGCTTGATAAACTCTTCATCAAACCTGATTTGTCTTTTTACAATAGGCAAAGTGAACTCTATCCTTTATCATTGATTTCTTCGGATAGCAAGAAGATGCATACGTTGGTAACGGCTCCAACTGGAGCTGGAAAAACGGATTTCTTGTTGAGGCGTTGTCGTGGAAGAGTTTTCTATACACTGCCTTTTCAAGCATCAATTAATGCTATGTATGATAGAATAAAGAGTGATTTAAGTAATACTAATGCTCAAGTTCATCTTCTCCATGCAGCCTCTAATCTGAAAGTGAAAGACGGTAAGATAGAGGAAAGTATCATGCAGCGTCATGTTGGTGCATCAGTGAAGGTCCTTACTCCACACCAGATGGCCTCTGTAGTTTTTGGTATCAAAGGATATGAGGCTATGGCTATGGATTTAAAAGGTTGTGATGTGATTCTCGACGAGATACACACCTATTCTGATGTTATGCAGTCTATAGTTCTACGCATTATAGAAATTCTTGTTGCGCTGGAGTGTAGGGTACATGTTGGTACGGCAACAATGCCGACAGTATTGTATCAGAAGATACTTCAATTATTGGGTGGAGCTGATGCAGTTTATGAGGTAAAGTTGGATTCTCTGACGCTTCAATCATTCAACAGACATCAAATCTACAAGCTCGATGATAAAAAAGAATCTTATGATGTGATAGCCTCAGCAATCGAAAGCAATTCTAAAGTTCTCATAGTATGTAATCAAGTAAAAAGAGCACAGAAACTATATGAGTTTATTGAGGAATTATATCCGGATGTGAAGAAGATGCTTGTGCATAGCAGGTACAAACGAAGCGACAGGGCTAGATTGGAAACAAAGTTGCGTGAAGACTTCAATCAATTAGAAAACGTTCCATGCATCGTAGTTTCCACTCAAGTAGTAGAGGTCAGTCTTGATATCAGCTTTGATATAATGATTACTGAGTGTGCTCCAATTGATGCTCTTACACAGCGTTTTGGACGAATTAATCGCAAGCGTACAAGAGATACCATTGGCCATTACAAGCCGATATATGTCATAGCACCACCTGAAGATGATAAAGAAGCTCTTCCTTATCGTCTGGATGTTCTGAAAGATACTTTCAGGGTCCTGCCAGATAGTGGTGACATCATGGAAGAATGTCATGTTCAAGAAATGATAGATAAGGTATATCCAAAGATTGACTTTCAGAATATAGACTTTACTGGTGTGGTGTTCTTGGAAGGAAAATGGGTGTTAAAGGCACTTTGTCATCATCCGAAATCAGCGTTACTGGAAACGCTTGACATCAATTCTGCTGTTTGTATTACAGAAGAAGATAAAGACAGATACTTATGTGCCAATGGATTGGAAAGAATTGAAATGGAAATACCTGTAAGCTATCATTCCATTGCACATAGAAATCTTGATCAGCTCAATAAGGGGTCGCATCCTTTTGTCATTCCGAACAAAGGATATGATGAAGAAAAGGGATTGTTACCCGATTTGTGTAAAATAGAATATTATCAATCGTTTGAAATACTATAAAATATGATAACATCAAATATTGGAAAGATATTCCTGGATGCTTACAATGAAAAATATGGCACCAGCTATGATGCCCGAACTTTCTTTTTGGAGCAGTTCTATCCCTTGTTTTTTGATCAAAACAAGTATATGATGACTGCAGGCAATTCGCCTTTGGAAAACCCAAAGTTAAGTTGGGATGATATGATAAAGGGGAAAAAGCCTTTTGAGACTCCTGAACAAAGAAAGATCCGCTTCGAAAAATTGATTAAGAAAATCGAAGAAAGTGAAGCTGATGCAAGCATTGCACGTGGTTATGCTTCATTAGATGTTACAGCTACAACATCTGGTCAAGTGACAGATTTGAAGTTACCAAACTCTCAGGAAGAAATCTATACATCGTGGATTGGAGATGCTCTTGGTATTGGAGTGCAGGGAGGCTTTTCGATTCTTTTTAGTAACAAAGAAATTCTTCTTGATATTTTTGAAGGTTGGAAGCTCTATCGTACAAGTCTTAATGAGACAACCATGCTGAAAGGAAACCAGATTAATACTTGGAATGGTCAATGGCTTTCCCATTATTATGATACTAGAGAATATGATGCAGATATGCCTTTGGCGGGATATAATCCTTTCAATGTGAATAAGGATGGAATTATTAGTATCGATACCCAAACATGGACAAAGATTCTCATTGGTATTTCTAAAAAATATAGAAATGCTCAAATTTTGGGCTACATCTATAGCATAGGACAGACAAATACTACCATTGGTTTTATACCATTTGATTTGACTCAAATACGCCGTCCAATTCATCTTTATGAAAAGATATTTGGGATGAGCAATGGTAGAAATGCAGAGTCTTTATGGGGAACTGCAATTGGATTTAAAACGGCTTGTACTTATGGGGCTATAGGTATTAAAGCCATGGAGCCTAAAGGGCTTAGAGATTATGTATATTCAAAAGGAGATAAAGTGCCGAAACAGCCGAAAACTCCTAAAAATGAAGACGAACAAATTAATTTTAACGTATATAAAATTTGGATATTAGCTATGTTGAATAATGATGAATTATGGGAGAAATCCCAAGAGTTGGCTGAGTTGTTGAACGAAGCCTCTAGTGATAAAGATAAGTCTATCAGTACCAAACGTAAAAATTTGGTTGAGACAATGCTCAATGCAACTAATAAGAAACAGTTCATAGCAGCTGCTGCAGAGGTTGTTTCATTCATTGGTAAGATAGATGAGTTTAAAGGAATCGTGAAGGAGATTCATGGTATGCCAACGGACAATGTGCCATACTTCTTAACACTTTTGCGTTTCCAGTATAAGACATTATAATAACAATTAAAAATACAAGATTATGAAAGAGAATTCCTTTATTTATTTGCGAGGTCTCAAGCATGCTGCGTTCACAGTATTCTGTGTAGAAGATGGTCAGAAATCTTATTATGACCCACAGTTCAACGTAAGAGTTCCATTTGCTAGTGGTCAACAGGTTAAGCGTTCTATCCTGGAGCAGCTTAACGATGTTTTAGGTGTTCAACCTTCTCCTACCGAGTTCTTTTTTGATGTAGATAAGAAAGGCGCGCTTAAAGAAGGTGAGGTTCTTTCGTCTTGTGATCCACATTATGTTGACCAGCTTTTAGGTGGCTGGATGAGAACTCCAAAGGGTGGAAAAGAGAAAGCAGTAAAGCGTAGAAGTCCATTTAGTATTTCTGCGATGACCCCTTTGCATCCACTTTTGGCTGCAGTTTCTAAGGAGAACATTTCATTCGATCGTTCTGATAAGCCAAACGTGCATAAAGTTGTTGTGCGTGATGCAAATGGAAATCGTTTGACAGATGAACAGGTTAGTGACTTTTTAGAGGGTAACGATAGAAGTTTGTATCGCAAATGGATTCCAGACAATAGTCGTGCTACAGGTCTCTTTGTATATGATGTAGCTATTGATTTACGACGTTTGTTCTGCGTTTCAACTAATCAGTTGGAACCAGAGATTACATCAGATATGGTAGAAAAGTTGAAAGAAGATGGATGGAAGGTAGTCACTACTTCTTTTGGTGAATGCTTGTTGATGCCGAAAGAGCAGCGTGAGCAGATTATTCCATCTATAGCTGATGCTCTGATTGATTGGCATATCACATCCAATCAGGCAAGAACATTCAGTTTGATGGAGACTTTAGCCATTGCTATAAGTGATAATGCTAATACTTTAGCAGCAGCTATTCGTGCCAAACTTGTTGAGGATGGAGAATCTAAACCAAAGGCAAAGCCTATCGTTGACGAAAATGCTGGTGCCAAGACATTTGTAACTCTTCCATGTGCAAGTTATGTCATGACAGAGACAGAAAGCGCAGATGCTTTGGCTAAGGCTAAGCAGGAGTTGGTTGATAGAATGATGGCGTTTGATTACGAGAATGAGATTTAATGTAAATGATGAGGCTCCTGTTTTTTACCTGGAGCCTCCTATTGGTTTTTCTCTATGGTCATAACAGGCACTCATTTCAACTACTACCAGCTTTGCTATCGCAAACTATGGCTATTTGCCAATGGCATCAATATGGAACAAGAGTCAGACTTGGTCTATGAAGGAAAGTTGGTGCATGAATCAAGTTATCCGCAACGTACATCAAAGTATGAGGAAGTGGAGATTGATGGTATCAAAGTAGATTACTATGATGCCAAGAACAAGGTCATCCACGAGATAAAGAAATCTAATAAGATGGATAAAGCTCATGAATGGCAACTGAAATATTACATGTATGTTTTCGAGCAACATGGAATTGATGGCGTGAAGGGCATCTTGGAATATCCTCTTTTGAGAAAGACAAAAGAAGTAATTTTGACAGATGTCGATAGAGATGATATTCAGGTTAGAGCTAAAAACATTATTAAGATCATCTCTCAAGATGTTTGCCCATCTAAGATCAAGAAAGGCATCTGCAAGAATTGTAGTTATTTCGATTTTTGTTATATAAACGAGTTGGAGGAAGAAGAATGAAAAGAAGTTTCTATCTGTTCAATCCAGGCATTATGGAGAGAAGGGACAATACGCTGAAGTTCACGCCTGTTATCGTGAATGAAGATAATGAAGAAATCAAGCAGCAACCTCGATACATTCCTATTGAGGATGTTGCGGAACTGTATGCCTTTGGAAGTCTGCGGACAAATAGCGCTTTGTTCAACTTTCTGGGGCAGAAAGGTATTCCAGTCCACTTCTTCGACTATTATGAGAACTATACCGGAAGCTTCATGCCACGTGAAAGTCTTCTTTCTGGCAAGGCGTTGTTGGCACAAACATCTGCGTACCAAAACAAGAAGAAAAGAGTTGAATTGGCTCGAAAATTCATTCAGGGAGCAGCTTGGAATATGGTTATGAATCTCAACTATTATAATCGCAGAGGAAAAGACCTGCAAGATATTATCGATACTATTAAAAGATTGAGTAATACTTTACCAGATGCCAAGGCTGTGGATGAGATAATGGGAATTGAGGGAAATATCAGACAGGCTTATTATGCAGCATTCGATATCATTATCGATGATTTCAACATGGGGGCAAGAACCAAACAACCGCCGGAGAACGAGGTAAATGCTCTCATTTCTTTTGGCAATATGATGTGCTATACTGAAACTCTCCGGGCAGTTCATCAAACTCAGCTCAATCCAACGATAAGCTTTCTGCATACTCCAGGAGAAAGGCGTTTTTCACTATGTCTTGATATATCTGAGATCTTCAAGCCTATTATCGTGGATAGAGTTATCTTCAAGGTACTCAATAAGCATGCTTTAAGCACCAGTCATTTTGATAAGAAACTCAACAAATGTCTTTTGAACGAAAAGGGAAAGAAGATTTTTGTAAAGGCCATGGAAGAGCGTTATGATGAGACATTCCGTCATCGTTCTTTAGGACGTAATGTAAGCTATAAGCATCTTATAAAACTTGAATGCTATAAGCTACTGAAAGATATTTTTGGAATAGAAGAATATAAACCTTTTAAAATGTATTGGTGATATGTATGTGATTATAGTTTATGATGTAGGTGAGAAGCGAGTTGGCAAGATGTTGAAACTTTGCCGACAATATTTGTGTTGGATTCAGAACTCAGTTTTGGAGGGAGAATTATCAGAAGCTAAACTTCGAGAATTACAAATGAAGATGAAAGCTATCATTGATGAATCCGAGGATAGTATCATAGTATTTACCAATAAAATGGGGTGTAATATGAGCAAGCAAATTCTTGGAAAAGAAAGAATGACTACCGATAATTTCTTATAAAAAGTTGTCGATGTCTTTCAAACAGCCATATTTCTGTAAGAACAGACCTTCAAAATGATCTTTGACTTATTGAAACAATATAAACTAAGAGTCTCAAATATGGTTCTAAATAGTCCCAATTGTTGCTTTTCCTTATCATAACATACCAGTTGTCGTAGAACCACAGAAAAAAACATCATTATACATCGACATTTTTCTGAAGTATTTTTGGTACCTTTGCATCTGCAATACCATTATTTCTACAGGCATTTATGTCTTTGTTCTAATGGGGTTTAATCGTACCTTTATGGAATTGAAACTAATAAGGGGCTGTGCCGCTGTTGGAGGCATTTCCGGTTTAATCGTACCTTTATGGAATTGAAACAGAGAACCTCGGCTCTATTATTGAAATCGACGCAAAGGTTTAATCGTACCTTTATGGAATTGAAACATGTGAGTGCCCTCCGAATACTCGTTCGCTCGCCTAGGTTTAATCGTACCTTTATGGAATTGAAACATGAATATTTTGTTTTAGGTCCTGACCAGTCTCATGGTTTAATCGTACCTTTATGGAATTGAAACATTCTCAAAAACGGGTTCACCTGTAGAAGTAACACTGGTTTAATCGTACCTTTATGGAATTGAAACGTCTAAAGCTAATGACTATGTATTGACCCTGGAACGGTTTAATCGTACCTTTATGGAATTGAAACAACCAAAAGAATCAACAAGGAGTAACGACAAAATGGTTTAATCGTACCTTTATGGAATTGAAACTAACTATTCAGTTTTTGGTTCTTGATGCTTTCGAGGTTTAATCGTACCTTTATGGAATTGAAACATCAGTAGCCACAACAAAGGGGCTGCCATCGTAGTGGTTTAATCGTACCTTTATGGAATTGAAACAAACGATTACGTCTAATAGTAGCATCACGATAAAGGTTTAATCGTACCTTTATGGAATTGAAACACATGACACGGGTAATGAGCTCCAACTGCTCCGTGGTTTAATCGTACCTTTATGGAATTGAAACGTGACACCGCCAGTTGCACCACTTTGAACGGCTTGGTTTAATCGTACCTTTATGGAATTGAAACGTTATGATGTGGGACAAACTTTCAACTTTTCGTCGGTTTAATCGTACCTTTATGGAATTGAAACCCCTGTCTGTCAATAGTTGATGCTGGATTCCGTCTGGGTTTAATCGTACCTTTATGGAATTGAAACTCAAATTTGTTTCATAGGTGCCATAGCTAACAACAAGGTTTAATCGTACCTTTATGGAATTGAAACGCAGACTCGAGGACATCAATAAGCATTTTGAACGGTTTAATCGTACCTTTATGGAATTGAAACTACGGAAAGGCGGATGTTTATATGCCAATTGCTGAGGTTTAATCGTACCTTTATGGAATTGAAACGGCGTTATTGTCTGTAATCACAAGGCGTTTTGTTACGGTTTAATCGTACCTTTATGGAATTGAAACAGGATATAGTTGCATGCCTACTTCTGAGGTTTCTCGGTTTAATCGTACCTTTATGGAATTGAAACTTAATAGCCAAATTCATAAAGGCATCGTGAATATTGGTTTAATCGTACCTTTATGGAATTGAAACATAGCCACTACAGGTGAAGGGTTGATTTTTAAGAGTGGTTTAATCGTACCTTTATGGAATTGAAACATGTGCAAACATGACACCATCTGAACTGACTTACTGGTTTAATCGTACCTTTATGGAATTGAAACTTGCCAAATCTCCAGGAATGTATTTTAACTTATCCAAGGTTTAATCGTACCTTTATGGAATTGAAACAGCACAGGAGTTTGGAAGTCTGTAGTGATAGTCTAGGTTTAATCGTACCTTTATGGAATTGAAACATCTAAGTTCGGAGTGCGACACGAACAAGGATAGGGGTTTAATCGTACCTTTATGGAATTGAAACGACATAACAGTATTATTCAGCTTTCGGGTTTTGTCAGGTTTAATCGTACCTTTATGGAATTGAAACTTGTGTTTCGTTGTCACGTAATTGTAGAGATACCTGGTTTAATCGTACCTTTATGGAATTGAAACAACTTATTAGTAACAAGGTCGGTACGAATAGACTCGGGTTTAATCGTACCTTTATGGAATTGAAACGGAGAACATTATTCTCTTTCTGCTGACCTTTTTACGGTTTAATCGTACCTTTATGGAATTGAAAC
>Ga0129316_1001145_pt1 | contig 11038 bp, 8 predicted proteins | sample Cm1ome_2_FD_94429 | JGI IMG/M metagenome (GOLD analysis project Ga0129316, IMG submission 94429) | Eastern black-and-white colobus group fecal microbial communities from Wisconsin, USA - Cm1022B metagenome | ecosystem: Host-associated > Mammals > Digestive system > Large intestine > Fecal...
CTCACCCTATGTGTTCCGAAACCCCAAAACCGGAGTACCCTACAAGCTCTACGAGTTCTACTACTTACATATGAAAATACTCAAGCAGGCCAGGCTCCCATGGGTGGCCTTCCAGGATCTGCAGCGTCAGTGCATGGAGGTAGGAATATGGCACTTCGGGAATACATCAGCTTCTGGCAGGAAACTTATGATAAGTATCAGAGCAGACCGACCACCTATGCCGCGCACAACTATGTGTTCAAAAACCATATCCTCCCCGGTTTGGGGGATATACCACTCTCTGAATTGACATCAGAGATGGTCGGAGAATTCCTGGAGGAACGCAAGCGCTTCGGCAACCATCGGACAAGCAGCTCTGGATTGGGTGAAGAAACCATGCGGCACATCCACCGCTTGCTCCAACAATGCCTGGACCAAGCTATCCGGGACGGCCTCATAAGAGAGAATCCTGCCAAGGCGTTCCACTACCGCAGACCCACGACAGTAAAAGCCAATGTGATGACACCGCTGGAAATGGAGGATTATCTGGACGCCGCTGAACGGCTGGGCTACCTCCCTATGTTCATGCTGGCGTTGACGTCAGGCATTCGCCAAGGCGAGCTCATCGCCTTGAAATGGAGTGACCTCGACATTGAAAGCCGGACGCTGACCGTCGCAGAAAATCGTTCAGTAGTACGGCGGGAGCTGGTGGAGTACGGCAATCAGACAAGAAAAATAACACTGACACCGGAGGTAGTCGACCTCCTGATCATGGAGCACAGCAAGCACCCCAGCAGTCCGCTCATGTTCATGCACCCGGCTACGCTGAAACCCTTCTCACCACAGATGGTGCGCCGGATGCATAACGAGATCATCCGGGATGCTGGTATCGACCACATTCGGTATGTGGATCTCCGTCACACCTGTGCGATCCTCGCTCTGAAGAACGGCACGGATGCCAAGGAGTTGGCGCAGATGCTGGGACACTACCGTCCGACGATCACCCAGCAGAACTATGAGCCCCATCTGCCACACAAGGCGCAAAAGGATGAGGATATGCCAAATGAGGCCACACAGGACGAGCTGCAGCAGGCGGCAAATATTCTGGACAATCTTCTGAAATTCTGATAGCTATTCCGCCAAAGGTGTGGTATATGTTTGTGTCACAAGGAGGCGAAGCCCATGAAAAACAAGATGCTTAAAGAGATATACGATTGCTTCTACACCCCGCCAGAGTTCCCGGCGCAGAAGCAGGAAATCGAGGAGTGTCACCAGGCGCTCATAGAAGCATTGGAAAAGCCGGAGCGCAGACTGGTACTCCAGATCATCGATGCCAAGGACCGCATCGTGGAGGATACATCCATCGACAGCTTCATCTCTGGATTTGAGTTGGCGTGGAAACTCTCCATGGAACTGAATAACTACGAAAACGAGCGCTTAGTCTCCTGCAGCACTGGGAGACTGGGCGCTCGTTTCGCACTCAAAAAGGAGCCAAAATGAAAAAGAAAATCTTTGTAACTGCAGTAATCACCACCTGTTTCGCCCTGTGTGCCACCGTGTGGCCGCAGAACGAAACGGTAAAGGAAACAACCCTACCGAGCGAAACGCCCGCCGTGACCGCCCCAAAAACGACAGTTGAGGAACTTAAAACAGAAGACGAAACGGCACCTCTGACAGAGAAAGAAAAGGCTGAGATTCCGCGGCCGGAACAGATCCAGGAAGCCGTCCCCGAACCGGAGCCTGTACCCACGGAAACACCCGCAGCTCCAGAAGTTCACCCTACATCGGAGCAAGAATCTGTCACAGAACCAGCTACTGAAACAGTCACAGATCAAACCGCCATCACATCTCAGTCAGGCGACATGGTGTATGTGGAGGGCTTCGGTTGGATAGAAAGCCAGGGCCCCAACCATGTCGAGTACGCCGAGGATATGTACGAAAACGGCAAGAAAATCGGCGTCATGGGATGACCTCAAAAACTGCGTCGCATAAACAATGAAATAACCGCGGGAGCGTCTTGGAACGCTTCCGCGACATCTTTTGTGCACAGATAATCTAAAATCTTTTCTCTTAAATCAAAATCTTAAATCTGAAAACTGGATTTTTGATAGACAAAATAGCCTTTCTGTGCTAAGATTATTTTGTACCAGTGTAAACTCAGTGCATGAGGTGTTAACTATGACTGTTTGCTACAACAAATTGTGGAAGCTCCTAATCGATAAGAATATGAAAAAGAAAGACCTGCGTCTGGCCACGGGCATGTCCACCACCGCTCTTGCCAAGCTGGGCAAGAACGAGCATGTAAGCACGGAAATCCTCACTAAGATCTGTAAGGCTCTGGACTGCGACTTCTGCGACATCATCGAACTGGTGAAAGATGATCCATCAGCATAAGCCGGGCAGAGGATTGTCATTTGAGCATTATATCCCTTATATCGGACAGGGATTCTGATAACATCATAAAGTGGGTGTCCTGCACATGGATTCCATTAGACACGAGGTGAAAAGTATGTCAAGCAGTAATAACAGTGCAGTTGTGAGCAAGGCGAGTCCTCATACAATCAAGAAGTTTGAGCTCATAGAAAGTTATGTGAAATCTTGGGCACAAAAATTGATGCAAAACAATTACTGTAACGGCATTATTTTTATTGACTGTATGTGCAACAGTGGTGTCTATCACGACGAAAACGGAAATGAAGAATTTGGTACTCCGATTCGTGTCTCCAGAATTCTCAGGGATGTGGCAGGGCAGTATCCCAACAAGAAAGTTTTTGTTTATCTGAACGATAACTCTGAAGAAAAAATTGTCGAATTGAAGAAACACCTCCCCAATGAAAGCCCAAATTTTCGTTACAGTATTACGAGCAAAGACGGCAATGTGCTTCTGAAGGAGATTGGTGGCAAACTTTCAAAAAGCAAGAGACTACACTTTTTCTTGTTGTATGATCCTTATGACGCATCGATAGACTGGACAGCTTTGGCTCCCTTTTTCCGCAGTTGGGGTGAGGTGCTGATAAATCATATGGTTAATGATTCTATCAGAGCGATTCGCCAAGTTAAAACACCCAAGGCCATGCAGAAGTATGAGGAAACATATCTTTCGGCATTCGAAGACCTTTTGCCCTGTGGAAGTGATAGGACTGCATATGAAAAACGTGTAGAACAAATTATTGCCTCGTTACAATCTGGAACAGGTCGTAAATACTACATTGCCTCATTTCCATTTTTTAATTCCCGCAACTCGCTTTTATACGACTTGGTACATTGTACTTGCCATGAAGCGGGTTTTAAGCTATATAAAACAACAGCGTGGAAAACATTCGGTGGCAAATCCTCAATCAAAAATACCCACGGCGATGAAAACCAATTTATGATTGATTTTAATGATCAGCGAGTGAAAACTCAATGTGACGAGCGCTGTTACTATGTCAAAGATATGGTCGATTATTTGCAGAATAAATTTGCAGGCAAAAAGGACATTCCGCTTACGGCAATTTGGGCGGATTTAGATGCACATCCCGTCTTTCCTTCAGACGGATATCGTGCCGAGATTAAAAAGGCCCTGAAAAATGATTATGGCGCAAAGATTTCTCGAAGCACGATCAGCTTCACAGATAGGAGATAGCACTAAAATGCAATATATCGAGAGAAAGAGTATGCTCTATAAAACCGGGGTTGAGTATGGGGACTACACCATGAACCATGTTCAAGGTTGTTCCCACGGATGTAAATATCCTTGCTATGCATTTCTGATGGCAAAGCGTTTTGGTCGAGTACATACTTACGAAGCTTGGTGCTCTCCCGTTCTTGTTTCTAACACACTTGAACTTTTAGATAAAGAAATCCCCCGGTTAAAGTCTAAAATCCAATCCGTACAGCTCTGCTTTACAACAGACCCTTTTATGTACGGATACCCCGAAATAACAGAGATGAGCATAGCGGCTATTCGCAAGCTAAATGCCGCAGGCATAAAGTGTACCGCTCTAACAAAAGGCCTGTTGCCTGTTGAACTGTCCGAGATGTCTCTGGAAAACGAATATGGAATCACCCTTGTTTCCTTGGACGAGGAGTATCGGCAGAGGATGGAACCAGGTGCAGCACCTTACAAAGAGCGTTTGGATGCATTAAGAGCTCTACACGATGCTGGCTGCAAAACATGGGTTAGTATTGAACCATATCCCACACCTAACCTGATTGAGCAGTCACTACAAGAACTCCTCTCGGCAGTGTCCTTTACTGACCGAATTATTTTTGGACGGACAAACTACAACAAGGAAGTGTCCTCCTATAGAAGCCATAGAGAGTTTTATAACAAATATGCGAAGGAAGTTATCCGATTCTGCGAAGAACATAAAATTGCATTCCACATTAAAGACGGCACAATAACTGAGCGGTAAATTTCTTTACCCACAAACTTCCGATAATATGAAATTATCAGAAGAACCACTAAAGTTAGGAGGACGCACATGAAATCCAACTTTGAATTCCTCGACAGATACTGGCCCGCATTGGCTCAAATCGGTGCGGCAGCGGAGAGCTATGTCTATTCCGATGCTAACGCCTGCCTGTATAAGCTGGGTATGTTCGGTGAGCGGCTGATCCTTGAGATTTTTGCTTTTGAGCATATCAAGGAGCCAACCGTTGACAATACACACTCCAACCGGATTCGTCTATTGAAGCGGGAAGGCCTGATTCCCAAGAAAATCGACGATATCCTGTATGCACTGCGCAAGACTCGTAACGACGCTGTACATGCTGGCGCTGATTCCGTAGAGGATGCAAAGACTCTGCTCTCCATGACCTATAACCTTGCGGTTTGGTTCATGGAGGTATATGGAGACTGGGGATATATTGCCCCTGCTTTTGTCATGCCTGAAAATGTAGCCCAGCCGGACTATGAGGCAATCATCAAAGAACAGGAAGAAAAGATCGCTGCGCTTTCTAAGCAGGTCGAAGCGGTATCCACTGCAGCATCATCCAAAACCTCCAAAGAACGTGCAGAAAAGGGTGAAACTGCGTCCGAGAGCATGGAGCTTTCCGAGGCTGAAACCCGCTATCTGATTGACGAGCAGCTACGCAAATTTGGTTGGGAAGCTGACACCAACAATCTGCGCTATTCCAAGGGCACCCGCCCGCAAAAAGGCAGAAATCTTGCTATCGCTGAGTGGCCTACTGATTCTGCTGTGGGTAAAAACGGCTATGCGGATTATGCCCTGTTTGTCGGTCTGAAGCTCGTGGGTATTGTGGAAGCTAAGAAAGCCGCCATCGATATTCCTTCTGTGATCGATCACCAGTGCAAGGAATACGCCAAGGGAATCAAGGCCGAACACAAGGAGTACATCATCAACCAGTGGGGCTATTATAAAGTTCCCTTCGTCTTTGCTACAAATGGTCGTAAGTACCTGAAGCAGATTGAAACCAAGTCCGGTATCTGGTATCTGGATCTGCGCGGTGGAGCCAATGCTCCCAAAGCGCTGCAAGGCTGGATCAGTCCCCAGGGCCTGATGGAACAACTCGAAAAGGACATTGCCGCTGCCAATGCCGCACTTCAGAACACTCCCTTTGATTTGCTGCGCGACCCCGACGGACTGAATCTGCGTAAATATCAGATCAGCGCCATCGAAGCGGCGGAGCAGGCAGTCATCGACGGCAAGCAGACTATTTTGCTTTCCATGGCCACCGGCACCGGCAAGACCCGCACTATTCTTGGTATGATTTACCGCTTCATTAAAAGCGACCGATTCAAGCGCGTGCTGTTTCTGGTAGACCGTACTGCCCTTGGTGAGCAGGCCGAGGATGTTTTCAAAGAAGTCAAAATCGAAGAATTGATGACCTTGGATTCCATCTACAATATCAAAGGCCTGGATGCAAAGGAAATCGACAGAGAAACGAAAATACATATTGCTACGGTACAGAGTCTTATCAAGCGCATCCTCTATCCCGAAGGCGATACCATGCCCTCTGTTACCGACTATGATTTGATCGTGGTCGATGAGGCGCACCGTGGGTACATTCTGGACAAGGAAATGAGCGAAACCGAGATGCTCTATCGTAACCAGGATGACTATATCAGCAAATACCGCACCGTTATCGAATATTTTGATGCCGTAAAAATCGCTCTGACTGCAACCCCAGCACTCCATACTACCGAAATCTTTGGCAAGCCCGTCTTCAACTATTCCTACCGCGAAGCCGTCATTGACGGTTATCTGGTTGACCACGATGCGCCCCACAATATCCGTACCAAACTTCGTGTGGAGGGCATCAAATACGAAAAGGGCGAACAGCTTGCCATCTATGATCCAGTCACCGGCGAAGTTCTCAACAGTGCCGAGCTGGAAGATGATATGAAGTTCGAAATCGACACTTTCAATCGCCAGGTCATCACTGAAAACTTTAACCGCACCGTTCTGGAGGAAATCGCCTGGGACTTCAACCCGGATGGTCAGGGCAAGACGCTTATCTATGCTGTCGATGATAATCATGCCGACCTCATCGTGAAGATTTTGAAGGAAATCTATGCCGAAGGTGGCGTTGACAACGACACGGTAATGAAGATCACAGGCAGCGTCGCAGGCGGTAACAAGAAGAAAATTTCCGAAGCGATCAAGCGCTTTAAGAACGAGTCACTGCCCAAAGTCGTAGTCACTGTTGACCTTCTGACCACAGGAATCGATGTGCCTGAGATCACTACTCTGGTCTTTATGCGCCGTATCAAGTCCCGTATTTTGTTCGAACAGATGCTGGGTCGTGCCACCAGACTGTGTCCCTCCATTGGTAAGACGCACTTTGAGATTTATGACCCTGTGGGTGTGTATGAATCCTTGCAGGATGTCAGCAACATGAAGCCCGTTGTCACCAATCCTTCCGCCAGCTTTGAAGATTTGATGAAGGGCTTGGAAGTGGCCACCACTGATGAGCAGCTTGCCTATCAAATCGACCTGATTGTTGCCAAACTGCAGCGCAAGCGCCGCAATGTGAGCAAGAAGGCACTGGAGCAGTTTACCCATCTCACAGGCGGAAAGGATCTCTCTGCCTTTGCGGAGCACCTCAACAGCAGCACCATCAAAGAGGCCGCTGCCGAACTGCTGGGCCATCGTGAGGCATTCTCTGTGCTGGATAAGGACAAGACCCACCGCAAGCGCCCGGTTGTCATCGATGACCACGAGGACGAGCTGATCGACCACACCCGTGGCTATGGCGAAGGCCAGAAACCGGAGGACTACCTGGAAGCGTTCAGAGAGTTCATCAACAACAATATGAACGCCATCGCAGCTCTACGCACAGTCTGCACCAGACCCTCTGAACTCACCAGAGAATCGCTCAAGAGCCTGAAGCTGGAACTTGACCGCCATGACTTCACGGAGAAACAGTTGAACTCCGCATGGAATGAAATGACCAACCAGGATATCGTGGCCGATATCATTGCCTTTATTCGCCAGCAGGCTCTCGGCTCCACCCTCATTAGCCATGAGCAGAGAGTGAAGCACGCCTTTGCAAAGCTGCGGGTAAACCATGATTTCAACAAGACCCAGCTCGATTGGCTCAAGCGCATCGAGAAGGTACTTCTGGAAGAAAGCGTGTTGGATGAGCAGATTTTCGAAGTCGGCGCATTCAAAAACGCCGGTGGATTTACTATCATTGACCGCCGCTTTGGTGGCAAACTCCGTGAGATCATTACGGAGCTGAACGAGTATCTCTATGAAGATGGAGGAAGCGTAGCGTGAACAATCAGGAGATCGTAGCAAAACTTTGGAATCTCTGCAATGTACTGCGTGATGACGGTATCACTTATCAGCAGTATGTTACGGAACTGACTTATATCCTGTTCCTGAAAATGTGCAAGGAAACCGGTACCGAGGGAGCCATCCCGGAACAGTACCGTTGGGACAAGCTTATTACCAAACAGGGCGTGGAACTGAAGAAGTTCTACAAGGAACTGCTGGAACATCTGGGTGAGAGCTGCATTGGTCGTGTCCGCGAGATTTACCAGGGCGCACAGAGCAATATCGACGAACCCAAGAATCTGGAGAAGATCATCCAGACCATTGACCAGTTCGACTGGTATAGTGCCAAGGAGGAAGGTCTGGGTAATCTTTACGAAGGACTGTTGGAAAAGAATGCGACGGAAAAGAAGTCCGGCGCCGGACAGTATTTCACGCCCCGCGTTCTCATCAACATCATGACGCAGCTTATCGCGCCCCAGCCCGGTGAGCGGTGCAACGACCCTGCTTGCGGCACATTCGGCTTTATGATCGCCGCTGACCGCTATGTCAAAGACCACACCGATGACCTGTTTGAACTGCCCGTGGATCAGCAGGAGTTTCAGCGTACCCAGGCATTTTCCGGTTGCGAGCTGGTGCATGACACCCATCGTCTGGCCTTGATGAATGCCATGCTGCACAATATCAGCGGCCCCATTTATCTCGGGGATACCCTGTCCAACTTCGGCAAGGAAATGCGGGGATATGATGTTGTTCTGACCAATCCGCCCTTTGGCACCAAGAAAGGCGGCGAACGTGCCACCCGTGATGACTTTACTTTCCCCACCAGCAATAAGCAGTTGAACTTCCTCCAGCACATCTACCGCAGCTTGAATAAGCATGGTGGTGCTCGTGCGGCTGTCGTTCTGCCAGACAATGTTCTATTTGCTGACGGCGATGGTGAGCGTATCCGCCGTGACCTGATGGAAAAGTGCAACCTCCATACCATCCTGCGTCTGCCCACCGGCATCTTTTATGCCCAGGGAGTCAAGACCAATGTGCTGTTCTTCACCCGCGGCCGCGAGGACAAGGGCAACACCCGTGAGATTTGGTTCTATGACCTGCGCTCCGATATGCCCTCCTTCGGCAAGACCAATCCTCTGAAGGAAAGTCATTTTGATGAGTTCGTTAAATGCTATAAGGATGGCGACCTGTCCGCTCGTACTGAAACCTACAGTGCAGAGAATCCCAACGGCAGATGGCGTAAGTTCACCTATGACGAGATCCTGGCCCGCGACAAGACCAGTCTGGATATTACCTGGATGAAGTCTGACAGTGGAACCGAGGATTACACCCTCTCTGAACTGCTGGATCAGATCAAGGAGAAGTCTGCCAACATCGCCAAGGCCGTGGCTGCTCTGGAAGAACTGATTGGCGAGGCAGATGAATAATGGATACGAAAGCATTACGGCAAAAGGTGCTTGACCTTGCCATCCGCGGCAAGCTGGTTCCGCAGGACCCCAATGATGAACCGGCTTCTGTCCTGCTGGAGCGTATTCGCCAGCAGAAGCAGCAGATGGTCAAGGACGGCAAGCTCAAAGCCAAGGACATCAAGAACGATACCGTCATCTTCGTTGGTGAGGATAATTTACATTATGAGAAGTTCGCTGATGGCAGCGTGAAATGTATCGAGGATGAGATCCCGTTTGACCTGCCGGAAGGTTGGGCATGGTCAAGGTTAGGTTCTTTGATTGAGCTGTTTATCACGGGACCTTTTGGCAGTGCATTGCATAAGTCCGATTATGTTGCAGACGGAATCCCTTTGATAAATCCTATGAATATCATTGATGGGAAGATAGTTCCTATTGATAAAATGCAGGTTTCGCCTGAAACTGTTGAACGACTTTCTTCATTCAAAGTTGCTCCGAATGATATTGTGATTGCACGCAGAGGAGATATGGGAAGATGCGCAGTTGTTCGCCCCGAGCAAGAAGGCTGGTTGTGTGGAACGGGTAGCTTTGTCCTGCGCATTCCATCAGCTCTGTGTTCGGAATATTTTGCGGTCTGTCTGCGTTCTCCGTACTCGGTTGAGTATCTGTCTGGCAACTCTATCGGAAATACAATGTTGAATCTCAACCAAGCAATTCTCAAAAGCATATTGCTGCCTGTCCCACCTTGTACTGAACAAAACCGTATTATCAACGCTATTCTTGATTCCGACATCCATCTTACAGAGATTACCAAGCAGCGCGAAGCGTTAGTAATTTATGTAGCTAAGGCTAAAGCTAAAATCCTTGGCCTTGCTATCCGAGGCCAGCTTGTCCCGCAGGACCCGACTGACGAGCCTGCTTCTGTTCTACTGGAACGCATCAGAGCAGAGAAAGAAGAACTTATCCGACAGGGGAAAATCAAGCGTGACAAGAAGGAATCCGTCATCTTCCGTGGTGAGGATAACTCTTATTATCTCAGAACCGGGGATTTGGTAGAACCTCTGGAAGATTGGGCATTCGAAGAACTCCCAGATAACTGGGCTGTTTGCTGTCTTGGGGAGCTGTGTGACTACGGCAACTGTACGAACATCGACACCACAGACATCGCTGACTCTGCATGGATGTTGGATCTTGAGGATATCGAAAAAGATTCCGGTGTCGTTCTACAAAAAGTACGCAAGGCTGGACGCAATGCGGCAAGCACAAAGCATCGTTTTCATAAAGGTCAGGTGTTGTATAGCAAACTCCGGCCTTATCTGAACAAGGTAGTCTTGGCAGACGAAGATGGATACTGCACCTCTGAGATTCTGCCGTTAGAGTTTGAACGAAACATACTTCCGCAGTATGCACGCTATTATCTGATGTCCCCAGCATTTTTAAGATACGCCAACAAGTGTTCGTATGGGGTGAAGATGCCTCGCCTTGGAACAGCAGATGGCAAGAAAGCTATAATCTCTGTCCCTCCGTTTGAGGAGCAGAGACGAATCGTCATAGCGATTGAGCAGGCTTTCTCTCAACTTGCTTCCATCACAGAAAATCTATCCTAACCAACAGCCGCCCTCGAACGAAGGCGGCTGTTTCCTTTACCACGTGACGATTTTATCCACCAGCGCCTGCTGCTCACTGGCAGTCCTGCGGAGATAGATGCGGGTAGTCTCAATGCTCTCATGCCCCATCAAATCGGCCAACAGAGCAATGTCGTTGTACTTCTCCAAAAAATTCTTTGCATACCGATGCCGGAATGGATAAGGTATACTAAGTTGCGCAAATTAAAAAAGGGATAAAAAGAGACACGGTTTGCAGATCTCTGGTAGAATGAAGTTGCGACACACCATTCTGAAAGGAGACAGCAAACCATGTCTGAGA
>Ga0129316_1001149_pt1 | contig 11027 bp, 17 predicted proteins | sample Cm1ome_2_FD_94429 | JGI IMG/M metagenome (GOLD analysis project Ga0129316, IMG submission 94429) | Eastern black-and-white colobus group fecal microbial communities from Wisconsin, USA - Cm1022B metagenome | ecosystem: Host-associated > Mammals > Digestive system > Large intestine > Fecal...
ATAAAAATAGCCGTAATATTCCAGATACAAATCCACAGTGCGATACTTATTATATCATTAAAGAGGTATAATAAGTTTTGTAGAAAATAATAAAAATTCCTACATACCCAGTATACGAATATTACGATGTAATTAAATAATAAAAATATGTGGTATAATGTCTATATATAGATAGATTGGAGGAGTTTATATGAATGATTTAAAAAAATACACAGAAGAAGAAATACAAAAATTAATAATTGACGGTGTTGTTTCAGTTGGTGATATTGTTGATTCTGGAATATGTCCTACATGTTTTGATAAGAATAATAATCATGTTCTATATGGTGATAATACAGATAAAATGATTTATGAAAATGATAAATTTGAATGTTTTTTAGTAGGTAATCCTAGATCTGAAGGCCATGTGGCAATAAGTACAAAAAAGCATTTTAAAGATATGATGGAAATTGATGATGAAACTTGTAAAGAAATATTCTTGATTTCTAAAAAGTTAATGAATATTATTAAAAAAGTATATAATTCTGAAAGTGTATATTTATGTACTATGTGTGATGGACCAATGAATCATTTTCATGTACAATTAATACCAAGATATAGTTTTGAAAAAAGAGGATCTAAAAATTTTGTTAAACCTAGATTTGAATATAAAGAAGATAAAGAAAAATTGCAAAAGTTGATAGAGTTGATGAAGGACTAATAGCTCGTAAGATTAAGATATTTAGTGTAATAAAAAGAGAGGTGGTAATAATGGCATTCTTTCCGCCAATTCCATTAATAAGGAAAAATCTAATAATAAAGAAACTAACAGAATGTAATGCTTTTTCTGAAGAAACAGCTAAAACATTTAGTGAAGCAGGAATTATTAATCCAAATGGTTTTAATAAAATAAATGAGAAATTGATAAAGCAAAAGGTATTAGTAAAGACCAAAGATGGTAAATATTATTTAAATAAATAGTAATCGCAAAATTAAGATATATGGAACGGATGAAAATCCGTTTTTGTGTGGTAAAATAGATATATACTATTTAACTCTCAGTTTCTGTCCTGTAGTTTTATAGGTAATAATCATATAATCATTTGTGAAAGGAAGGATAATATGGATCAAATTAAAATAGGAAAATTTATTTTAAATTGTAGAAAAGAAAAAGGTTTAACTCAAGAACAATTAGCAGAAAAATTAGGTGTTACAAGTAAATCAATTAGTAGATGGGAAAATGGCAATACAATGCCAGATTATTCTTTATTAAAAGACTTATGTAATGAGTTAGATATTAATGTTAACGAATTATTATCTGGTGAAAAAATTAAGGGGAATGATTATATGAATAAATCCGAGGAAAATTTAATTAAATTAAGAAAACAAATTGATAAAAGAAAGAGGATATTAAAAATTATTAGTTATATAATATCAGCAATAATTATTATTGCATTTGTTTTAAATATGATATTAAATCGTCTACTTCCTGATGATAGACATTGGACTATAATTAGATATACATTTTTGTTTAGCGGTATTTTTCTTTTTATCGTTGATGTTGTTCTTGAATTATTCAAATTTGATAAATAAAAGGATCGTCATATTAAGATATTTTGAGGAGATGATTGAATGGAATTAGATAGAACAATATTGAAAAAATTATGGAATGGAGAAAAAGTATTATGTCCAAAATGTAATGAAGATTATTTAATTCCACTTCATAAAAAGAAAAAAGATAATGATGATTTTCAATGTCCTAAATGTAAAGAAGTTTTTAGAACAATTACTATTTTTAATAAAATGTTAAAAGATAATAAATAATCGGAAGATTAAGATATCGAGTAACAAATTTATAAATTTTAAAAAATATATATTACATATATAATAAAAGAAGGTGAACTTATGGAGTTTGAAAGAAAACATAAAATAGGAGTGGATGAAGTAAATAAAGACTTGTTAATGACAAACAGAGCTTTGATTGTTGCTTTTCAAAATATTGCTTCCTATCACTCTGATTCTATTAATTATGGTATATTAGATATACCAAAGACTTTTTTAACTTGGTTCGTTGTAGATTGGAAAGTAGAAGTTATCAAAAGACCAAAATATGGTGATGAAGTAGTCATAAAAACATGGGGAAGAAATGCTATAAAATGTTTTTCATACCGTGATTTTGAATTATACGTAAATGGTGAGTTATATGTTAAAGCAACTTCTAAATGGGTATTATTTAATATCAAAACAAAAAAGTATGAAAATATTTCAGAAGAATTGCTCAAACTGTATGGAAATGATGATAGCAAATCAACATTTGAGGAAAAAGAATTAAAACATTTAAATCCATTGGATACTTATGAAAAGAAAGAGAAAATAATAATTAGAAAAAGCGATTTAGATTTCAACGGTCATGTTAATAATGTTAAATATTTTGATTATTTAGCAGATTACGCAGATATTAAAGAATATGATAATTTTAGAATAACATACAGAAAAGAAATAAAATTTGATGATATAGTTTACTTATGTCAAAGCAGAAGTGAAGAAAAAGATTTATATGCAATAATCGATAAAGAAAATATAGTAAAGACAATTATAGAATGTTCGGAAGATTAAGATATTTTAGTACCATTAGATGAGAAAAAAATCTCATCTTTTTTTATACATTAAAGGAGGTGTTTAAAATTAATGAGAATATAATTAAAATGATTACATCAGAAATGAATAGGTATTTAAATAATTATCAAATGTCTAAATTACAGGAGGTTTTAAATAAAAAAATTGAAATATTTAGAGATAAAATATCTAATGAAGAATATGTAAATAAATTTATTAATTCCAAAAGATTAGAAGGATGTTCTGAATTGACTATTAAAAATTATAAAATACATATTTTTAAAATGTTTGCATATTTAGATAAAGATGTAAGAATAATAGATACAGAAGATATTAGGAACTTTTTATCTTATTATCAACAACATAATAACTGTTCTAATTTAACAATAGATGGTGTTAGAAGATCATTATCAAGTTTTTTTACTTTTTTAGAGATAGAAGATTATATTATTAAAAGTCCAGTTAGAAGAATACATAAAATTAAAACTGAATTTATAATTAAGGAAACATATTCCGATGAAGTTATGGAAAAATTAAGAAATTGCTGTACTAGTAATAGGAATCTAGCAATAATAGATTTACTAGCATCATCTGGTATAAGGATTAGCGAATTAGTTAACTTAAATATAGATGATATTAATTTTGAAAATAAATCATGCGTTGTATTTGGTAAGGGTAAAAAGATGAGAGAAGTATATTTTGATGGTAAAGCAAAGTTACATATAGAAGAATATCTAGAGAATAGAAAAGATAATAATGAGGCTTTATTTGTATCAAATAATAAACCATATAATAGGTTAAAAAGTAGAGGAATAGAAGTAATGCTGAAAAAACTTGGTAAAGAGATAGGCGAAGAAAAAGTACATCCACATAAATTTAGAAGAACTCTCGCAACTAAAGCAATAGATAAAGGAATGCCAATAGAACAAGTGCAACATCTTTTAGGACACACTAAAATTGATACAACACTACATTATGCTTTTGTTAATCAAAATAATGTTAAGATATCTCATAGAAAGTATTTATGTTAAAAAATACAAAATATTATAAAATCTTTGAGAATCCATGTTATAATTAAATTGAAAGTATTGGGAGGTGAATTAAGTTGAAAAAATCAGAAATGATTGAAGCTCTAGCTAAAGAAACAGAATTAACTAAAGCAGATGTTGAAAAAGTATTCAACGGAACATTTGATTTATTTAAAAAAGAACTTGGAAAAGGTAACAATGTTGCTGTAGCAGGATTTGGTACTTTCAAAATTTCTAAAAGATCTGCTAGAACTGGTAGAAATCCACAAACTGGAGAAACAATCAAAATCGCAGCTAGTAAGAGTGTTGGATTCAAAGCTGGTAGTGCTTTAAAAGAAACAGTTAATAAATAGGAGAAATCCTATTTTTTTTAATAGATAAAAATAATAACATTAATGATTTGTGTTTTTTCAAAAATGATGGTAGCATCATCATGAGGTGAAAGAAATGTGTAATGATTCAGAATTAAATCAGCAGGATACTAAATATATAATTGAAACAAATGATAAAAGAGAAATGTTATTGTATTTAAATGCTTCTAGGATGGCACTTGCTTTAGATGAGTTGATTTCGTGGTATAAAGATCTTTATAACGGGAAAGATTATGGTTATAAAATTTTATATAGAAATAAAGAATATGACTTAGATTATTGGATGAGAAATAAAAACAAAATAGTTGATAAGAAAGATTTAGATAAAGATGGTACTTTAAAAAATGGTCTAATTAAAGAAATATATACTAGTTCATATATTGAAAAAAAATTAGATGAAAGTTTATATGATATTAAAGATATTATCAATAATTACATGGGGTATTAATTATGATTAAAAAATATAAAATAAGGTGTAAAACTTGTGGTGATATTTTAGAGGCAGAAATACCTGTAAAAAAAGAAATAAGATGTGGTTGTGGTAATGTTGGATTATATAGTGATTATATTGCTTATAATTATATTAATAAATTACCTAGAGAAGAATGTTATGAAGATTTAAATAAAGAAAATCAATCTTATAATGAAGTTAAAAAATATTATAATGTTTTAGAAGATAATAAAAAAATTAAAAGTAATAAGATTCAATGTAATTATTGCAAAGATATCATTGAATCAAAATACACTCATGATTATAAAATATGTTCTTGTGGTAGAGTTGCTGTTGATGGAGGACATGAATATATTAGAAGAACTTTTTTAAAAGAAGATGACTATATAGAATTAAGTGAATTTGAGGATTAGCAAGAACTAATCCTTTTTTTGATTGGAGGAATAATAAATTGCTTAAATGGATTATATTTATTTTATTTATATCAGTAGTTTTAGTTCTACTGATTTTTTTATTTGCTTGTATGAAGATATCAAGCGAGTGTTCAAGAAATGAAGAAAGGAGGAATGCTTATACTTGTACTAGGAATGATTCTACGAGAAGCTAGAACAAAAATGAATTTAACTTTAGAGGCACTATCAAAGTTAACTAATATTTCTATAGCTGAATTAAGTAATTTAGAAAATGGAAATATTAAAGAACCTAGTAGTGTCTTTTTATTTAGATTAAGTAAAACATTAAATTTAGATTATAATGAAATGCTTAAATATAGATTTGAACCTTATTATAGAAAACAGGAGTTAATTAATGCTTAATAAAATCTATAATGAGGATTGTATTAAAGGTATAAAAAAAATACCAGATGATACAATTGATTTAGTTATTATAGATCCACCTTATTTGATAAATAATCATAATACTAACTATGATTCAGATTTATCAAGAGAGGTTAATAAATATAATAATGAACTTTATAATTCTAATTTAACAGATGGATATGATACTAATATCCTATATGAATTGATTAGAGTTATGAAAAAAATAAATATATATATTTTCTGTAACGGAGAACAAATTCCATTTTACATTGATTTTTTTATTAAGAAATTTAATTGTAAGATGGATATTTTAATTTGGAATAAAACAAATGCTATGCCATTATTTAATAACAAGTATTTAACGGATAAGGAGTATTGTTTGTACTTTCGTAAAGGTGGATATTGTAGTCCAGCTAATTATGAAGATGCTAAAACAGTATTTTATTATCCAATCAATATTAAAGATAAAAAGAAGTGGCATCATCCAACAATTAAACCAGAAGAACTAATTAGAAAATTGATTAGAAATAGTTCTAAAGAAAATGATTTAATTTTAGATTGTTTTATAGGAAGTGGAACAACAGCAGTTTGTTCTATTTTAGAAAACAGAAATTATATAGGTTATGAAGTAAATAAAGATTTTTATAATATATGCTTACAGAGAATATCTGAAGCAGAAAGAAGAAAGGGTGATTAAATGTTTATAAGAAAAGAAGATTGGGATAAATTAATTAGTTCTTTTAAAGAATTATATAGTAGTTATGATTTTATAGGGGATAGTGGTAGAGATAGATTAGATGATATAGATATATCAATTAAAAACATTAAAAAAAATAGTTCTGACAAAATGTATGTTATTACCAATAATGCTGTAGTTGATGATGAAATTGATTATAGTATTTATGGAGTTGCTACTGATAAAGAAAGAGCAAAGGAAGTATTTAATCAAGCTGTTAAAGATGCAAAATGCGATTCTGATTTTGATAATTTAGATGCTATAGATATAAATGATAATGCTAAAAATATGGATCAAGACGAGTGGTATTATGATGAAACTGAAAATTCATTTGAACTTTACCTTAATGGTGAATATAATTCAAATAATTTTTCAATTCAGCTTTTAGAATATGATATTGAACCTAAAAAAGAATTAGAAAGTGAGATTTGTTGATGGGGCAATATTATAAATTTATGAATGTTGATAAAAAGCAGATATGTGAAAAAAATAGACATGGTTGGAAATTAATGGAACATTCATATTTAGGAAATGATTATTGTGATGACATATTAAGACTATTAAGTAATGAGTGGAAAGGTGATAGAGTTTTACAGGTTGGTGATTATGCAGAACCAAATGATGAAACAACAACACAAAATATTGTTGAAAAGATCTTAAAAGAATTAGAAGTTCCAGAGGGAGTTTCATTATATAACTATGGTGACTCATTTGAAAATATTAATTCTAAAACCAAGAAAGATATTAGATATGTTTATAATTTAGATAAGAAAGAATATGTTGATTTATTTAGACAACCAATTCAATGGTGTTATCATGACGATAAATATTTAGGTGCAGTTAAAATTAATTCATTTGCATTATTAATTGGATGTGGTAATGGACAAGGTGGAGGAGATTATCGTGGTGTTAATGAAGAATTAGTCGGTTACTGGGCAGGAGATAAATTTATTTCGTCTTCAGAACCAATTAAAGAATATGATAATTTCACTTTACGAGATGATATTTATACGGAAATGGATTATGGAGATTTAGAATCTTATTATGAAGATGAAATATTAGAAACTGAAAAAGATATCTTTAAAAGTGAATTAGAAAAATATAAAAAATATGATCATGATATATCTAAATTGTCATTTGATTCTTATGGACTATTAGAAGAAGAACAAAAAGTATTAGAATCTATTTTTATAAATAATAAAGACAAAAAAGAAGAGAAAGAGGAAGATGTATGTATTTAGAAGATATTCAAAAAGAATTAGATAATTTAGAAATAAATGATTTAGATTCAGCCATTAAAGGTATTATTTTAGGCGATTTACAATGCACACTAGAAGATAGCAAAAATTCAAAAATTATTTTTACTACTGTTCATGATATTGATGATATTGTTAATGAATTAGATGAATATGTGGGAGAAGTAATTTCAAATCATCTATGTGATTGTATAGAAGTGGTATCCGATAAACAAAAAGAGGAGGATATATGTCTTTAGAGCTAATAATAATATTAGCTCTATTGCTTTTACTAATAATAGGATTTATATTTATTGAACCTATGATAGCAAAGCATAAAGTAAAAAATAGTAATGAATATGGTTCTGCACGATTTTCTAGTGTAGAAGAAATAAAAAAGAATTTTAAAAAAGAAAAAATATCAAATATTAAGGAAGCAGGAGTTCCTATATATTTTGATAAAGATTATAAATATGTTTGGTTTGATAGAGAAACCCCCCATTATGTTTATTTAGGTTCTACTGGATCAGGTAAATCTGTTACAGCAGTTATACCAGAATGTAGTTTTATTGCAACAGCCAAACAAAAGAGAAGTGTATTTATAACCGATCCTAAGGGTGAGATTTATCATACAACTTCTAATATGTTTAAAAATAATGGATATAATGTATTAGCATTAGATTTTAGACATCCAGAATTATCAAATCATTTTAACATATTAGAGCCCATTATTAAGGAGTACGAAAAATATATTGAATATGAAAATAAATGTAATGAGTGTAATAATGATAACGAGAAATTAGAATATAATAATTTAGCAATGAGTTCTTATGCAGAAACAAATAGATTAATAACTTCTGTATCTATTATGGTAATGCAAGAAAAAACTCAACAGAAAGATCCTTTTTGGAATAATAGTGCAAAGAATTTATTAGAAGGTCTTATAGGATTCTTTTTAGAAGAATATAAAGCAGGTAATATTAAAAGAGAACAAATTACTATGACTTCAATTCGCAAATTTCAAAATAGTTCTATGCAAGAAAAGAATTTTAATAAGTTTAAGATATATATTGAAAAGAAAGAATACGGTAACAAGAGTAAAGATTCTCTAACTTCAATATTAAGTGCTTCTGAAAACACTTATAAATCAATTACAGCAGTATTTGGAGAAAAGATGGCATTGTTTGATGACATCAATGTCGCCAATGTTACTTCAAATTCTGATTTTGATTTTGACTTATTAGGAAAAGAACCAACAGCTTTATTTATAATTGTTCCAGATGAAGATAAAACTTATTTTACTTTAGTTACAATTATAGTTGGATTATTATATAGGGAACTTGTAAAACTTGCTAACTCACAAGAGAGTAAAAAACTACCAGTTCAAATTGATTGGATATTAGATGAATTTGCTAACTGTCCACCACTTGCTGATATTGAGGCAATAGTTTCTGTTGCAAGAAGTAGAGGAATGAGATTCCATTTCTTTATTCAATCATTTTCACAACTTGATAATGTATATGGAAAAGAAGTAGCACAAATAATTTTAGATAACTGTGGATTAATATATTTAAAAACAAATACACAGGACACAGCTGAAGCTATTTCAAAAAGACTAGGTAAAAAAACTATTGAAAGTAATTCCATTAGCCAATCAATGAGTATAATGGACTACAAAGGAAATAAATCTACTTCATTAATGGCAAGGGATTTATTAACTCCAGATGAAGTAAAACAACTACATTATAAAACAATTATATTTCCTATTATTGGATATCCAATTTTTAGGGATACAGTAATGTATAATAAGTTTTCTTGCTATAGTAAAGGTGAACTAACTAGAAAAGTAAATTCATTAAAGAATCTAGATTATACATATTTTACTGTTGAACAAATAAAAGTTATTAACAGAAGAAATAGATTTAGAGAAGATAATGAATTAGATAGAGAAGAGAGAAATTTTTATAAGGAACAAAGAGAACAAGAAGAAAAGATTTTATTACAAGCAGTAGAACAAGTTCAAAATGTAGTTAAGGAGGAAGAATTAAATTATGATTATAAAGAAGCAAATCATAGAACATATTCTGTAGTATCTGTTGATAGACCTTTAACTACTATTGAAAAATCTCAAATTATTGCAAGAGTTGATAGTGAATTTTTTCATGTTGAAATTAGTGATAATCAGGAGGGTAAAAATGTTATAGAAATCCATTTAAAAAATCCAGTTAATTTAGACTTAGATTTAGAGAAAGGTAGAAAATAATATGTATTTTCTTATTAAAGAATACATATTTTTTATTGGTGGTATCTATGTCTAAAAACAAGCCAGATTTACCAATAACTGAAACATCTAAATCTACAAAATCTTTTGAAGATATAATTGTTGCATATATTTTAAAACAAATCCGAAAGGAAAATCTTAATGGAAATTAAATATCTTATTAAGATGATTTGCAAAAATTTAAAATTGATGGTAACATCAACTTGTCTTAGGAGAGAGTCTAGTAAATGTGTAAGCAGAAGGAGGTTAAATGTATAACAGTTTACTAGATTCACCTGCATTCTATAATGCAGGTATATATATAAGGTTATCTCAAGAAGATAAGGACAAAGACAAGAAATATGAATCTGAAAGTGAAAGTGTTACCAACCAAAGACAAATTTTAGTAAACTATGTTAGGCAAAATGGATTTAATTTAACAGAAGAGTATGTAGATGATGGATATTCAGGTACTAATTTTGATAGACCGTCTTTTAAAAAAATGATTCAAGATATTGAAAATAAAAAAATTAATTTAGTAATAGTAAAGGATTTATCAAGATTAGGAAGAGATCATGTTAATACTGGATATTATATGGAAAGATATTTTCCAGAACATAAAGTAAGATTTATTTCTCTTATGGAAGGTTATGATAGTGCTAGAAATCAAGCAAGTAACGATTCATCAACATTTATTGTTGCTTGCAATGATTATTATAGTAAACAGAATTCCAATAAAATAAGAGATGTATTATTTTCAAAAAAATCAAATGGAAAATTTATTGGTAGTTTACCAGCATTTGGCTATATGAGAGATCCAGAAGATAAAGGACACTTAATACCAAATCCAGAAACAGCACCAATAGTAAAAGATATATTTAATTGGTATGCTAATGAAGTTGGAGTTTCTGAAATAGTAACTAGACTTAATGATAGGAACATTCCAACACCAAGTAAATATAAAGGGACTAAACTTTCTAAAAGATGTAAGCATAATGAACAATGGACTATCTCATCAGTTCGTAAAATTTTAAGAAATAGGATGTACACAGGAGATATGGTTCAAAATGTTCAAACAAAAGTTAGTTATAAAAGTGAAAAAAAGATAACACTTGATCAGAGTTTATGGATAATAGTAGAAAATACACACGAGGCATTAGTAGATAAAGATACATTCAATTCTATTCAAAATACTTCAAATGAAATACCTAAAGTTAAAGTTGAAAGAGAGAAGAGATTATTTGAAAACTTAATTTATTGCAAAGAGTGTGGAAATTTTCTTACTGTATCGTATAGAAGAAACCACGATTATTGGTCTGTTAATTGTAATAAATATTCTAGAGATCCAAAAAGAAGATTATGTGAGCCACATTTCTTCCCTTATGAATATTTAGAAGAACAATTATTAAAAAGAGTGACAAAAACTTTAAAATCATATATTGATGGTTTGAATGTAGATTCTATTAATAAAAAAATATCTAATTCATTGTCAGAAGATAATAAAACTGAAGCTGATGAATTAACTGACGCTTA
>Ga0129316_1001151_pt1 | contig 11020 bp, 10 predicted proteins | sample Cm1ome_2_FD_94429 | JGI IMG/M metagenome (GOLD analysis project Ga0129316, IMG submission 94429) | Eastern black-and-white colobus group fecal microbial communities from Wisconsin, USA - Cm1022B metagenome | ecosystem: Host-associated > Mammals > Digestive system > Large intestine > Fecal...
AACCCTCCGCCGCCAAGCTTATGGGCTGCCGGATGATGCGTACTTCTTTCTCAAGCTGATCGATGCAAGCAGGCGAGAATATGTCAGGAACCCTGCATCACACAAACTTTTTCATTGAGGCTTATTTTTTGGCAGATTTTTAGCAAAAAAGCAGCGGCTTGCTGACTTGCGATCAATGCAGGCCATGCAGTTAAAACCGTGATTTTAATATAGTAAAACCCCGGCAGAATGATAGATTATTTATGCTGCGGGGAAAATTTGCAGCGCTTAAGAAAAACGGCTCAGACTCTTTAAAATGAGTCTGGGCTGTACCCTTTGATATGTAGAGAGGATTTATAACATGAAAAAGGCGGTTATGCTGATCAACGACACCACCTATGCGTTTAACCTGCGTGGCGCTATTATCGAAAAGCTGGTAAGTGAGGGCTTTGAAATTGTTATCGTGGGGCAGTTGCTGAAGCATCAGGATAAGCTGAAATCGCTGGGGGCCAAATTGATCGGCGTTGAAACCGGCCGCCACGGCACGAATCCTTTCTCTGATTTACAGTTGATGCATACCTACAAGAAAATTTTGAAAGCTGAAAAGCCTGATGTTGTGCTCACATATAATATCAAGCCCAATGTGTATGGCGGCATGGCCTGTCAGCAGTTAAAAATTCCGTATCTTCCGAATGTGACTGGTTTGGGCACTCCTGTTGAGAATCCCGGTAAACTCCAGAAGCTCACGATTCAGCTGTATAAGATGGGTGTTGCCGGAGGAGCCTGTGTGCTCTTCCAGAACAATGATAATCGTAAGTTCTTTGAACAGCACAATATGCTGAAAGCCGGGGCAAGAACACGAGTACTTCCCGGCTCTGGTGTTGACCTTGCAAAGCATCCTGTTTTGCCGTGGCCGACGGATGAAAAGGTACATTTTTTATTTGCAGCGCGAGTGATGAAAGAAAAGGGAATCGATCTTTTTCTTTCGGCAGCACGAAAATTCGCAAGCGAAAATATAGTTTTTGATGTTTGCGGCGCTTGTGATGATGAGAACTATAAAGAGATATTGAACCATGAAAAGTGCGTTGCGTATCATGGTGAGCAAAAGGATATGACTCCGTTTTATAAGGAGTGCTCCTGCTTTCTGTATCCCTCCTATTATCCGGAGGGAATGAGCAATGTGCTGCTGGAGGCCGCAGCCTCCGGCCGCCCGGTGATCGCAGCTGATCGTGCAGGCTGCCGTGAAACGCTGGACGATGGTGTTACCGGGTTCCTCGTTCCGGTCAACGATGAAAAGGCAGTCATCGAGGCAACAGAGAAAATTTTGCAGATGAGCAGCGAGGAACGCAAGGCTATGGGATTGCGTGGAAGCGAGAAAATTCGCATAGAATTTGACCGTAAGCTGGTTGTTGAGGCCTATTGGGAAGAGATTCAGAGAATCACGGGAGTGTGAATGCGATGAACAAGTATATCAAGGCAGCATTTTGTGTTCCGCTTGCGGGAATCAAATATGTTATTTTGAAGCTTGAAAATGGAAAGCGTTTCCATGCATCTTTTCCGGCGATCATGTCGCCCCTCACAGAGGTCACAGTAGAGGGCAAATCCCATTTGTGTATCGGAAAGAAACTGAAGATGCATAATGGCGCAAAGATTCGTGTTCGCAAAGGCGGAAAACTTGAAATTGGCAAAAACTTTGGAATGAGCAATGGCTGTGTTGTTACTGCCTACGACCATATTAAAATCGGCGACAATGTGATGCTGGGACCCAATGTTTTGATTTATGATCAGGACCATGATTACCATGCAGAAGGCGGTGTTGCTGCGATGAAGTTCAAAACCGCCCCTATTACGATTGGAAGCAATGTATGGATTGGTGCGAATACGCTGATTCTCCGCGGAACGATAATTGGAGATAATTCTGTTGTGGGAGGCGGAACGGTCATTAAAGGAAACTTTCCGCCTGATAGCGTAATTATCCAAAAACGAACAACGGAGGTTCGACAGCAGCAACATGGAGCCGATCAGAGTATTACATAATATTGCAAGCCTTCACTTTGGCGGAGCGCAGGCATTTTTGATGAATGTTTACAATAACATTGATCGAGAAAAAGTACAGTTTGATTTTGTTGTTACTCCAGAAGAAAAGAAAGATTTATACGAACAAGTAGAGCAGATGGGGGGGCGTATCTTTGTATGCCCCAAATATACCGGGAAAAACCATTTCGCTTACTGCAGGTGGTGGAATGATTTTTTTGCGGAACATCCCGAATATCATGTGATTCATGGCCATGTTCGCAGCACGGCGTCGATTTATCTGAAAATTGCCAAAAAATATGGGTTGGTGACGATTGCACACAGTCATAGCACTTCCAATGGCAGCGGTATTTCTGCCATTGTGAAAAATATAATGCAGCTGCCAATTCGGCATACGGCTGATTATTTGTTTGCCTGCTCGGACAAAGCAGGCAAATGGCTGTATGGAGAAAAGGCTACAAAACAGCCGAATTATCGGATGATTCCCAATGGCGTGGATTTGAAGCGCTTTGCATTTCATGAGGAAAAGCGGCGTCAGATGCGAAATCAGCTTAAAATTACGGAAGATACCTTTGTTGTAGGGCACATCGGGCGAATCACGGTTCCCAAAAATCATCAGTTTTTGGTGGAGCTGTTTGCTGCATATCATAAAGAAAACCCCAAAAGCAGGCTGCTTTTGGTGGGCGATGGTGAACTGTTTGAGGCAGTGCAGCAGCAATGTACACAGCTTGGAATCCGCGAGGCGGTCATTATGGTTGGAAGTAAAACCAACACAGAAGATTACTATCAGGCCATGGATCTATTTGTGTTTCCTTCCTTGTGGGAAGGGCTTCCGGTTTCTGTGGTTGAGGCACAGGCAAATGGGCTTATCTGCCTGCTTTCGGATGTGATAACACGCGATGTTGATTTGACAGATCAGGTAAAATATCTTTCGTTGAATGAAAAAAGCAGATGGATCAATGAAATTGCGAGAGCCTGCCCCAAACCGCGAACGGCAGCATCGCCGGAAAATATGAAAAAACTGCAGCCGTTTGACGCATCAGTGGTTGCAAAGCAGCTGCAGGATTTTTATCTGGAACAGAACGAAAGGGCAAGAAGATGAGCCAATATATATTACGGCTGGATGACGCCTCCGATTATATGGATACTGAAAAGTGGCAGCGAATGGAGGATATGCTGGACAAATATGGGGTTAAACCCTTGGTCGGGATCATTCCGGACAACCAGGATTCATCGCTCGTAGAAACCTATAAACAAGACTCTGAATTCTGGAATAAGACTGCCCGCTGGAAAGAAAAAGGCTGGGAACTGGCACTTCATGGCTGCTATCACAAGTACACAACCAAGGAGGGGGGCATCAACCCTGTAAACAAACGAAGCGAATTCGCCGGTGTTCCGCTGGAAAAGCAGAAAAGAATGATTCGGCATGGTATTGAGATTCTGAAAAACCATGAAATTGAGCCGAAAGTATTTTTTTCCCCCTCACATACTTTTGATAAAAATACATTGATTGCGTTGAATGACGAGTCTGATATTCGTGTTGTTAGTGATACCATTGCAAATGATGTCTACTATGAGAACGGCTTTTATTTTATTCCGCAGCAATCCGGCCGGGTGAGAAAGCTGCCGTTTCGCGTGGTGACCTTTTGCTACCACCCCAACACTATGCAGCCGAAGGATTTTGCTGAGCTGGAAGGCTTTTTGCAGCAATATGCAAAAAAAATTGTGCCGGTGCAAACGCTGCAGCTGAAAAAACGCCGCAGAGGCCCGGTGGACCGCGCGCTGCGATGGATATATTTTGCGAGGAGATAAGGCTGCTTTTTAGATGAGGTATTTTTGGTGAGCATCGATAAAAATCATTTGAATGCAATAAGCGTTGCCATTGTTGGCGGTAATCATCACAATACGCTTGGAGTAGTGCGATCTTTGGGGGAACAGGGGATCAGCAAGAAAAACATACAGGTGCTTCTTGTGGGAGATCACATACCCCCTATAAATATTATTTCTGTAAGCAAATATGTGCTGAAAGAAAATGTGGCCTGTTCGGAATCGTATGGCGATATTATTCCATGGCTGCAAACGCTGGCAGCAGACGGAATAAAGCGGGTGGTCATATGCTGCTCAGATGGTGCATCGGAAATGGTTATTTCCCATCAGGAAAGCCTGTCAGACAGTTATTATTTGCCAACAACCGATGTTGATATTTGCCAGCTGATGAAAAAAGATGTGCAGGATTCATATGCAGCTGATTGCCAGCTGCATATTCCGAAAAGCATTGTGATTGCCCCAAACGAAAAATATGATTGGCACTGCTATCCATGCATTTCAAAACCGCTTAAAAGCATTATCGGGGCAGGAAAAGATGATATTTGTGTTGCTTCGACAGAAAAAGAACTGGAAAAAATACTGGGAACGATTGAAGCACCAAAGGTACAAATTCAGGAATTTATTGCAAAAAAAATCGAGTTTCAGCTGATTGGATGCTCACTAAATAAAGGCGAGACCATTATTATACCGGGATACACAAGAATTCTTCGTCAGCCGAAAAACACAAATACCGGATATCTTGCATACGCTCCGATCAAGGAATTGGATTATGATGCAAAGGCGGTACAGAACTTTATCAAAAAGATAGGATACAGCGGCCTGTTTAGTATAGAGTTTATTCGGGATAAAAACGGGACGGACTATTTTCTTGAAATCAATATGAGGAATGACGGAAATGCTTATTGCGTAAAAAGTGCGGGGGTAAACCTGCCGTTTATCTGGTGCTATTACTCGGTGTTTGACCAACTTCCTGATTTGCCGCTTTCATTTGATAAAACGATTCGTTTTATACCGGATTTTAATGACCTGAAGGTGGCCTTGTCGCAAGGGCATGGCATGACATGGCTTTCGGATTTTGTAAAAGCCGAGTCGCATTCTATTTACAATGGCAGAGATATCAAACCCTTTCTTGTGGAATTGGTGCAGCAGGTAAAAAAACATATTTAATGTTTTATCACGGATGGCCTAAAAACTTGCAGCGTAAAAAGAAAAACATAGAAAAGAGAAAATTATGGGGAAAATACTGTTTTACATTAACGCGATCAATGGCGGTGGTGCAGAGCGCGTGATGGTGAATCTGGCAAAATACTTTTCGGAAAATGAATATGAAACAGTACTTGTAACTTCTTTTCAGGATACATGGGAATATCCGCTGGGGACAAAGGTTCGCCGTTTGACATTGGAAAATGAGGAGCTAAAGCAGAGCCGAATCAAACGAAATTTAAGCAGAATCAAAAAATTAAGGTTAATCTGTAAGCAGGAAAAACCGGATGTTCTGGTTTCGTTTATGGCTGAGCCGAATTTTCGTGCGGTGGCCGCTACGCGCGGCCTGCCGGTAAAGCTTTTGGTTTCGGTGCGTAATGACCCTGACCGAGAATACAGCGGAAAATTAGGGCATTTTGTGGGAAAATATCTTTTGCCCATGGCAGACGGCTGTGTGTTTCAGACAGGGGATGCACAAAAATGGTTTCCGAAACGGCTGCAGAAAAAGTCGAAGATCATTTATAATGCTGTAAAAGAGGACTTTTACAGCGTTGAGCGAAAACCTATTCGAGGAGAAATTGTAACTTGTGGTCGCCTGACAGAACAGAAAAATCATAAGCTGTTGATAAACGCATTTGCCAAGGTGCAGAAAGCATTTCCTTTTGCCGTATTGAAAATTTACGGAGAAGGCACACTTCGGGAAGAACTTCAAGGTCAGATCGACGCACTGGATCTTAACGAAAAGGTATTCCTGATGGGGGCCACCAACAATGTTGCCAAAGCATTGGAAACCGCAGATCTGTTTGTCCTTTCATCGGATTACGAAGGAATGCCAAACGCGCTGATGGAAGCAATGGCGGCCGGTGTGCCGTGCATTTCTACGGATTGCCCTTGTGGAGGGCCAAGGGAACTGTTTGCAGAGGAACTTTCTGATAAGCTGGTACAGTGCGGCAATGCGGACCAACTGGCAGAAAAAATTTGCAAAGCATTGGAAGCTGCCGAAAATGGGATGAAAGAGAAAAACCGAGCCGAAATATTTAAGCCGGACAGGGTGAATCAAACCTGGAAAAATTACGTTGATCAATTAATCATGTAATATGAACAAAGTTAATAGATGTTACGATGCAAAACATTGCAGAGGAAATAAAATAAATGAATATAAGTAAAATTTTATACCAAGCGATAACGAATCGGCAGATTCGCTTTTCCTATCTGACAAAATTGGGCATTTTCAATGGTATGTCAGATGAAACATTTTTGAAATTGAAGTATAAAAATGTATTTGGAAAAAAACTCGATTTGGAAAATCCAAAGACATTCAACGAAAAACTTCAATGGCTCAAATTGTATAACAGAAAACCAGAGTATACGGTAATGGCGGATAAATATCGAGCTAAACAATATATTTCGTCTAAAATTGGCAAAGAATATGTTGTCCCCCTGCTGGGAGTTTGGGATAGCCCAGAGCAAATTGATTTTGAGGCACTTCCAAATCAGTTTGTTCTGAAATGCAATCACAACTCTGGAACGGGAATGTGCATTTGCAGGGACAAGGAAAGGTTGGATATTCCCAAAGTAATACGAGAATTAAACAAGGGGCTTAAAGAAAACTATTATTTAAACAATCGGGAATGGCCATACAAAGATATCCCACGCAAAGTAATAGCTGAGAAATATTTAGTTGAAAAGACAGGGGATAGTTGCCTGACAGATTATAAGTTCTTTTGCTTTGGCGGAGAGCCTCAAATTGTATATATCTCGAAAGACAATGCGGAGAATCCAACAACAGACTTTTTTGATATGGACTATAACAGACTGGATTTAAGAATGAAAGATCCGAATTCAGAGATTCCACCGGAGAAACCCGCTGAATTTGATGAAATGAAGCGTATCGCCAAAGTCTTATCGGAGGGAATCCCTCATGTGCGTGTGGATTTTTATGATATTTCTGGAAGATTATATATTGGAGAGCTAACATTTTATCATAATGGCGGATTTGGACCGGTTTCTCCGAAGCGGTGGGAAAGGAAAATGGGAGATATGATAAAACTACCTTCAAAAGCATGAGTGCAAAGTTGGAGGAACGCATGAAGATAGTTCACATTGTACATTTTATTCAAGGAAATAAAATAAATGAATATAAGTAAAGTTTCATAAGGACTATAAATTTTATTGCTTTGATGGCGTAATGAAATTTGTGATGATCAATTCTGATCGCAATTCAGATAAACCTACAAGGGCAGACTATTTTGATCGTGACTTTAACTGGATGGATTTTACATGGGGTATAGCCATGCGGAGATTCATCCCCAAAAGCCTGAACAATTTGAGAAAATGGTTGCAATTGCCGAAAAACTCGCAAAAGGACTGCCGCATATTCGGGTTGATTTATATGACTGCAACGGAAAAATCTATTTTGGTGAGTTGACATTCTTTGATGGAAGCGGATTTGACAAGATTGAACCTATTGAATGGGATTATAAAATCGGAGATAGGCTACATCTTCCACGAAAACAGTCGGATTTGGTGAAGAACGAAAGAAGAACGAAAAATGAAAAATGAGTTTATTTCAATAATTATCCCAGCGTATAATGTTGAAAATTATATTGAAAAAGGATTAATATCATGCATTAATCAATCGTACAAGAATATTGAGATTGTAGTGGTTGACGATGGCTCGACGGATAATACATGGGGCGTTATTCAACGATATGCTCAAATTGACCCACGAATTAGGGCAATACGGCAAAAAAACAAAGGTGTGTCAGCGGCTCGAAATACTGCATTGGATAATTCAATTGGTGAATATGTACTTTTTTTGGATTCCGACGATTGGTTGGAATACGATGCGGTGGAAAATCTTCTAAGGTGGCAAAATCAACATGTGAATAAACTTATTTCAGGAGGCATGTATTTTGCATATTCGGAGAAAAACGGGAGAATCAATAAGGTACTCCAACATGTTAATCAATGCGAGGAAGTTCTCACACCAGAAACTGCATTATTTCGATTTGAAGGAAATTTGTCACTTATAAGTTCTTGCTATAAACTTTACCGGAAAGACATTATTAATAGCAAAAACTTACGATTTGATACTGATATTTTTCATGGAGAAGATGGTCTGTTCGTATTTAAATATCTGCATTATACAGATGGATTGTATTTTAATCCAAAGCCGCTTTGGGTAATATATGATAGACCAGGTAGCGCTACCACGGGTGGATATAATAGCAAATGGCTTACTGCAATAACTGCGGTAAATCGAATGATAGAATTTGAACAGAACTCTGAAATAAAGGCGTATTTGGAGTTATATCGGATTAATCGAGCAATGACTGTAATGAGAGAGGCGTTACTGTCCAAAGAGCCTGCCATTATCGATGTAAAGAGTTTACAGAATACCATTCGGACAGCATGGAAAATATACTTGTCTGGGAAAAGTACGAACAGACGAAAAGTGTACTATATAGGTATGGCTTTCTTTCCGATAAAGTGTCTAAAAATTATTTTCAATAAAATTCTTTGATTAAAATGGTGTGTAATGGAAAAAAAATACAAAAAACTTCTAGACAACACAATCATATTCTTTATCGGAACATTTGGTAGTAAGGTTCTCTCTTTTCTAATTGTACCGCTCTATACTTATGTACTAACCCCTGCGGAATATGGCCAAATTGATTTATTTGCAACTGCTATAAGAATGATGATCCCTTTCACGTCTGTTATGTTTGCAGATGCAATTTTAAGATTTGTCACCTCAGAAGAAGTTGACAGAAAGGTTGTAGTATCAAACGGATTTGTTGTTTTTATATATGGAACAGTTCTAACGGTATCGTGCATTCCTTTGTATAAAGCAGCTTTCAATCTTGGCTCAAACCTTTTTTTATATGTTATTGCGCTGATATTAAACACATATACATCAATTTTCCCCCACTACCTAAGAGCAATTGGGAAAAATGTGAGTTTTGCAATTAATGGTGTGGTTCAAACAGTTGTAATGCTTGGGCTTAATGTTTATTTTCTTCTTGTTTGTCATCTTGGAATTAAGGGCTATTTATATTCTATGGTGCTCTCACAGCTTGCATCAGCGATATATGTGACCATTTCAGGTGGAATTCTACATGAAGTTTCATTTCGTAATGTAGATTTTGGAGCCCTTAAACAGATGCTTATATTTTGTATCCCCATTATTCCTAACAGTCTTATGTGGTGGTTAATGAGTGCGGGAGATAAATATGTAATTAATTTTTTTATGGGAGATACTGCAAATGGTTTATATTCGGTTGCATTAAAGGTTCCAACAATTATAAGTATGCTTTATAGCGTCTTCACGCAAGCATGGCAACTTTCTGCTATTGAAGAAATGAGAAATAAGGATGAAATGATATTCTACAACAAAATATTTAGCATATTGTCTGTTGGCCTATGTTTTAGTGTTGCGCTAATAATTCCGGTAATCCGTCCTTTGTTTTGTTCGGTTCTAAACGAAAGCTACCATTCAACTTGGAAATATGCTTCTTTTTTATGTGTAGCAGCTATCCTTGATTGCTTTGAATCATTTGCAAGTGTTACATATTCGATTACAAAGAAAACAGGAAAGGCAGTTATTGCTACATCAATCGGAATTACTACGAATATTTTGATTAATGTCCTGCTGATAAACACATTAGGGTTGTATGGGGTTGTAGTTGGAACCATTATTGGAAACACCATTGTAATGATAATTCGACTCCATGATATGCACCATGATATGGGAATTTCTATAAATATAAACAGGCTAAGAATTTCGATAATTTTGCTAATTGCGGAATCGGTCATAACTGTCGCTTTAAAAGACACAAGATGGAACATATGCTTAGTTATATTTGCCATTGTAATTGCATGCCTTTATAAAAATGAGATTGTAGGCATAACTACTTTTGTAAAGAAGGGGTTTATGCAGTGGTTTCGCAGAAATAATCCAAAATGAAAGAGCAGAGATTTTACAGTGGATGAGAAAAGTTAAACGATTAACACCTGCGCAAAGAGCAAATCATTATTTCGGGAAATAAGGTAAACAACGAGGAGAAATATGAAAACAGTATTCATCACCGGTTCGTCCGGTTTTATCGGCTCCAACCTTGCCAAGCGTATCCTGACTACTGAGCCGGATACCAAGGTGATCGGTCTGGACAACATGAACGATTACTACGATGTTCGCATCAAGGAAGCTCGCCTTGCAGAGCTGCAAAAGTTTGCAAATTACACCTTTATTCAAGGCAACCTTGCAGATAAAGAGCTGATCAACAGCATTTTTGAGCAGTATCACCCGGATATTGTGGTGAATCTGGGGGCACAGGCGGGTGTTCGTTACTCTATCACCAACCCGGATGCTTATATTGAAAGCAACTTGATCGGTTTCTATAACATTCTGGAAGCCTGCCGTCATTACCCGGTAGAGCATCTGGTGTACGCCTCCAGCTCCTCCGTCTATGGCAGCAACAAAAAAGTCCCTTATTCCACCGATGACAAGGTGGACAACCCGGTGTCTTTGTATGCGGCTACCAAAAAATCCAACGAACTGATGGCGCACGCCTACTCCAAGCTTTACAACATTCCCTCCACAGGGCTGCGATTCTTTACGGTTTACGGCCCTGCCGGGCGCCCGGATATGGCCTATTTCGGCTTCACCAACAAGCTGGTGAACGGCGAAACCATTCAAATTTTCAACTACGGCAACTGTAAGCGTGACTTTACCTATGTGGATGACATTGTAGAAGGCGTTGTCCGTGTGATGGCAAAGGCTCCGGAAAAAAAGAACGGCGAGGACGGCCTGCCCATTCCCCCGTATGCCGTTTACAACATTGGCAACTCCAACCCGGAAAACCTGCTGGATTTCGTGCAGATTCTGTCCGAGGAGCTGGTGCGTGCCTGTGTGCTGCCTGCTGATTATGACTTCGAGGCACATAAAAAGCTGGTGCCCATGCAGCCCGGCGAT
>Ga0129316_1001166_pt1 | contig 10895 bp, 9 predicted proteins | sample Cm1ome_2_FD_94429 | JGI IMG/M metagenome (GOLD analysis project Ga0129316, IMG submission 94429) | Eastern black-and-white colobus group fecal microbial communities from Wisconsin, USA - Cm1022B metagenome | ecosystem: Host-associated > Mammals > Digestive system > Large intestine > Fecal...
ATTTTCAATATAAATCCAAAAAGAAAGCACTCTATCAAGCTGAAATGCTAAAATAGAGTGCTTATGCGTTGTTATCGAATATGACTGCTTAATCTTACTGTATCCATTAAATGTAGTTTCCGATGAAGTCTATATATCGCTATGCCTGTCGGGAATATGCAGTACGCAATGTTCTCGACAGTATTATTATGCCCAAACGTCAACGGAAAGAGGTCCGTGTTCTAACAAAAGATGAGCAGCGTCGCTTATCTGCTTACCTCAATACAAATCGTAATCTTGTAACTCTTGGCATAGCAATTTCCTTGTATACAGGGCTTCGTATTGGTGAGCTCTGTGCTTTGCAGTGGGAGGACATAGATATCAAGAATAAAACAATTACTGTACGTAAGACTATCCAGCGTATACAAACTGTGGGCGGCAAAAGGAAAACCAAAGTTGTTATCACAGAGCCCAAGAGTGCAAATTCAAACCGTACTATACCTATTCCTGACTGCCTAATACCAATGATAACGCCGTTTGTAGGTCTGCCTACTGCTTTTATACTGTCAGACAACAGTAAACCAATTGAGCCTCGCACTATGCAGAATCGCTTCAAGCGTGTACTGGATAACGTAAAATTACCGTCAATCAATTTTCACAGTCTGCGCCATGCTTTTGCAACTGGAGCCCTTGAAATAGGTTTTGACATAAAAACGCTATCCGAGATTCTTGGTCATAGCTCAGTCGAGGTCACTCTCAACAGATATATCCATAGTTCTATGAACAGGAAGCGTGTTTGCATGAATATGATTTCCTGGTCTGTATAACGTCATATGTTCGTCAGCGTATTGTCAGAGATATTGCTAATATAATACGATATATAGCAGTTTTAGAGCAACTGTACTTGAAATACCGAATTTTGCGAAACAGAGTCTAACGTTATTATATACCTACTGCCAGCAGGTATGCAACTCTCAGGGGTGATGACATGCTGAATATTTATACGGTCAGCTTTTTCGGGCATAGAGAGATTTTGGATATGAGCTCAGTCGAAGAAAAGCTCATGCTGATACTGCGTAAGTTGATCACGACAAAGGAATATGTCGAGCTTCTTGTAGGTCGTGACGGAGATTTCGACCGAATCGTATCGTCATCAATAAGAACAGCTGTAGGAAAATACGGCTGTGGAAATACGTCACATATTCTTGTCCTCCCATACGAGAGAGCTGATTATCGTGATAATAAAGCAGAATTTGAGGCTTTCTATGACGAGATTCAAATATATCCAGAAGCAGCAGAAGCCCATCCTAAAGCAGCTATCGGCATAAGAAACAGGTCTATGATTGATAAATCAGATCTAGTGATATGTTATATTGAACATAAAAGAGGCGGAGCTTTTAAAGCAATTCAGTATGCAGAGAGTATAGGAAAATTGATTATAAACCTCATCTAAATCAAAAAACGCAGTTCATATGAACTGCCAAATCCTTCGTAAAATACTGTCTTTTGCGATAGGGGTGTAAGTGCTCTTGCCTTTCGCCGCCCCCTTGACAATCTTTGACAGGTACTTTACATTTAGTATATCATAAAAGCCAGAAAATTGCAAGAGGTTTCATATAATTTTGTAGATAAATTTTCTATACAGTTGACTAAAATTCATCAAAAATGTACAATGAGGAGAAACTAAGGAGGAGTTACCATGAATCTTTACTTGCGCAAGGACGGTCGTTACGAGTCGAGAGTTCCAAATGGCAAGAAACCTGACGGAAAAAGAGCATTTATATATGTCCTCGCCCGCACCAAAGAGCAGTGTATCGAGCGTGTTCAAGCTATTCATCGACAAAATCGACCACAGGGATACTGCGCTTTGACTGTAGCAGAGCTGTTTTCTGAGTGGCATCGCAGCATCCTGCATCGTGTGAAGGAGTCCACGGCAGCCAACTATACCATGAAAGCGGACAAGCATATTCTCCCAGCTTTCGGAAATATAGCTGTCAGCTCCTTAACCACTGATAGCATATATGACTTCATAGCAGAAAAGCAGAAGGCCGGCTTTTCACCCCGATATATCGCCGATATTGTGATTCTGATGAAGACAATCTTCAAATATGCTGTCAGAACCTACCAAATTTTCAACCCTCTGGATGGAATTGTACTGCCAAAGAGAAAATCTCCTGAGATTCAGCTTCTGGACGAAGCGGAACAGAAGACTTTACAGCAGTATATTGGGAGTCACCAGAATCGAAGTACGATGGGAACAGCCCTTTCCATGACCACAGGACTCCGCATAGGTGAGCTGTGCCCGCTTCAATGGAGGGATATTGACCTCGAAAAACGGATTTTGACCGTCAGCAAGACAATGCAGCGTATTCAGTGTCCGACTGCATCTAGTAAAACAAAGCTCATCATTACCGATCCGAAAAGCGAATCTTCCCGCAGACAGATTCCGATTCCGGAGTGTATGGTGAGCTTTTTGCTTAAATTCAAGGGCAAACTCAACGAATATATCCTGACCGGAACAGAGAAGCCAATAGAACCGAGAGCGATGCAGTATCGTTTTCAGACGATTCTGAAAAACGCAAAACTTCCGTCAGTCCATTTTCATGCTCTCCGCCACATTTTCGCCTCAAATTGCATCAAACTGAGCTTCGATGTGAAGGCATTGAGCGAACTTCTGGGGCATAGTTCTGTGGAAATCACGCTTAATCGCTATGTTCACAGCTCTTTCGATCAGAAAAGAGAGTATAAAAGGATTGAAAGCTATTATAGAGGATTACCAATTCCACCTACTCAGCATGGAGCTGAATATGACATCATTACATTCAGCTTCTTTTTGAAACATAAAAAATTTGGTGTTGATAGATTGATTCACCTATACGATATGCCAGGTGAAACCTTCCAACGTGGAGATGCTCAAGAGGGATGGGAGATGCATACTTTTAACGACGGTGCTGTATTTTTGATAGATCCTTATTCCCTAACAAGAATCAGAGAAGAAAGTCAAAACGAACTTAGAGGAAGCAATATGGGTATTAGTGCTGCATCAATGAATGAATTGATAGAAGCATTGATTGATACCCTTCGCCAAGTAAGAACACCAACGAATAGAAAAGGAAAGTTTACTATTCCAATTGCTCTGACAATAAACAAAGCGGATTCGTTACTGTTAAAGAAACAAATTGGTGATGATGCGATAAAAACACTTATGAACGCTCATCCAGATGTCTTTAATGATTATTATATGACTATGGATTATTTATGCAGATGCTTTTTGGTAGACAACGGATGTTCAGGTTTTATTGCTAATCTCGATGCCAATTTTGAAACCGTTCACTTCTTTTCTAGTTCACCAATTGGTTCGGTGCCTAAAGGAGCGAGAACACCGTTCTATCCGATAAATGTTCTACCAGTTATGCAATGGCTTATGTTGAGAACTGATGATCAACTGGCATCCGTTTGGAAACCATCAACACCAGTCTCTGATTTAACTGATTTACAAAGGAATTTGTACTGTCCTTGCGTGGAGAGATATTCATGCAAGGCTGTAGCTTCTGATGCTGTTTAATATAATAACTAGATTATTGCATTAAAGAACATCAGAAATAGAAAGGGTGAATATAAATGGCAGAAAACAATTTTTATGAGTGGTTGGAATTATCTGTTGAAAAATATGAAGGTGATCCCGCTAAACTTGGACCGATTCTTGAAAGATTTATAACTGATTGGAATTCTAGCAAGGATATCAAGAAGCAAAATCGAGCTGCGATCTATCAAACAGCCATGAGAGCAGCTATTCAAGACCCTGAACAGTGGAAACAGATATATGAAGAGTACAAGCGTTCAGTTGATGAAAAGATTACGGACGCTTTGATGATGTGTGCTGACTCGCTAAAATATATTCCTTCAGAACAGATTGTTGCTATTGCAACTAAATGTAAGGTTAGCGTAACTTATGTGGAAAGTGTAGCTAAGAAAAACGGCTATAAACTTGACCCCACCCCTGACCCTGATAAAAAGAAAAAAACACAGCCAATAGTAAAATACTCGTTAAAAGATCTGGAACCGGATTCAAAAGCAAAGGGGCAGCTTGACAGTGTTCAAAAAACTATAAACGCACTCGGTTTTGCTACTTTAGCCGAATTGATCGAAGACCAACTCGTCAGCGAAATAAATCTTAATACTATACCCAAAGGAGATCTTTTAGATGCACTGAATAAAATCAAAGCAAATTGGAGAAAGGTTAGTCCTCACGGCGATAAACATCAGCAGAAATCGCACTTTGATAGAATTTGTAGCGGAATGCTGAGTTTCTTTAAGAGTTATGAAATTACTGATTATATTCAATACTTAAACTGGAAAAGAGTTAGTGATATTTTAAATAGTATTAGAGCTGAACTTAACAGTTATGGATTAGATGGTTTAAATAATGCGAAATATAATGCTGCCATAGATGATATCTATTCAGTAATAGGCGATAGAGAAAAGGCACAGTCAATTTTAGATTCTTTTTGTATCGAGAAGAATATTGGATATCCAAAGCCACTACCCAATATCGCAGTATGCCCATACTGCTCAAACAGTTTTGAAAAAGCAAATCCATTGCAGAGCAATTGTCCTTCGTGTAATAAATCATTTATTGTTGCTTGCCCTAAATGTGGTAAAAAGAAGAATTTCCTTTCCGAAAGTAGTTGTGATGGGATAGATCTGCTTCAATATCCATATCTTGAAAGGCAGTTGCAAGAAACACAGCAAATGCTTGACGCATTAGCCATTAGCGTTATTGAAGAGTATATAAATCACTTATACTCAGAACATCGTGATTATGTTCTTCCGAGTGACAAAATTCTTGAACTGAAAAGCATATCTAATATGTGCAGTTTACAACGAATCTCCCCTTCTTCTGCTAATTTGGCATACACTTTTTTGATTGCCGATGAAATGCGAACTCATTTGGCTGATAAAGGTCAGAATGTCTTTAATGGGTATAATCCAATAGTAGAAGTAGATTATGAGGAATTATCATATAGGCAACAGCAAGCATTGGTTGATACTTTTTCAAAGTATATTTCTGAATACTGGTTAAACACCAAAAAGTTCCCACATTTACAGAAGTTATTCGTTTTTCAAAGTGCAGCGAATAGAATGAAGGCTTACAGTGAACTATTCAGTGAAATTCTTGAGCATGTAATTGATAGCAATTCGAGAAATCGATCAGAGGTTATGGTCTCTATTATTGAGTACGCAATCTACCTCGGATTATCGCAGTTTCTTGATAATTCACCAGATTTGCTAGTTGAAAAAGTAAAACCCAATGATATTCTTAAGCCATTGGAGAAGGATATTGAATTAAAGACGCGACTTAAAGCACAGAATGACCTCCTTTCACAGATAGATGCGATTGAATTACAGCAACAAGTCGCCAGAATTAGAGAAGCGTATGAACAAAAATCACAAAACAGTGCTTTAGGACGTGCTAAGAAGGCCTTCGGGAGTTTTATGAGCGGATTCAAAAAAGGAAAAAAAGATGATCAGTAACAATGGCTGAATTCTCTTGAAAGATAGGTCTGAACGGGAGCATTTGTCATAAAGTTCAGACCTGTTTTTCACAATAGAGTCATATTTGATTTCTATCCATTATTGAAATAAGTTATCACCATCATTAACAGAGGAGGGAGAATATGAATAACAATAATCATTCATACGATGATATATATTTCAAGCATTTTCTTAAGTCTTCGCATCATAGTAAAATTGACATTAAAAATCTCCTCACTCTTATTTTGACGAATATTGGAATGATATTAATTGGATTCATTGTGTTCTCAATTATTTCGAGTGATACTATATCTATAAATCTTAATGCATATGATGAAGGCAATGATTCATATGCTAAGGTTTCACCGAATAATAATCAAAATACAAACATTTCGATCACAACTACTAACGTTACATCAACAGAAAACGCACAAGAAACATTAGAGAATACAGATAATACTGATGCTACAACTTCAGTAATTTCTGAAAAACTCTATGGAATAGTAAATACTAAAAAAGATCCGTTAAATATGAGAACCCTCCCGTCTGTAGAATCTGATATATTGACAAAAATTCCTAAAGGAACAGAGATTACAATAATATCTGAGGAAGGAGATTGGTTCAAGGTTAGATACTCTAATATTGAAGGATATGTCTCAAAGCAATATGTTCTGTTGGAAAACGATAATATCACAATTGAAGAAAATGATACTCAGAATACTATAATTGGAATCGTTATAACTGAAAACGATCCTTTAAACGTGCGCTCATCACCGTCTATTGAATCACAAAAAATAGGTACAGTTCCAAAAGGGGGGCAAGTATCTATAATCGCGGAGAATGGCGATTGGTATGAGATTGAATATAATAATAGTACTGGATTTGTTTCTAAAAAATATATCCGACTTCAAGACTAATTGAATCAATTTAATTCTTGATTGATAAATGTGTGAGGTGATTACTGATGTTAAGCTTGCTTGTGTGCCTTGGAATAATGGTGCTATGTCTTGTTGTGTTTGATGGAGCGATGGCATATGTGACAGGTGAAGTAAATAAAGGGGATAGGATCATCTCAAGCTTCATTACAATAATAATACTCTACGCCGTGATTATGGGAATTATGAGTAGTGGCACAGAGAATGGATTTATTAGTGATGGAATCCCATTTGTTTCGATTATGGATAAAGATACTACATTAACTTCTATTATGCACGAACATTTAGGAGTGTTTGTGGCTGAGACGGCAGAATTAATCTCGCTTTTTTTTCTGATATCATTTATTGAAAAGTTCTTGCCAAAAAGCAACTCAAATATATCATTGATGATAACATCAAGACTTATACTTGTTTTAGTAGGAGTTCTTGTTAATTGTTTTGTTGTTTCATTTGTATATGAGAGCCAAATATATAAATGGGCACTAACCGCATTACAGTGTGTATTATCAGGAGTTGCCATTGTCGTCACTCCTACCATGCTGATCGGTCAATTGCTGGGAATGAACCCCAGCAATACAGCACTTGCATATGCAATTGATCAGTTACCACACACTGCTGTTGGACAAGCATTTACATCAGCAGTATCCAGAACAGCAGTATTAATGCTTGGACTTATGATATTTGAATCTCAGTGTGGTCCTCTTTCGGGGATGCTCAATTTTGGAATTCAACTTGTTTATGCTATCGGACCTATTATTGTTGCTTGTATTGGTATTTCATTATTGTTAAAGTCAATGTTCTAAATTGTTATATAAGGGTGGGATATTATGGCAAAATCAAATATATTCAATTCAGATGTTTCATTACAAAGTATATATTTTCAAGATTATATAAAGAATGGACCTCAAAAGAATCGAAATTTAAAAGAGATGGCATTTATTATCATAGGGAATATTTGTGCAATAAGTATTGGAGCATGTGGCTACTTTCTAATACATAATGTGAATCTTCCAAGTATTTCGCATAACAATCAAAAAACTAGTTCCACAATCGTTAATAATTATGAGGATTATTATATCAAGACATCTGAAACATCGGTTTTATTGAACTCGGAAGACAATGAAACCGCTACAATTGATGTGTCAGTTAGTAATCCGGAAAAGATTTTTAATATTAAATATGCTAATTCGAGTAGTGTTTCCGTAGAAATTGTTGAAAATAATAACGGAACTATTAAATATGCGTTTACTCCTAAGTCAGTAGGCAGTGGATATATTGATTTTTACTTGCTTGATATTGATGATGAATCAAAAGTATATGATGTTAAACGTGTAAATGTAACAGTAGAATCGAAGGGTATCAATTCCATGATTCCAGAATCCGCTGTATTCTTTAATGGTAGTTACTATCAATTGTTTTCTGATGTTACAGATTCTTGGGAAGCAGCTTCAGTTTATTGTGAAACATTGGGAGGACATCTTGCTGTTATCAATGATTTAGAAGAAAACACATTTATATACAATTATATGCTTACTTGCAACTATAATAGCGCATATTTCGGATTAGTCGATAAAAATAGGGATAACATATGGAGTTGGGCTAATGGCTCTGAAGTTACTTTTACAAATTGGGCTGATGGAGAGCCGAATTCAACCAGTGAACCATATGGAATGTTTTATTATAAATTTACTGAAGGAAAATGGAATGATGGTGTATGGGGAGATGATACTAAAGCATTTATATGCGAATGGGATAATAATTCATCAACTTCATTATCTAATGACTCAAATGTGTCACAATCCAATACTAGTTCATTATATATTCATGGAATTGTAAATACTCAAAATGATCCACTTAATGTTCGCAAACAACCTTCAGCAGATTCAGAGAAAATCGGTGAAGTTGCGAAGGGGTCAACAGTAACAATTATTGAAACTGTGGGTGACTGGTATCAGATCGATTATGGTAATCAAGTCGGATATGTTTCACAAAAATATATTTCGATTCTAAATCAAACAAACGATGAGTTCCTCTCTACTAATATATCATCTTGTTCTAAAAATGGTACTATAAATAGTAAAGGTGCCAAATATGTATATAGTTATAAAACGGATTATGTATGTAACGGCGGTAACAAGGTTGAGGAACGCATGGATCTTGAGCACGGTTGGCATATTACTGCTAAGAATATTTGCTCTTCATATGGCCTGACTTGGTATGAAGTCTGGGATACAGATGATGGCGATTACTATGGTTGGGTTGATGAGGCATTTATCTCATTTTATTAAATCAAATACATTGCCGCTTGGATTTATACGTGTATAATTATATTGTTACTCTTGAGTTATGCTGTTAATCAGTTGTCACATACTGCTACGGTCAAGAATTTTCTTCGGCAGTTTCACGAACGGCTGTCTTAATGCTTGGTCTTATGTTATATGAGTCTGTATGTGGACCATTATCAGGAATGGTAGGCATAGGAATACAATTGGTAAATGCGATAGCACCGATTGTAATTGTTTGTTTTGGAATATCTCTTATACTTAAATTCTCGTTTAATAACTCAGATAAATAGTTTCTTATCTACTACCTCAGAAAAATTCAACGCAGTATCGACTAAAACAATAAATAAGATGCAATGAATGATATGCTGTCAGGACTGTGTTAACAAAATGCGTGTCCACAGTAGTGTTGTTGGAGACAAGAAGCTGACGGGTCACACCCGTGAACTGTGTAGCAGATGCGGTTATGCTTCAGAAGTTCCTATTAGGAAATGGTGATCTTACAGAATGGAGAAATGCAGATCTTTGCGAAGACGAGCGAATCGACGTGTTTGACATGGTACTTATGAGACGTCTTTTGATTGAAAGAATGTACTACTACGATTCATGGTATTAATAAAAAGGCTGCGTAAAAAGGATTACGCAGCCTTTACTCTCTATTCCGAGTCTATCCTAAAATTTGTGTAAACCTCTGAAGTAGTGTATAATAGAAGAGACACTACTTTGGAGGTTTTAATTATGAGCAGAAGACGAAGAAATGAAACAGAAGAGCAGCGTGCAAGAAGAGAGCTGATAAGTGATTTCCTATCAGCAGCGAATATCCAGAGTATGGATGATATTCAGGAGCTGTTCAAGGAAGCTCTTGCCGGATTTATGGAAGGCAGCCTTGAATCAGAGCTTGATTCTGAGCTTGGTTATGAGCCGTATGACGTGAAGAACAAGGAAACTGACAATAGCCGTAACGGACACAGCAAGAAAACTCTGCGTACCAGTATGGGTAAGGTGAATATTGAAGTTCCACGCGACAGAAACGGCGAATTTGAACCTAAGATACTGCCTAAGAATCAGACAAGCATATCCCAGGATATGGAGAACAAGATCATCTCCATGTATGCAAAAGGTATGTCTACATCAGATATTGAGGATCATATCCGCGATATTTACGGTCTGGAGATATCTGACACTACCGTCAGCCGCATCACTGACAAGGTTCTCCCAGTAGCTAAAGAATGGCAGCAGAGACCGCTTGAAAGCGTCTATGCAGTTGTCTTTCTTGACGCTATCCATTATCATGTCCGCAGCGAAGGACAGATCATCAAGAAAGCTGTCTATATAGCCATAGGCGTTAATATGGATGGCAGGAAGGACGTTCTCGGTATGTGGGTAGGTGAAAATGAAAGTGCTAAGTTCTGGGCAGGCGTACTTAATAGCTTGCGAAACAGAGGCGTCGAAGATATTCTTATCGCCTGCACCGACAATCTTACAGGCTTCTCTCAGGCAATAGAGGCTGTATTTCCAAAAACTGATATCCAGAACTGCATAATTCATCAGCTAAGGAATTCCAGCAAATATGTTTCCTACAAGGACATCAAGGCGCTTATGGCCGACCTCAAGATGGTCTATACCGCTGCCACCGAGGAAGCTGCTCTGGACGCTCTTGACTCCTTTGCAGCAGCCTGGGACAGCAAATACCCTAAAATCTCAAAGTCCTGGTACGAAAACTGGCCTAATCTCAGCACTTATTTCAAGTTCCCGCAGGAGCTCAGAAAGCTGATATATACGACTAACACCATAGAAGGGTTCAACCGTCAGCTGAAGAAAGTGACTAAGGCAAAGTCCGTATTTCCGACTGATGACAGTCTTTTCAAAATGCTGTATCTGGCTATGAAGGACATCACGAAAAAGTGGGCAGGTCGCCGACAGGACTGGAGCAGCATCTACGCTCAGCTTGTGATCTACTACGGTGATAGAATACCTGAATAACATTTTCATCTTGACAATCAAATAATCATGTGCTAATATGCAGATAAGACCGACTGCTTGAGCCTCTGAAAAAAAGTCTGTAAAAAAACAGCTAACTGTGATAAAATAGAATTAATATCACAGGAGGCTGATTTTTTATGGCAAGAAGAAAAAGAGAACCGATGAGCGAGGGCAAGAAGAA
>Ga0129316_1001169_pt1 | contig 10880 bp, 11 predicted proteins | sample Cm1ome_2_FD_94429 | JGI IMG/M metagenome (GOLD analysis project Ga0129316, IMG submission 94429) | Eastern black-and-white colobus group fecal microbial communities from Wisconsin, USA - Cm1022B metagenome | ecosystem: Host-associated > Mammals > Digestive system > Large intestine > Fecal...
TTTCTTTTATCCCGAAGGGCGCACTTACTCACCACCCCGAAGGGGCGGTGGTATTGCCTGCGGCAACCGTGCGCTCTGCGAGGCGGATGCGGCTCCTGCGGGAGCCTTATGGACAATGCCACAACTCTGCGGATCTGCTGTCATTGTCCACGCAGTTGGTATCAATACCGTCGTGATTTGCGACGCTATTTCCCAACTGCCAGTGAAAAACATCAATCTGATGTTTTTCACTGCTATGGGTATCGCTTTTTCTGCGACACCCATTTTCTTTTTGCGAAAAAGAAACAAAAACAAGAACGAAAGAAAGGTGAAAACGAATGGCAATCTACCACTTGGAAGCGAAGGTGGTCAGCAGAGGTACGGGGCGTTCAGCGGTGGCAGCTTCCGCTTATCTGAGCTGCTCCAAAATTCTCAATGATTATGATGGAGTGCAGCACGATTATACCCGGAAGAAAGGGCTTGTGTGGCAGGAGATATTTCTGCCGGAGTTTGCACCACCCGAATGGCAAGACCGGGGTGTACTTTGGAACGCCGTGGAGGAAAAAGAAAAGACCAAGGACAGCCGCCTTGCCCGTGAGTTTGTTCCTGCCCTACCCATTGAGCTGACACCGGCACAATGGCAGGAGCTTTTGAGCGATTTTATTCAGAACAGCTTTGTTGCCGAGGGAATGTGTGCCGATGTTGCGATTCACGATCCGCACCCACCCGGTCACAATCCCCACGCACACATTATGGTAACGGTTCGACCATTAAATGAAGATGGCACTTGGCAGTATAAGACCGAGAAAGAATATCTCTGTGTCAGAAACGGAGAGGAACGGGGCTTTACCGCCACCGAGTTCAAGGCGGCACAGGCAGACGGATGGGAGAAGCAATACCCGTACAAGGTCGGGCGAAAGAAAGTGTATATGCCACCCTCCGAAGCGGAGAAACACGGATACGAGCGAGCCAGCAAGCACGCGAAAAGTACCAAATTTGGCAGACAGAATCCTATTGCCGAGCGTTGGAACAGCGAGGAACAGCTTGTGAAGTGGCGCAAGGCGTGGGCAGATGTGACCAACCGCTATTTGGAGCGATACGGACACGACGAGCGTATCGACCACCGCAGCCATGCAGACAGAGGTTTGACCGAACAGCCTACCATTCACGAGGGTGTGGTTGCCCGTGCCTTGGAGAAAAAGGGCATTATCTCTGACCGCTGCGAAATCAACCGCCAGATCAAGGCTGACAATGCTCTGCTTAGGGAGCTGAAAGCGACCGTTAAAAAGCTGATGCAGGCAGTGAAGAACAGCGTTCCTGCCATAGCGGAGGCAATGGAAAAATTGCGAGGCAGTATGCTGATTTTCAGTTATCAGCTCCGGCATATCGGCATTGGCAAGCACAACATCGGTAGGCGTGTCAAGGCAATCAAGCCAGAGTTAGAGCGATATACGGGCTTGGTGCAGCAGATCAAGGCAAAAAGCAAGGAACGGAAAAATCTGCTTGCGGAGAAAAAGGAAACGCCGTTCTACCAGATCACCAAGCTGCATGACCTGACCCGCCGCATTGCCGAGCTGACCGAGGAATTGGAGGAACTGAAAACCGAGAAAGAAATGCTGCTCCGCTCTTTGGACTGTGCCGATGATGCAGGTATTTCTGATATAAAGAAAGAAATTTCCACACTGGAGAGCGGATTGAAAAAGCTGGACGAACAGGAGGCGAAATATTCTGCTGAACTTGATGAAGCCTTGAAACAGTACGCCGAACTGAAAGAGCAGGCCGCCGGTATGGATGCCGCCGAGCTGATGGATGCACGGCTTGCTATCCGTGAAGAAAAGGAACTCTCTGTCATTGACAGGATAAAATCCACCTACGGCGAAAAATTTGACCCGATGCTGATGTATGACAGCAAGCGAGATGTAGCAAAACTACTCCATGAGGAAACGGAAGTACGCTCTGTGCGGGAGTTCATTCGCCGGAAGCAGCAACAGCAGACACAGCAAAAGCAGAACAAAAAGAAAAGCAGAGACGTTTGGGAGCGATAAATTTTCAGCGGGAGTGCATTTTGAACGATGCACTCCCGCTTTCACCATGGGATACAAGCCCGTAATCACAGTTTTTTAATGCATTTTGAAGCATAAAATCCACAAAATACAAACAGCCCCATCAGCGCAGCATAGTCACACAGTAGATGAATGACTGACTCCGAATAATCAAAAAATACAAAATGACTTTTCAGCAGCAGGTATATTCCTATGTCTCGTCGAAAGAAAACCATCATACCATACCCTGCAATTACAAACGCTAAGCATCGCAGGCAGTTTTTGCACAGTTGGTTTGGTTTCAGGTGCATTCCCGCAACGGCGAGCACCCGATTCCAATAGAAACCCAGGTGCAGGCCCATCAAAACAAAGCCCCAATAAGAACAGAGAATATGCAGTTTTTCAGCAATTTCATATCCACCCCGAATCGGCAATGCTGCAAATACATATCGGGACAAAATGATACCGCTGACCATAAGTCCAGCCACGCAAAGGAAAATCAATCCCACAAGCAATGTCTGCACAATGCGAATTGGCGTATAACGTCCTCTGCCTATGGTACGATACCATCTTCGATTCAGAATGTGATGGATAAGAAACAAAGCAAATATCCCGATTCCTAACCATTCATGCAGTTCTTCTCCAACCATTCCATAGGTCATCAGCAGGAGCATGGCAATGGTCATGGAAATATCTATGAACAGCTTTGGCTTCATTCCTGCTCATCCACCGGAGGAACCATTTCTGCATAGGCTTTCAGCATTTCCGGGGTACTGGTGTAATAGCGGACACTCTTGTTCATGGTGGCGATCTGTGCCATTTCCGCATCTGTCAGGCTGAAATCGAACAAGTCGAAATTTGCCTTGATATGTTCGGGATTTTTAGAGCCGGGGATGACAATATTCCCATCCTGAATGTGCCAGCGGAGGATGATCTGAGCGGCAGATTTTCCGTATTTTTGACCAAGCTCAGTAAACAGCACCTCTTCCAGCAGGGTTTTGTCCCCATGTCCCAGCGGATACCATGCCTGAGGAACAATGCCGTTTTCTTTCAGCATGGCTTTGAGTTCCCGCTCCTGATGATAGGGGTGAAGCTCCGTCTGCAAAACAGTAGGATTTACTTCGCACACAGCAAGAATTTCCTCGATTTGCTCCGCATTGAAATTGGACAAGCCAATGGCACGCACCTTGCCCTGCTTGTATGCTTTTTCCATCAGCTTGTAGCCTGCAATATAATTTCCGGCGGGCTGGTGGATCAGCAGCAGGTCAATATAGTCGGTGTCCAGTCTGGCAAGGGTCTTTTCCACTGCATCCTCCTGCTCATAAAAGGCAGGCCAGAGCTTTGTTTCCAGAAAGATCTCCTCCCGTTTTACCCCGGACTGCTTCATCCCACGACCAACAGCCTTTTCATTCATGTAAGCGTTGGCGGTATCGATCAGGCGATAACCGTCAGCGAGAGCATGGACCACGGAACTTTCCGCTTCCGCAGGAGACAATAAAAAGGTTCCAATACCCGCCATAGGCATTTTCACGCCATTGTTAAGTGTAATATATTCCATCGTAAAATCCTCCTTAAATCGTCTGATTCAGCTTTTCCGCTTCTTTTTTGTTGGTTGCCATGCCGCCGTAAGTCATGCCATACAGTGCGGCAAACCGCTTCATGGTGTATTCCCCGGCTTCCAGCATCCACTTTTCGGGAGCAGCTCCCTGAAATACAAAATACAGTTTTCGACCGGACAGCGCACCGTTTTCCACTTTTCCATAAAAGCGATCCAGCACATTGCGAACGCTGCCACAGATATTGTGCCAGTACACCGGTGAGCCGATCACGATGGTTTCCGCTTTTTCCATAGCAGAAATGATTTCGTCCAGACCGTCGCCGGGAAGCTCCTGACCATAGCAGCCAACGGTATGATCGGTCAGATTCAGGGTTTCATAAGAATGTCCTTTCAGCAGTGCAGCTGTCAGGGCAGCCGTATTGCCGTTTTTGTTTGGACTTCCGTTGATAAATAAAATGCTCATGTCCTTTCCTCCTTACACTCTTTTGCCCATTTCATAGGCTTCTTTCATGGCCGGGGTATTCTTAACAGTTCCCGGCTCATAGGTACCGCTACCAAGGATGATGCCCTTTTCCACGGCACCCTCCACGCAGGCGGCATAGCCACGGAAGCAGGCAAGGGTGGTGTCGGCAGACTCGGCTTCTTCATCGGCCATAGTGACGATGTAATAAAATTCCTTGTTCTTCACTTCCAGCCAGCGGGCTACCGTGCGGTCGATGACAGCCTTCAGCTGGGCGTCGATGGAGTAGAAGTAGACCGGGCTGGCCAGCACCAGTACATCCGCATCGATCATTTTCTGCAAAACCTCTGCCATGTCATCCTTGTAGACGCATTCGCCGCCATGATCCCGGCAATGATAGCAGGCACAGCAGGGATGGATATTCTTGCTGCTGATGCGAATTTTCTCCACCTGATTGCCGGATTCTTCTGCACCTCTTGCAAATTCGTCACACAGAATGTCCGAATTGCCGCCCTTTCTGGGACTTCCGGATAAAATCAATACATTTTTGCTCATTTTGAATGGCCTCCTTTATTTCAGTTTTTGATATGTTTCCTCTGTGACCGGCTCGCACCACTGGGTGCGTCCGTTCTCTCCGGGCACTTCCACAGCCAAATGGGCAAACCAGCTATCCGGTGCAGCACCATGCCAATGCTTCACACCGGGCGCAATATTGACCACATCACCGGGCTTTAATTCTTGTGGTGCTTTTCCCCATTCCTGATAATATCCACGGCCTGCGGTGCAGATGAGAATCTGTCCACCATTTTTGTCAGCCTCATGAATGTGCCAATTGTTACGGCAGCCCGGTTCAAATGTTACATTAAAAATTCCCACTTGACTGGTCGAAATCGGTGCAAGGTAGCTTTGCCCGCTGAAATATTGTGCAAAACCATCGTTTGGTTCGCCCATAGGAAATAACATACTTTTTTCAAATTCCTGTTTGTCCATTTTCATTCCCCTTTCTGTCAATTTGTAAAAACGGTTTCAAGCCACGCTGCATAATCGCTTACCCAGCCACCGTCAGAACCGAAGCCGTGAGGCCAACCATTTAATACGATACGCTCTGTCGGAATCCCCATATCCGTAATGACATCATATTGTTGCTGGAATTGGCGATAAAATGGATCTTCCGTACCATAAACATAAAAGGTTGGCGGTAAATCTCCCTCTGCCAGCCAGTTCCTATCCATATTGCCAACACTGAGCCGACCATAGAATGAATAGATCATTCCGGCAGCAGAGGCGTGAGCAGGAACGGTGTCCAGCTCATCCGGTACATAAGCACTGTCCAGTGCCGTGCCGGTCACATCCTCATCGTAATGCATCAAAAATTCTCCTGCCTGGATTCCTCCGGCTGAAAAGCCCATAACCGCAATATCCTCTGGGTCAATTCCGTACACATCTGCGTTTTTGCGAATAAAGCGTACGGCTCTGGCTACATCCAATGCACCTTCTTCCTGCGTATATGGGGAGAGTCGATAATCTACAATAAATGTCTGAAAGCCAAGCTCCCGCAAAGCTGCTGCGGTAGGAAGGGCGTCCGTATAGTTGCCACGAAACTGATAAGCTCCACCTGCCATGAGAACAACGGCACCTTTGGCTGATACCCCTTCTCGCACGGGAATTGCGGTTACATAGGGACGAAAGTCCCAATCATCAAAGTATCCAGTCATATTGGATGTGAATTTTGTTGTAGCCGGTACATTATCTTCGTCCCATAGATAAAGCACCTGAATATGCTCCGGGTCGGCTTCGGTGTCCTGCACGGTTGCATTTGCTATGGGTTTCGGAAGCTTTTTTAGTATATACTCTCTGGAATAATCCTCAATTTTCCCACTGCCAAAACTGTATTCCTTCGGGAAATCGTCCGGTGTTGCTACGGTATCTTCCGAAGTGCCATCCCGCAGATCATTTTTACTTGTTATCGTTCCAAAAGAATCATTTTTTGTTGTCATAGCGTCCTCGATTGCATCTATTCCGTTTTCTAATTCGCTGGAATTTCTGTCACAGGCGGCGAATGTCATACAAAGAATGACAACGAATAGAAAACAGAGCAGTTGATTTCTTTTCATTTCAATTCCAATCCTTTGACCCATTCCTGCACTTTTTCAGCCGAAACACCGGACTGGAACCGCTGACCATCCTGCCAATCGCCGGTATTGGCCATTTGTGCCAGCAATTCGCCGCTTTGTCCCATACCGGAAGTGGCAGAAGTAGCAAATGGAATCACTGTTTTCCCACTGAAATCATTCTCCTTAATGAAGTTATCAACCGGCCATGCGGCAATGCCCCACCAAATGGGATAGCCTATAAAAACGGTATCATACTCCGCCCAATTTTTTACCTCGGTAGAAACCAACGGCACATTTCTAAGTGCTTCATCATCATGCTCCCGACTGACACGGCTATCGCTGTTCGTCCAGTTCAAATCTTCATCGGTATAGATTTCCGTTGGAACAATTTCAAACAAGTCGCCACCAATAGCACTCGCAATATCCTGTGCTACACGCCCGGTATTGCCGGAGGCCGAATAGTAAACCACCAGCACCTTGCTGCTGTCTGACTTGGTTTCATCTTCACTGTCAGGCAACGAACTGTTATCCGGTGTATTAGGAGTGGAATTGTCGGTGGATACAGTCGATGAATCTGTGGAAGCAACATTGTCCGTCGCACCACAAGCAACCAAGCTGACCGCCAATACAAAACATAGAATCAGAGAAATCAACCGTTTCATAAAAATCATCCTTTCTTTACTGACATTCCGTCAGAATTTCATAAATTTCATCGCTTGTAAGCTTTTTACAGCAACCGGCGGTGATGTTGGTGGAGTCTGCCACAGCTCTCAGGTCGGTATCCGCTGGAATGCCCAACTCGTGAAATGTGGTGGGCAGACCAATCTCCCGGATAAAGGCCGCAAGTGCTTCGATACCGGCAAGTGCCGCCTTTTTCTCATTGTCCCCGGAAATGCCCCACACATTGCGGGCGAACCGGGCAAATCTGGGAAGATTGGCATCCATAATATGGCGGTACAGCACCGGATGGATCACCGCCAGCCCGGCTCCGTGATTGCAGTTGGTGTAAGCCCCCAACTGATGCTCGATCTGGTGTGCCTGAAAATCTGTGACCTTGCCGATTTTCAGAATGCCGTTTTCCGCCATGGAGGAAGCCCAGGCCAGCTCGCTGCGGGCATCGTAATTTTCCGGATCCGTGAGCAGGGTGCGGGTATTGCGAATGACACTGCGCATCACCGCTTCACTGAAATCATCGGACAGATTGTTCTCATCGGGCTTTCCGAAATAAGTTTCCATAGCATGGCTCAGGGTATCGAAAGCCCCGGACAGCACCTGCTTCATGGGCACAGAATAGGAATAGGTGGGGTCGAGGAAGGCAAAATCCGCCTGTGCGCCGAAAATGCCGCCCTTGATTTTCTTTTCCTCGTGGGTGATGACCGCTCCGGCGTTCATTTCAGAGCCTGTACCGAACACGGTGACGATGACACCCAGCGGGATAAAGTTAGCAGGATAGGTATGCTTCATCGTTTCCATTTCCCAGATGTCCTCCGGGAGCTTGGCCTGTGCGGAAATGATCTTGCAGCAATCGGAAACCGAGCCGCCGCCCACCGCCAAAATCAGGTCTACGCCGCTTTCCCGTGCCAGCTTGGCACCTTCTTGTACCTTGCGATAGGTGGGGTTTGGCATAATATCCGGGAATTCCACGATCGTTTTCCCAGCGGTTTGCAAAATTCCCATCACTTCCTCGTAGATTCCATTGTGCTTGATAGAACCGCATCCATAAGCCAGCATGACCGTACTCCCATACTGTTTCAGGAGGCTGCCCAGGTATTCCTTTACGCCGCCCTTGCCGAAATAGACCTTGGTTTTGTTTTCGTAAATAAAGTTATTCATTGAATGTGCTCCTTTCCGTACTGTTCATTTGTTTTTCCCAAAAAGCAACCGCCTGGTCAAGCCAGCCTTCTGCTACTGTCCCTGTTCCAATTCCAAATCCATGGCGCAGACCCGGATATGAATGAAATTCTGTATCGATTCCCATATCACTGAGCAATTCCAACCGCTGTTTCATCAGTCGCCAACTTGCGATTCCATCATTTTCTCCCACGCAAGCGAAGGTTGGTGGGGCAAGCTCGCTGTATTCGCTGTGTCCGGTGTATTGCATTACCACAGCCACAGGTCGGGGTAAGTCTACACCTTCAAACGCTATCGTTCCGTAAGATGCCACCCATGCAGCCATTCTTCCTCCGGCAGAACCGCCCCAGAGAGAATAATCTGCTGTATCCACCTCTAATTCTTCGGCATTTTCAAAGATGAAAGAGATTGCCCGTGCCAAATCTTCGCAGGCAGTCTGTGCACCCGGACGATAAATCAGTGCAAAAGCATTGTAACCCAGCTTGGAAAGTTCTAAAGCATGCGGAAAACTATCCTGCATTGCACCAACATAGGCAAAACCGCCACCGGCATTGCATACTGCAAATTTTTCTCCCGGTGTTCCTTTGAAGAAAAATAGTCCGGTGTCTCGTTTTTCGGGGTCGGATTTTCTTTCTTCTTCGGTGTAAATGTTATAAAAAACGGTTTCACCCTCGGATGCGTGTTCTTTCAGATAATTGGCGATTTCCACAGTTTTGTCCGGGTCAATGTTGTTATACCAAACAAGACTCAGCTCTCCGAGGGTATCTCCGCTGTAATAGCTTTCATCCAATGGAAAAATCAACCGACCGTACTCACCAAAAGCAGGGTCGTTGGCAACATCCTGAATCGGTGTGTCTTTTGTATATGTACTCATAACCGGTTCCTCCGCTTTTGTAAATGCTATGGTTTCATCCGGTGTCAAGGCGGAACATCCCAACAGACTTATTGTGATTCCCAATAAAAACAAAAGATAGATTCTCCACTTCATCCTATCACCAGCTTTCATTCTCTATCTATATTATAAGAAAAACGAGGCTTCCGGAGAAGTCTCGTTTTGTTCATCACTATATACCTTTGGGTATAAACTTATGCATCGCAGGAGAAGTCCTTACTGACTTCCCGGACGGCATCCAAAAACCGTTTTACCGTCGGTGACGGCGTTGGCGAATGGAGGATTCCATAGGGGATTCCATGCTCCCATTCCATAGGGAGCACCTTGATGAGGGGGTGGACATTTGCCCAGCCCGGAATCGCCAGCAGAACATCATTGGTATTTTCGCAGCGGTTAAACACATCCATACCGTAAAAATCAAAATCCACAATATGAATTTGCGGGTGATGCTGCCAGAGATCATCCCGAAGCTGATCCACATAATGACTCCAGCCACGGTGCATCAGCAGCAGATTTTCCCCGTACAAGTCCGTTAGCTGTAATCTGTCCTTTGCCGCCAAAGGGTGGTGAATGGAAACGGCACAGTGGAAAGGGCCTCTGGTCAATTCCAATCCTGCACATTTGCGTACATCCAACATCGTTTCATCAAAAATGCCACCGATGACATCAATATTCTGCCCCAGATTCGCTAAAATCTCTCTTGCATTTTCCGGCGTATTTTCAAAAGGTACAATTTGGAATTTCATATCCGGGCATAGTTCCTGTATCTTCGACCACAATCCCATAAGAAGCTGTGCCGGGGTAATGAGGGAGGAACCAATACGAACAACATTTTCATCCTCCTGCATGGCATTTTTCGCCCTGGTGACAGCAGTGCGGCAATACTGGATGATATATTTGGCGTCCCTGTACATAGATATTCCCGCTTTTGTCAGGGTCAGACCACGATGAGTGCGGTCAAAGAGCTTGACCCCAAGGGATTCTTCCAGCAGATTGATCTGCTTGATAACTGCCGTGGGCGTGATGTAGCTTTCCTCGGCCGCCTTATTAAAGCTCCCTGCATCCGCTACACGGATAAAAGTTTCCAGTTGTGGATTATACATGACCATCACCGCCTTTCCTGCGTAAATCTTTTGGCTTTTCGGCATCTGCCGGAATCATCCATGAACGGCCAAAACGCTGAACACCGTCAATGCGGCCTTCCTCACACAAGCGCTGTATCCATCGTTCCGATACATTCCATTTCTTAGCGGCCTGCTTTACAGATAAAACTTGCATTGCGGCACCTCCTAACTATGCGTTTATCCGAACTGTATCTGTGAATATTATACTGAATTGCAGTGACAGATTCAAGGCGTTACTGTAAACTTTTTTGAAATCAGGACGAAAAGAATGCTTTTATCTTCTCGCCCTAAAGGTGAGTTAAGTATTTTCACAAGGACACACTTTTTGCAGAAAGCCCCCTTGACAAATCTCGTCTCAAAGAGAGTTTTTAACCCGATATGCCCATGACCATGGGTACACAAACCTGAAAATTCTGGTGGATGACGGTTATACCGGAACGAACTTCAATCGTCCCGGCGTACAGGAAGGCTTTGAGCTTGTCAAGCAGGGGCTTGTGGGCTGCTGGCTGGTCAAAGACCTCAGCCGTTTTGGTCGTGACTATCTGACCGTTGGACAATATACGGATATAATCTTTCCAAGCTACGATGTCCGCTTTATCGCTATCAATGATGGCGTGGACAGCAGACAGGGTGACAGTGAAGGATTTGCAGCAATGCGCAACCTGTTCAACGAGTGGTATCCTCGTGATACCAGTAAGAAAGTCCGTATCAGCCTGCGGCAGAGAGGAACCAGCGGAAAGCACATGGGCAAACCGCCCTACGGATACCGCTGTGACCCGGAGGACAAGGATCACTGGATTCTGGATGAAGAAGCGGCTCCGGTAGTCAAGCTCATCTTCGACCTTTGCATTGACGGCAAA
>Ga0129316_1001177_pt1 | contig 10800 bp, 15 predicted proteins | sample Cm1ome_2_FD_94429 | JGI IMG/M metagenome (GOLD analysis project Ga0129316, IMG submission 94429) | Eastern black-and-white colobus group fecal microbial communities from Wisconsin, USA - Cm1022B metagenome | ecosystem: Host-associated > Mammals > Digestive system > Large intestine > Fecal...
GACTATCACATTTTCGGATAGCCCCCGGATCATCTGGTAAATGCTACTGTTCCAACCGGACGGTGTTTGTCCGACCTCCGCAGCTATCGTGCCGACTTTCGTGTTGACATCGGTGAACATATTGGTCAGGTTGCTTTCGATCCAGCCAATCAGCAGATCCTTTATCGCTTGTTCGATTTTTTCTAAAATACTGCCCAATATTTCACCACCTTTCGGTTAAGCTGGGCTGGCTTGCTTAGAACAAGGTAGACAGCAAGGGAATGAGGGTAGTACCGATGACCACCACGCCGCCACCAGCCATCAACTGCTTGATGCCCTGGCTCTTCGCACCGGGGTTATCGTTGCCGTAGCCTTCCATCAGGTTGACCACACCCCACACTGCCAGACCGGCACCGAGGGCGATAACGAGCGTCTGTAAAACGGTAATTGCCTGAGTAATAAATGCCATAATGTAATTCCTCCTAAGTTTTTGTTATAGATTTTGTTGTGTTTGAGGTGGGAGAGCGCATTTCCGCGCCCTCCCGTGAGATGCTGCTGACCGCCGATTAGAACAGCGTAGAGAGCAGAGGGATCAGGGTAGTGCCGATCACGATCACGCCACCGCCAGCCATAAGCTGCTTGATACCCTGAGACTTCGCACCGGGGTTATCGTTGCCGTAGCCTTCCATCAGGTTGACCACACCCCACACTGCCAGACCAGCACCGAGGGCGATAACGAGCGTCTGCAGAACCGTAACTGCCTGAGTAATGAATGCCATAGAAAATCCTCCTAAAATTCATGAAAATTGGTTTGTGTTTTTGAAAATGAGCATAAAAAAAGAAGCCCCGTCATTGTTCTGCTTCGGGCAATGCCCATGCGCAGTGCATGACGGGGCTTCATTCAGCGTCGATCTCATAGAGATCAAACTTGTCTGTTGGCTTGACTACCAGCTTGTGCTGTCGGTATTTTTCAATGTCAAAAGCGTTTCGCTTGTCGGAATCGGATAGGAACTTGTATTTTGGATGCTTCGTTATATCGTATTTGTCACTGAGAAAAGGTCTCACGCCTCTAAGCTGCAAAATACACTTGGCTCCATCCATGACGGCGATTTCATCCTGAGACATCAATTCTTTACCGACCTTCTGATAGTTCAGGCCATAGGAATTGTTGTTGGATCGGGTTTCTGAGGTGTTGTATAGGTCAATCGTTTCCTTGCCCAGCACCTCACTGATTTCCTTGAGCGTGGATTTTTCCTTGCCACCGAGAAAGAGCGTGCAGTCACAGTTGCCGACTATGGTATCGGCGGCATCCTTATAGATGGTCTTGAGCTGAGATTGGGACTGCAAAATAATGGCTGCGGATATTTCTCTGCTTCGGATGGTTGCGATGAGCTTATCAAACTTCGGAATTTGACCGATGTTGGCAAACTCATCCAACAGACAACGCACATGAACGGGAAGTCTGCCGTTGTAGACATCATCTGCCTTGTCACAGAGAAGGTTGAACATTTGGGAATACATAATCGCACAAACGAAATTGAAGGTGTCATCCGTATCACTTATGATGACGAACAGTGCTGTTTTCCTGTCTCCGAGGCAGTCCAGCTCCATTTCATCGTAGCTCATAAGCTCTCGGAGTTCTGCAATATCGAAGGGAGCAAGCCTTGCGCCGCAGCTAATAAGAATACTTTTCGCAGTTTTTCCAGCACTTAGCTTGTATTTGCGGTATTGCTTCACTGCAAAGTGATCCGGGTCACGAGCCTCCAACTCATCGAACATAATGTCCACGGGATTTTTGAAGGTTTCATCGTCTTCTCTGGCTTCTGAGGCATTGATCATTTCCAGAAGAGTTGCAAAGTTCTTCTCATGGTCCGGTGCTTCGTACCAAATGTAGCCGATGAGGGCTGTGTAGTACAGCTTTTCTGCCTTCACCCAGAAGTCTTCGCCGGACTTATCGCCATCTCCCTTCGTGTTGACGATAATTGTATTGACCAGCTTGAGAATATCCTTTTCTGAGCGGATGTAGCTGAACGGGTTATAGTGCATCGACTTTTTGAAATTGATCGTGTTCAGCGATTTGATGATGTAGCCGTTGCGTTCCAGCATTCGCCCCGTTTCGACCAATAGTGTACCTTTCGGATCGGTGACAATGAAGCTGACCGGATAAAGTTTGGAAGTACATTGCATCAGATTTGGTTTAACGAAAAAGCGTGTCTTACCTGAGCCTGAGCCACCGATAACAAGGATATTCTTGTTTCTGGCGTACTTCGGTTGCTTCGGTCTGCTGTTCATGGTCAGAGCCTCTGTCTGTGTGAGGATGACATTGTTGTCAAAATCCTCGTCCATATAGGGCTTGATGTCCTCCGACTTTCCCCAACGGGCAGAGCCGTACTCTTCGCCTTGCCGAAACTTTTTGCGATTCTTTCCTTTCATGTAGACCGCAAGTTTTAGTAAAGCTCCTGCCGCAACGCCGATGAGAAGATCCGCCGGATTGAAGCTGGGCAAGGGATTGGAAAACGCACTGCCAAAGTTGGCAAAACCACCGGTGAGCTTGTCAAGGAACTCACTTCCGGGAGCAAGCCGGAACACAGCGGCAATTTTGTTTGTAAAGTAGAATGCAAACACATACGGGAGATTGAGCAGGATAAGGCGTTTGGTATCGAACTTCTTTCTCACAGTTCCACACCCCGATCCTTGCTTTTGACTTTGACCTTTTCCTTGTGCTGCGCTTTCGCCTGTTCACGACTGCGAGAGAGCTTTTGCTTGAGGGAAGGTCTTTCTGCCTTTTTGACGGTCTTTGCGGAAAACTCCTTGAAAGCCTCAGTCATCACATCCACATCTCTGCCTTTGAAAAAGACAATGTAGCGTGGAGGAACTTCTGAGCTATCCTTCTTGAGCGCATAGTCAATCCCGTATTTATTGGCTGTACGCTGAAAGGATTTGATATTTCCGTCCGTCACTTCAATGTTGCTGATGGCGGCATTTTGCCCCACAAGATGCTTGATAGACTGCTTGCCTCGGTAGCTCTTCGGCTGCTTGGCTTGCTTTTGTGCCTTCTCGATTTCCTCAACGAATTTCTTGAGAGCCTTTTCCAGCGTTTCCGCTGTAATCTTGCCGCCCTTGATGGCGATAGCAACAATCTTGGTATTTACTTCGTCCTGCATGGGAACCTCCTTTCTGAGAATTGATGAATTTGACTTATTCTAAGGCGGCACACCGCCGAAATAGATTGCGCTGATCATAAGATTCACCTCCTTCGCCCGATTACAGGCAGCTTTCTCCGTCGTTGTCATCATAGGAATAACTCTTGCCTTTGCCTCTTCTGCGTCTGCCTCCATTCAGATCGTGATTAACTAAGGCTGTGTAGTGGTTATCCATCGTGACTGGTGCGTTATAGAGAGCCGTCAGCAGATATGCCCTGATATTACGGATTTCTGAGGGGTTGTCCTCCATGGCATCAAAGACATACTCAAGATGACTGCTGTTGAGCTTGAGCAAACGGGACTTGACTACCTCCTGTGGCATATCCGAATTGTTGACGCGGATCGTCGGACTTTGGGAACAGATGGCATCCAACATAATCTCAACGATCTCGTTTACACGCTCGATGTTATAGCCTTCTCGTTGGGAGAGAATGTCCACCTCCAAGTTCTCCCGAATTAACTCTTCATAGCTTTTTCTCTCAGACATCGCATCCATCCCATCATATCCGTGCCATGTGCATGAGTGATTGATAGATGGATCATTTATCAAGAGAGTATTTTCTTCTTGGTTAATTACTTGATTAGTATTTTCTTGCGTTGGATTGCCCGATGACGGTTTTCCCGTTGTCGGTTTCTCCGTTATCGGGTTTTCCAATGACGGTGAATCCAATATCGGTTTTGCCAACTCCGGTATCTCGAAGACAAGGTATTCATTCCGAGACATTCTACCTTTTTCGTCTCGTAGCTGCCGCCTGACGATGTAACCGGCTTTTTCCAATTCATTGACTGCCGATCTGATGCCGTCGATGCCGTCTGTGTTGAGTTTAGCAAGTCCTTTGAGGGTGTAGTCCCAACCGTCAGGCAGACTAAGCATCTTGGAGAGCAAACCGACAGCTTTAAGGGAAAGATTCCTATTTTTCAGGTGGTGATTGCTCATTGTTGTGAAGTCACCAACCTTTGCGATTCTGAATACTGCCATGTGATCAGCTCTTTTCTGCGTACAACAACCGAATGACATCCTTGCCCTTTGGTGTGAAATAGGTCTGTGAGCCGGTAAATGCGTAGGTAACAAAGTCACGGACAATGAATAGTCCCTCGTTGCTTTTCTTGTTGTAGGGCAAGAGCTGACCGGAAGGGGAACGGAAAAGAAATCGTTCCTTGAGAAGAAACTGGACAAACTTGCGCTCCGGGATTTTCAGTTCCTTCGCCGTCGTGCGGATGTTGGTACAGTCATCAGGATTGATGAAAGCGTCATAGTAATCCGCTTTGGGCTTTGCGATGGTCAACTGCTGTTCCAACATCTTGGACCGGCTGCGCTCGGTAATGAGGGCATTGGCAAACTCATAGATGACTGCCGGATCGTTCTGTATCTGAGCCAGCAGAGAGTCTGTCATATAGCCTCCGGTCTTACGGATGGTGGGGACTACCTCGTCAAATATCCATCGCTCAAATCTATCAGCAGCAGGAAGTTTACTGCGAATAATGAGGCGGTACACATCACCTTCGGGGATAAATAGCATCGTCTGTTTTCCACCAGCAGAAGGGGCTTCCATTTTGGAAACCCCTTTGCAATGGTCATTCACTGCTTTGGAGGGGATTGCATATCCAAGTGCCTTTGCAACATCTGAACCGCAGAACAGAAGTGTCTTGCCGTCGTAAAGTGTCCGAACATTTCCGAACTCGTTGTTTTTGAAAACTTCAATTTTGTTATCCATTGATCTTTTCCTTTCCGGTAGCAGAAGTGCTGCCTTGTTTTTTTAGAGTGGAGACGGGATTGCAGTAGTAAGGACACTCTGCAAACACGCAGGACTGATATTTCCAAAAGGGACGATGAAAGCGGCAAGTCCGGCACTCCGGGAGGATTCCGTCATAACCGCTGTCATAGTTGTCGAAGCCGGGCTTATCCGTCATCATGGATTCCAGTGCTTGCAGTTCACCGGCTGTTAAGTAACTCATTTTTCAAAACTCCTTTCTTTTCGCCACTTCGCCGATGATCTGCAAGGCAGTCAATTCAGCTTTTGGGCAACAAAAAAGAGGGTTTGTCTCTACTCCGTAATGGAGAAGAAACAAACCCTCTTAGCTTTATTTATTCAATTCAAAAGATTTCTCGGATGGTATGGACTACACCGACGAGTAGCCCGATGAAGAAGGCGAGTCCTCCGATGAGACCGCCTATGATTAAATTCAGTGCGAAGATTCCGACTGAGCCGGAGATCCCGTAACCGCTGGGGACGAGCCAAAGACTCATCCTGCGTAAGCCAAACGGCAATCCGACACATATCCACATGAGGAAATAGTCGCATACGCCGTCAGCCATATAGATCGGTTTGAGAAACTCGGCAAGGCAAGCCGCAAGTCCGATTGGCAGTGCAACCTCCTTGAAGAACACTTTGACAGCACTCATTGATCCTCCTTCTGCCGGAAGTATGCCGTAGCACCCTCCGGCTTGCTTGATTATTGTGAAAGTCCTTTGTTTTCGGTCAAAAAAAGAAGGGACTAAGCCAGAATGCCTTGATTTTCAAGGTCTTTCTGATTTAGTCCCATTATCTCACAATAATCTTTTACCACCAGAGTGTCCACTCGTCCGGCTTCGATTTCTTCCAGCAGGGCGGTAAAGCCGGGGCGGTTGAAGTTCGTGCCTGAGTAACCATCATCATAGAAATGGCGGATATTTCTCAGTCCCTTTTGTCGGGCATATTCTTCGAGATATTTTTTCTGATTTAGGATGGAGTTCGATTCGCCAGCCTGTTCATCGTCTCTGGATAATCGTTCATACAGAGCTGTAATTTTGATTTCTTCTTTCTTTGCCACGGTTTTGCCTCCCTTCTGTATGTAATTTTGCGTTGATAAAACGCTACCTTTCTCTATCTTCGTGTATTATAACCGTTGGGGTCTGTGACCACAAAGCTGACGGGGTACTTCTTGGACGTACATTGCATCAAATTGGGCTTCAACCAAAACCTCGTCTTACCGGAGCCGGAACCGCCGATAATCAGCACGTTTTTGTTCCGTGCGGTACGGGGATCGGCGGGACGGTTGTTCATGGTCAGGCTTTCCGTCTGGGTGAGAATGATGTTATTCTCAAAGGTCGGATCGACATAGGGGGCGATGTCGGCGGCGGTACCCCACCGGGCGGAACCGTACTCTTGGTTGTGCCGAAATTTCTTGGCGTTCTTGCCTTTGATATACACAGCCAGCCGCATGGCAGCGGCAATGCAGATTCCGATACACAGGTCAGCCGGATGGAAGCTGGGCATGGGGGAGGCAAACGCATCCCGGACACCCTCCATCATGTGCAATGCTTTCCCACTGAAATCTGTTCCGGGGGCCAGCCGAACAGCCTGCCCAATCTTGGTCGCAAACAGGGCAATAAAAAGGTACGGAATATTGGGAATCAGAATCTTTTTCCAGTTTTTCTTTCTCAACGTTCCAACTCCTTTTTCTTCTCCCGCTTCACGCCCATGGACTGCATCAGTTCTTTGAACTGTGCCAGTTTTGCCAGAACGGAAGGACGACTGTGCTGTTTTACGGTTTTCGCAGTATATTCCTTGAAAGCGGCAGTCATGGCATCCGCATCCTGCGCCTTAAAAAAGACAAGGTAGCGATCCTGACCCTTGGCTTTGTAGGGCGCAAAGTCGATACCATATTTACGGGCAATTTTCTTGAATGAGCCGATGTTCTGGTCTGTGACCTCTACACTCTGCAAGCCACGATTTTGGGCAGCCAGCTGTTTGACGGTCATTTTCCCATGAGGGCCTTTCTGTTGATGCGTTTTCCAATGCTGAAGCAGCTTCACAAGGGCCTTTTTCAGTTCCTGTTCGGTCAGCTTCGTACAGTTGATGGCCAAAGTAACGACCCGTTGTTCCACTTCTTCCTGCATGGTGAATCACTCCTTTCACGTTTGTGGGGAGAAGCAGGAATGCTAGGGCGGAACTATCAGCCGGCGCAGCAGACTTTTCATGTGGATTCCTCCTTTACCGAATTTGGTCTTTGCGATAATACCGCAAGTTCCCTTGAACCACTTTCGCATGGGAAAGAATGCGGATGTTCCCGCTCTGTGCATTCTCAAGGGCTTTCTGGTAGCCTTTGTCAGACAAGTACAGCCGCATCTTATCGCCCTTGTCACCCACCGGGGAATCATGGGTCAGGACATGGAGGATAATCATGTGCCGGGTGTTTTCATCAAACCGGGCCAAATCCATGTAGTCATGCCCTTTGTAATTTTGGGCACCGGCCTGAATCCGTGCTTCCTCCATCCGCTGGGCAATGGTTTTACTTTTTGACATTGTGTTTGCTCCTTGCGCTGGTATCCAGATATGAAAAAAGCAGCTCAAAAAGAGCTGCCAAAATCGCTGTTTGCCTGCATGGTGTAGTAGCTGTCCAGGGTGGAAACGGCATTGAACAGTGCCGCCAGAAGGTAGGCTTTGGTATTTCGCACCTGAGTGTGATTATCCCGGATGCCGTCGCAGATACGCTCAATGTGCATGGCAGTGATTCTGGACAGCCGATCCTGAACATAAGCGGTTGCATATTCCGAATCCCTTCCGATACGAATAGTAGGACTGCGATTCATAGAAACCTCCAGCATGATCTCTACCAACTCGTCAAGCTGCTCCCGGCTATACCGTTCCCGCATAATATCATAATCAATCTGCTCTCTGATCCTTTCTCTTTCCTTCCTTCCGTCAGTCAGCGGAGCTTGTCTGCTCTGTTGTTCAGCTTCCGTAGAAGGAAAGAATGAATCTGTATTTGATAGATCAGTATTTGATTTTTCTGTAATTGATTCTTGTATATTTAATTGGGCGGGATTTTCCTGTTCAGGTTCCTCCTGTTCTGGGATTGCCTGTTCAGGGAAAGCCTGTTCAGGAATGTCCAAAACAGGATAATCCAAGATTGGCTTTTCCCGTTTAGGTGGGGTCCCGGCTTTTGCAGAACTGTCGGGCAGCGCGGATTCCTCCGAAGAAGATGAACGGACAGGCTTTTCCAGAATCGTATACTCGATCTCTGTGAGATGCCCCAGCTCATTTCTGAGCCGTCTGCGCTGCACATAGCCGGCATTTTCCAGCTCTTTCACCGTGGAACAAATGCTGTCCACACCATCCTTACAGATGCAGGCAAGCCCCTTGGTGGTGTAGTCCCAATCTTCCGGCAGGGAGAGCATCAGCGACAGCAGCCCCTTGGCTTTGAGGGAAAGAGAGATATCCCGAAGGTGATAGTTTGCCATCACCGTATAATTTTTGTTCTTTTCAATGCGAAATACAGCCATTTGATTTACCTCCAAAATGCAAGGAGGGCAGGAACCAGTGTCCATGCCCTCCCATGCAAAGCGTTTTTCTAAGCGTTCTGCGCTCCATTCTTATTAAATTTTGATGATGGGTCGGTGCTGATGTATTAAGGCTCGTAGATAATCGCCTTCAGCGCAGCGTCAAGTTCTTCATCGCCGCAGTCCTGGTACTTATCGATCAGAGCCTGCCACAGCTCCAGAATGTTCACAGGAACCAGGTGGGCAGGCCATTCGTCACCTTTGTATTCCCGATACTCGGTGATATAGCTGGCAGCGGAGTTGAGGACACGGAAGCAGGAGACGGCAGCGATGGTCATATCCTCCAGAAGCCAAAGCTCGTTGGAGTAGGAAGTGGAGAGGTTATCATCACCCAGCGGTTCCCCCTCGTCACTCCAAATCAGCGTTGCATTCGCCGGGAACAGCTTGGTGCTGTGATACTGGTGGGAATCGCAAATACCGCCCCCGGCGCAGCAGACATAGACGGGTTCCGCTGTGTCGCACAGGACGCTGTACAGCCGCTTATAATTCAGGCTGCATACCAGCCGCTCGATTTCGCCGGGAGTGTAGCAGAATTTCTCACCTTCACTGCGAAAGAGGATGCGGATGCTTTCGTGCAGTTTTTCAATTTTGTTCATGGAAATAAACCTCCTGTCAATGATTATTTGTGCTTGTGCTTTCTGCGCCGGGGAGAATCCGGCTCGGAACACCCCTCCACGATTTCTTCGTGGTGAACGATCCGAAGCAGCCCGTTGGTTTCAGCCTGACGGATCAGTTCGTAGATCGGCTCGGAAATGAAGAGTCGAATCCGGTGGTGTTCTTTTTCTACCAGATCATCGAAGATGACCATGTGACGAACATCGCTGCGGTAGCGATGGAGGGAATAGAGGGAATGGCCGTCAGTAACCCCAAAATCACGGCTCATGAGAAATGTCTCCTTTCAGATGAAATGCGGCGGTGCCGTACTTGGCAATCAGCAGGGCGTTCATAATCAAGCGAAACGCTTCCTCGTCGATTGTCATAGGGTCAGCAAGCTCTGATTCGGTTACGCCTTCGGCATGGCGCAGCCCCTTGGCAGCACAGAACAGGGCATAGTTGTGCGGAGAAATGCCACGAAGAACGGCATAGGAAAAATCAATGCCGCCGTGGAAAAAGCAGTTGGCTGTCCGCCGGTATAGGGCATCGTTGGAGGTCAGAAGGTACAGGACTGCGTAATAGCTGGGGGTGTTTCTGCTTTTGATGTAGCCCAGACGGTTGTTAAAGACCTCCATTCTGGTTTTGTGCTTTTCATCTGCCCAGAGGGAGCCGGGAAAGCCGTGAATCAATCCGGGCAGACGGTTTCGGATACTGCTTGTGGATGGAATCAGCGAAAGAACTGCTTCTGCGTAGTAAATGACACCGGCTTCAATCCGCTCTGCATAATAGGGGCAGACCTCCTGACGGCATCCTTTGCGTCCGACAACTTCTGTGCAGAACTTGCAATCCACATCCTCGGCAGAATAGGTGTAGTTTCGGATATACAATGCAGGGTGTTGTCTCCTTTACTTGGAAATGAAAAAAGCCTGACAAGGGGGGCTTGTCAGGCTGGGGGAATATGGAATTGTCATCTGCTGTTATCCCGCTGGCGCTTGCGCATCCAGGCGTCCAACAGCTTGAAGATGGTTTCTTCGATTTTTTGGGGGGAGTAGGATCGTGGGAAATACTTGCGAAGCTTCTCGCCGGACAGGGTAATGTCATTCCGTTCCGGCTTTTTCTGCTCCATCATAATCTGGAGCATGGAATCCTCGTCGAGCTTCCCGCATTGGCTCAGCTTACGAATACGCTGTGCTTGGGATAAAGAGGGCGTTGCCTGCTCACTTTCGATGGTATCAAGGAGCAGATCCTGACTTTCCTGGGGGAGTGCGGCGATCTGATAGGCAGGGCTGAGTGCGATTTTCTTTTCATCCACCATTTCCATGAGTTCGGGGATCAGATTTGTCAGGGAGATATAATTGCGAATCGTATCACCGCTGACACCAGCCAATCCTCCGATGGAATCATCGCTGCGGAAATTCGCCGAAATTTTCGGCGAATTTTGATCTTCCTCCTTTTGGGGCCTTCCGGCCTTCTTTTTGACCGCTTCCATGCGGAGTTTATAGGCTTTTGCCCGTTCAGAGGGAAGAATGTTTTCACGCTGGATGTTGCTGTCAACAAGCTGGATGATGGTGTCGTTGTCATCGAGATTCATCACGATCACCGGCATGGAATCCAAACCGGCAAGCTGACTGGCTCTCTGACGGCGATGACCGGCAACCAGCTCATAACCACCCTCCGGCTTCGGTCTGGCAATGGCCGGAA
>Ga0129316_1001194_pt1 | contig 10640 bp, 9 predicted proteins | sample Cm1ome_2_FD_94429 | JGI IMG/M metagenome (GOLD analysis project Ga0129316, IMG submission 94429) | Eastern black-and-white colobus group fecal microbial communities from Wisconsin, USA - Cm1022B metagenome | ecosystem: Host-associated > Mammals > Digestive system > Large intestine > Fecal...
CATATGTAGCACTACCACTTTCATCTAAAGTTACGCTATCAGTATTACCATTATCAAAACTCATAGTATAATCATCTGGATCAATTACAGATATATCACCAGTGACATCTACAGATACACCTGTCGATTTAGTTATATCGTTATTTTGATATTTTGTTTTAACAAAGTATGTAGTATCATATGGTTCTTTATCTACAGTAAATGTAGTAGAAGTAGTAAATCCTAATACTTGAGTATTTCCTGTAGAATTATCTCTAGCAGATACTTCATATCCGAATGGACCATTAACAGATTGCATATAAGCAAATTTTTCTTCAATATGTTGTGCATATAGATCTTTATAATATTCTTTGAAATAATCAAATGATGTATGCTTTGGTTCAGATGCTGCTGACCAAGATAATGTTATATTGTTTGAATTTTCTTTAGTAGATAAATTAGTTGCATTATCTAATCTATTGTATCTTACTGATACAGTAGATGGAGCAGTACCTGCCTTACAATAATCTGTTACTTTCATATCATCTGGAGTATTATCAGAAGGAAGTTCAACTGGATAAGTTTCCTTTTCAACAGTTACTCTAACTACTGAACTTGGTACTTCAAATGATTGATTTTTGTTTCTATCAACTATATTATTTACGATAAGTCTATATAAATTATTTTTTTCATAACCACCAGTATTATAATATCCTGGAACTGGAGTATCATATCCGAACCATAAAGCTACTGATATTTCTGGTGAATAACCAGCTGACCATAAGTCATTAATAGCACTATATGGGAATCCATATGCTTGTAATACTTCATTTGGATAGTTAGTTGTACCTGTTTTAGCAGCAAATCTAACTCCATCAATTGTTCCACCAATATTACCATAACTTTCAACAGCGTATAGAAGTACATCTGTAATCATATATGCTGTAGCATCAGACATAACTCTTTTCTTTTTATTTTTCAAACTAACAGTTTTACCACTATCTATATATTCAACTTTAGAAACTGAATATGGTTTAGTATAGTATCCACCATTACCAAATGCTGCATAAGCACCAGCAAGTTGTACGGGGTTAGTACCAGTAAATGCTCCAAGTGCATGTGCTTCGTGAAGATTACCTTCACTATCTATTTCTGGAGTCATACCTAAGTTAGTAACGAATTCTTTTATTTTAGCATTTTCAACAGATTGGAATGCTTTAACCGCAGGTATATTTCTTGATTCAGCTAATGCTTTCTTAAGAGTTATAACACCTTGGTAACCACCATCCCAGTTTTTAAGTGCTGCACCAGAACTATATGTATAAGTATCATCGTTAAAAGGTGTAGATTCACAGAAGTTGTTATATTCAATACCTGGACCATAGTCAAATATTGGTTTTGCAGTTGAACCTATTTGTTTATTAAGCATTGTTGCAAAGTTAAATTGTCTTTCACCAGTTCTATTTCTTCCTCCACCTATAGCAAGGATAGCACCAGTTTGTGTATCAACAACACCTACACCAGCTTGTACATATGGATCTTGCCATCCATATGATACACCGTTCATTATATCATTTAATACGTTTTGTTTTCCTGTATCTAATGTTGTATAAATTTTCATACCTGTTGTATAAGGGCTCTTTTTAGTTTTTTCTTCTACTTCATCTAATACTATATCTATAAATGATTGATATGGATTACCACCAAATTCTGGATTAGTTTTTCTAAGTAATGATTCAACTGGAATTGAATTAGCCATCTTTTCTTCATCTTCTGTGATATATCCATGCATTCTCATTAAGTATAATACAGTTTCTCTTCTTTCAGCAGTATTTTCTGGATATCTATATGGATCATATGATGAAGGAGCTTGGAATAATCCAGCTATAATAGCAGCTTCTGATAAGTTAATATCAGATACTGATTTACCAAAGTAACTTTGACATGCTTGTTCAACACCATATGAACTATTTCCTAAGAATGGAGTATTAACATAATATTCTAATATTTCTTCTTTTGAATAATTCTTTTCTAATTTAAATATTGAGATATAAATATCTGTAAATTTTCTTGTGATAGTTTGTTCTGTATCAGTAAAGTTATTTTTAACAACTTGCATCGATATAGTAGAACCTCCACCAGCATTACCATGACCAGTTATTTTATTTACAACTTGACCAAATGATGCTTTAGCAAATCTTGGTAAGTCGAAACCATTATGTTGATAATATCTTGAATCTTCTGTTGCTATTATGGCATCTATTAATACTTGAGGTAGATCGTCATATTCTACTTTCTTTCTCTTTTCAATACCTATCTTAGCTATTTGATTACCATCTTTATCATATATAATTGATGATTCTGCTCTATATAGATTATCTGGATCAAAATCTGGAGCATTTATTACTATATAAATAGCAAATACTATCGCACCAATTAATGCAAGTAACATCATAACTAATGCAGTGTTAAATAAGAATTTAAATATTTTTCTTCTTCTTCTCTTTTTCTTTTTCATTATTTGTTCATTATTCTCTGTATGTTTTTTCTTTTTCTTTTTCATAATTCTACCTCCAAATACTACATAAAGAATTATAAATGCTATAAAGATTACTAAACTTATTATTCCAAATAATATTTTCATTTTGAAACATAATAATGTTAGTATTAAGAAAATAAAATCTATTATTAAAAATATTTTATGTTCGATAATAAAGCTTAAAATTTTATTATCGATTTTCTTTTTAGATTTAGTTTGTTTTTCTTCTTTAATTACATCTTTCTTTTTTTCTTTATCCTTAATTTCTTTTAAATTATTAATTACTTCTGTTTTTTCATTTGTATATTCTTTTTTAGTTTCTTTTTTCTTTGAATCTTTCTTTTTTAAATTAATTTTTAATTTCTTCATATAATCTCCTTTATTATTCCTAGGTAATCCACTAAAGGATTATATCCGTTTTTTATTAGATATCCTTTTTCTTCTATATAAGATAAAGGAATAGATTTTCTATCATTATTATTAATAAAATTTAATAAGTCTTCAGTTAATAACAAATATGTTTTATCTAAAGTAGTAAATCTTATTATTAAAAATGATATTCCACCATGATCAATTATTTTTTTTAAATGTAATATTTGGTGACTATGAATATTATTTAAAGTAAATGAAGTTTTAGATTTAGTTTCTTTAGCTTCAAAGTCTATATATTTACCTTTATATATACCATTATAATCTGTAGTAGAAGGTATTTCATAATAAGCTTCTGTTATTTTAGTGTTTATTCTATGATTGTAATTAACTTTTACTACTCTTATAGGTGTAGGTTTTTTATATATGACTGCGATATCATTATCTAGATAATATTTGTTAGATAAGTTAATATCACTTTCTAGGCTCATACCTCTTTTACTATAATTAATATATGTTTTTTCTTTTGTTTCTTTTTTGTTTGGGTAATTCATATATTCACCTTAAATAATTATACTATATTTTTTATAATTTTGATAGGTTTTATTTAAAAAAATATTTGTTATTGTTTGTCGAATTACTTTTATTAAGTTTTTATATGTATTATTATTTTTTTGGAGGAAAAAAATATGGATAAATTATTTTTTAATATGGTGATGAATAATTTAATAGAAGATATAAATGATACTAAAATAGAAATGAATTTAAAAGTTTTGTCAACGAAAGTAAAGATTTAGTCCATTGACAAAGTATGGTATTATACATATAATTATTTTAGGTGATTAATTTGAAAAACGAAGTTGTGTTAACCCCTGAAACATTGTTAAACTGGGATTTTAAAATTGATGCTAGAGGATATAGACCTCAAGAAGTTGATAAGGCTTTAGATATAGTAATAAGTGACTACAAAGCTTATGAAAGAAAAGTTAAAGACTTACAAGCTAAAATTGATATGCTAAATGAAGAAATATTAGATTTAAAACATAAACTTAGATCTGCAAGTGAAAGAGAAGAAATATATAAGGCTAGTGAAAAAGAAATTACTAATCTTGATATATTAAAAAGAGTTTCTAATTTAGAAAAAATAATATACGGAAAAGATGAACAATAATTTTTTAGTCAAACGCTGCATTTTAAATGTAATGTAGAGGAAAGTCCATGCTCACACTATCCTGCGATGGTAGTAGTGTTTGTGTATAGGGAATAAATAACCTATAGTAGCTATATGCTAACGGCGAATGGTTGACCTAAGGAATTTCTATGGGAAACTATTCATAAAGTGCCGCAGTGACGAATCTTTTTTGAAAAGAAAAGAGTGAAACGTTGGTAAACCCCGCAAGTGAGAAATCCAAAATTTGGTAGGAGAACTTCCATGAGAGAATTTGAATCAAATTGGAAGATGAGTAATCATAGATAAATGTTTGACACCCTAGTGGTACAAAACATGGCTTATTAAAAATTATTTTTTATTTTTTTATTTTAAGGAGTTGAAAAAATGAAAGAACTTGGAGAAAAGTTTAAAGAAGCAAGATTAAAAACTGGTATTTCTGTTAAAGAAGCTGCTAGTGATCTAAATTATAAAGAATCACAAATAGAAGAAATTGAAGAAGGTAATTATAAAGATTTTAAAGATAAATTTTTACTTAAAACTATAATAGCTGATTATGCTAAGTATTTAGGATTTGATGCAGATGAAATAATTGATGAATTCAATGACTTTGTGTTTGAATCAACATCTAAAATACCTATAGATGAAATAGCTAAAGCTAGTAAAAATAAAATTAAAGATACAGATGATCAAATAGCATCTCCATATACAGCTGTTGAAGAACCTAAAAAGGTGCCTTTAATAATTATTGTATCACTAATAGTATTATTAGTAGTATTCATAGCAATCTTTGTATATAATGTATTTTTTAAAGAATCAGGAAATTCTTCTTTTGAAGTAATGAATATTATGTGGAGGAATTTATTATGAAAAAAATAGATAAAGAATTACCAAATAAATTAACTAAGTTAAGAATAATATTATCTATTGTAGTAATAGTAATAATGCTATTTCCATTTGATATGATTAATGTTAGTATACCTAAATATCTTTTAAATGGTAATCTAATAATTGATTTAAAATTAGTTGTATGTGCTGTATTATTTGCTATAGCATCTATTACAGACTTATTAGATGGTAAGATAGCTAGAAAATATAATTTAGTATCTGACTATGGAAAAGTAATGGATTCTATTGCTGATAAATTATTAGTAAATGGATTACTAATTGTATTAACTGGTCAAGGTTATATAACTCCTGTTATACCAGTAATAATTATTTTAAGAGATACAATAACAACTACTTTTAAAATGATAGCTGGTGAACATGGTGATGTAGTTGGCGCTATTAAGACTGGAAAATTTAAAGCTGCTTTCCTAATGATAGGTATTACTTTAAAACTAATTGGTAATTTCCCATTAGGATTATGGGGTATAGCTTTAGATGATTTCTGCTTAGTTACAGCAACAATATTAGCAATAATATCAGGTATTGAATACTATAATTTATATAAAAAATATTTTAAAAAAGATTAAATATAAAGAAAATCAAACAAATGTATGAAAAGGTATTGATTTTCTTTTTTTTGTGGTGTATAATTAAATTGTATTCAGTAAGGAGAACAATAAAATGGCTAAAGAAATTAACGATAAAGATAAGATATTATCTCAAGTATTATCAGATATTGAAAAACAATTTGGTAAAGGAGCAATAATGAAACTTGGTAGTGATTCACACTTAGAAGTAGATGCTGTATCTAGTGGATCGTTATCACTTGATATAGCACTTGGTATAGGTGGATATCCAAAAGGAAGAATAATAGAAATATTTGGACCTGAATCAAGCGGTAAAACTACATTTGCACTTCATGCAATTGCTGAAGTTCAAAAGAAGGGTGGAAGAGCAGCATTTATAGATGCAGAACATGCCTTAGATCCAGTATATGCCAAAAACTTAGGAGTTAATATAGATGAATTATTATTATCTCAACCAGATACAGGAGAACAAGCACTTGAAATTTGTGACGCTCTAGTTAAGAGTGGTGCTATTAATATAGTTGTAATTGACTCAGTTGCAGCATTAGTTCCTCAAGCAGAAATTGAAGGAGAAATGGGGGATAATCATGTTGGACTTCAAGCAAGACTTATGTCTCAAGCTTTAAGAAAACTATCAGGTACAATTGCTAAAACTAATACAATAGCAATATTTATTAACCAATTAAGAGAAAAAGTTGGAGTATTATTTGGTAATCCAGAGACTACTACTGGAGGAAGAGCATTAAAATTCTATTCAACTATAAGAATGGATGTTAGAAGAGCAGAAGCTATTAAACAAGGCGAAAATGTTATTGGAAGCTTTACTAAAGTTAAAATCGTTAAGAATAAAGTAGCTCCTCCATTTAAAGCAGCTACTATAGAAATAATGTATGGAACTGGTGTTAGTAAGTTAGGTGAAATAATTGATATTGCAACAGAAGACGGAATAATTGAAAAGAGTGGTTCTTGGTATTCATATAATGGAGAAAAGATTGGTCAAGGTAGAGAAACTGTTAAACAATTATTAAAAGAAAATACTAAACTTGCTACAGAATTAGAAAACAAGATTAGAGAAATGCACAATTTACCTTTAGTTAAATAAATAAGAAGATTTAATCTTCTTTTTATTTTATATATATGCTATAATAATTAGCAATTATGGAGGTTTAGACATGGAAAGAATTTTTAATGAAGAAGAAAGAAAAATTTATAAAGACTTAATGGAATATCCTGGAACATTTATAGATAAATGTCTTTCAGTTTTTCCAGAAGATGAAGAAATGGTAGAACTATTAGAAGAAAAATCTTTTCTAGTAATTTTAAAAATACAAAGAGAAATAAATAAAGAAATAACTTCTTCAGATATAGTTGATGCAAATGAACATTATAACATGGATGAAATAATTCAAAGAGCATATATTATAGAAAAGAATAAAGATTTAAAAAATGACTTTAATAAATTATATGAACAACAATATACTTCAAAAGGAAAATGTATTAAAAATGGGATAGTACTTAACAAAATTACTAGATTTAAATTTTGCGAATATAGACCTCCAGTTTCTGCTGAAGTAATTTCAGATTCAAAAATGGCAGGTCTTGAAAAAAACATACAAAAACATTTAGATTATAATGAAAGTCGTAGGGCAGCTGGAAGAATAGCAGCAGAGAATCATATAGCAGGTGGAGGAATCCTTCCTGAATATGATGGACCAGGTGGAGCATTAGAAAAGAAATATAAAATGTAGAATGAACCTACAAAATTTGAATTTATAAATAAAACAAACTGATCTATGGTCATCTATAAATATGATGGTGATATTATAGAAGTAGCAAAGAGGATTAAAAAACTTAGATAATTTAATCTTCTTTTTATTTTGTATATATGGTATAATTTTATTGTTATAGGAGTATAAGAATATGTGTGGAATAGCAGGATTTTTTGATAGAAATAAAAATAAGAATGACATAATTAAAGCAATGACTGATAACTTACTTCATAGAGGACCAGATGATTATGGTTTTTATACTGATGAAAAGATTGCTTTAGGTCATAGAAGATTATCTATAATAGATTTAAAAACAGGAAAACAACCTATTGAAGATGGTGATTATGTTATCGTTTTTAATGGTGAAATATATAACTATTTAGAGTTAAAAGAAGAACTTAAAGGCAAATATAAATTTAAAACTAAATCTGATACAGAAGTATTACTTAAGGGTTTTGAAGAGTGGGGAATTGATGTTACTAAAAAGCTTAGAGGTATGTTTGCTTTTGCAATATGGGATAAAAAGAAACATGAATTATATTTAGCGAGAGATCAATGGGGAATTAAACCATTATATTATTATAAGAATGAAAAGACATTTATGTTTGGTTCAGAAATAAAAGCCTTCTTAGCACATCCTGATTTTAAGAAAGAGTTTAATGGAGATATATTATCTAGTTATTTATGTTTTAACTCAGTAGCAACAGATGAATCATTTTTTAAAGGTGTATTTAAATTAAAACCAGGTCATTATTTAAAATATAGTAAAGGTAACATAGAAATAAATAGATTTTATAAATTAGAATTTGATGAAACTATACAAGATGAAGATGAACTTGTTAAAAAGATACAAGATGCGATGGCTGATTCAGTTGAACATCATAAAATTGCAGATGTAGAAGTTGGATCATTCTTAAGTTCAGGAGTAGATTCATCATACGTAGTATCCTTATTAAAACCTAATAAAACTTTTACCGCATCATTTGAATCTAAATATTCTAAGTATGATGAAATTAAATATGCGAAAGATTTATCTGATAAATTAGGAATTGATAATAAATCATATGTTATTACTAAAGAAGAATACTTAGAAGAATTTCCAAAGATAATGTATTATATGGATGAACCACTTGCTGATCCATCTGCAATAGCATTATATTTTGTTTCTAAAGAAGCATCTAAATATGTGAAAGTAGTTACATCTGGTGAAGGTGCAGATGAATTATTCTGTGGATATGGTGATTATAGAGAAGAATTTGATCATGCTTGGTATAATAAGATTCCTTATTTTATAAGACATGGTGTTAGTATGTTATTTAGTCATTATAAATTTCAAGAAATACCAGGTATAAATTTCTTATATAGAAGAGGTCAAAAATTAGAAAATTATTTTATTGGAGTAGGTAAAGTATTCACTGATCAAGAGGCAAATAAAATAGTTAAATTACCTAATCAAATTAAAACTAAAGATATAACTAGACCTTATTATGAAGAATATAAAGATGAATCTGATACAGTTAAAAGACAAGTTATAGATTTCTATTTCTGGCTTGTTAATGATTTCTTAACTGCAGTAGATAGAAATACTATGATATTCTCATTAGAAGCTAGAACTCCTTTCTTAGATAAAGAAGTATTTAAAGTAGCATCTTCTATTCCATTTAATCTTAAAGTTAATAAGGAAACTACTAAAGTTGCTTTAAGAAAGGCAGCGAAAGATGTTATACCTAATTCAAGTTATAAAAAACCTAAATTAGGATTCCCAGTTCCACTTAGAGAATGGGTAAGAGAAGATGATTTATATAATGAAATAAAAGATAAATTTAATGGCAAAATCGCAGAAAAATATTTTGATAAAAAATATATTATGAAGTTATTAGATAAACATAAATCTGGAAAAGTAGATTGCTTTAAGAAAATATGGAATATCTATACATTCATAATATGGTATGAACAATATTTTGATATAGAAGAAGCTTAGGCTTCTTTTTTTATTGAAAAAAATAGTTTTTGATAGTATAATTAATACATAATAGGAGGAAATTATGATTTGTAAAAATTGTGGTACAGAAAATAGTGCTGAAAGTATTTTTTGTTCTAAATGTGGTGGAAGATTAGACACAATAGTTAATGAAGAAGCTATTAATAAGGTTGAAACTCCAGTAGCTCCAGTTGAGCCAGTATCAACTCCAGTAGAGCCTGTTGTTCAAGCAGAACCTACAGTAACTCCAGCAGAACCAGTAATTCAACCAAAAGCTCCAGTTCAACCGGTCGCTCCAGTTCAACCAGTAGCTCCAGTAGTTAATGAACAACCTGTAGTGACAGCTGCCCCAGTTGCTCCAAATAAACCAAAATCAAACAAAATTGGTTTAATAATAGCTCTTGTAGCAGTATTATTAATTTTAGCTACAGTAGTTGTTTTATTCGCAACTGGAATATTAAGTATTGAAAAATCAGATAACAATACTAAAGATAATAATGTTCAAGAAGTTAATAATGGTGGCCAAGGAAAAGTAGAAGAAGTTAAAAAAACATTTAATTTAGGTGATGCAGTTACAACAGTTGATGGAAGCAAATGGCATGTTATTGGAACAAAAGGTGATACTGTAACATTATTATTAGATGAATTAGCAGTAGAAGAAACTGGATATGGTCAATCAGCTTCTCCAGAAGATCAAGTATATTCTAATTCAACAGTTAAAAAATATATTGATGAAACATATATGCCTAAATTAACAGCTAATATAGACGCTGCAGGTGGAGATTCATCAAAAATTGAAGGAAGAGTAATAACTGCTAAAGAATATCTAGATTTAACAAAGACATCATTTAATGATAATTATACATCTACAAGTTATGTAACTGAAGCATATGAAAATAAAGACCAAGTATGTAAGATGCTTGATATTATGTCATTAACTAAGTCATTTTGGACTGCAACAAACGTAAAAGAATTAGATACTACAAGTAAATTTTATGGTGTGATTTATATATATCATGAATCAGGAAAATTCAGTTATTTCTGTAATAAAGATATGGAAGGTAATTTCGCAGTAGTTGATTTAGCAACAAATAGCGATGCACAACTTAATGCAACTTTTGTTGGAATTAGACCTGTTATTGAAACACCATCAGTTAATATAAAATAAAAAACAACTGATTAATATCAGTTGCTTTTTTATTACCTTGACTTTATCTAAAATTAATCTTATACTAGAATTGTATAGTTAATATACAATTTAATGGAGGAAAATATGGAACAAAATACAATATTGTTTTCCATATTTGGGTTACTTTTTGGTGTTATTGTAACTACTATAGTTGCATTTATATTACTAAAA
>Ga0129316_1001205_pt1 | contig 10573 bp, 9 predicted proteins | sample Cm1ome_2_FD_94429 | JGI IMG/M metagenome (GOLD analysis project Ga0129316, IMG submission 94429) | Eastern black-and-white colobus group fecal microbial communities from Wisconsin, USA - Cm1022B metagenome | ecosystem: Host-associated > Mammals > Digestive system > Large intestine > Fecal...
ACGATTTATTTGCGTGTTCGGGATTAACCCAGACATGCAAGTTATTGACAAACTTTTCAAAGAACTCATTTTATTTACTGCCAGAGCCGCTTAGGCGTGGCGAATTTTTAACGAACTATTGAAGATTTTGACCTTTCTTGTTTCTTCCAAGGATTGGCAAGGGAATCGTTTTGGATTGATGTAGAAAAAACTTCCCCATTTATTGGAAACCAAAGTGCATTGTTGCAAGCGTATGCCGATAGCCATTGGTCGGAAGCTGATCGTAATACACAAGCATTGTGGCCGCGTCTGTCTACATCCGTAGTTGAAAATAACAATAAGAAATCTACATGGTTTATGCAGAATGGCGGATTTTTGCGATTGAAATCATTGGAATTCGGTTATCGTATTCCGAAGCATATTATTGATAAAGCCCATATAAGTGATTTACGTTTCTATTTAAGCGGAACCAACTTGCTGACTTTCTCAAAATTTAAATTGTGGGATCCGGAAATGGGTGGAAATGGTTTGGGATATCCTATCCAGAGAGTATTTAATGCCGGAGTTCAGTTGTCATTCTAAAATGTAAATAAGATGATGAAAAATATATTATTAAAAAGCTTACTGTTCTGTATCGTATTACTGGAATGTCTCTCTTGTAATTATTTGGATATTGTTCCGGATAATATGGCGACAATTGATTATGCATTCCGTAATCGTACAGCATGTGAAAAGTATTTATATACTTGTTATAGCTATCGCCCGAGGCATGGCGATTTCTCGTGGGACCCGGCGATTGCTGCTACAGATGAAGTTTGGTGCCATTCTTATATTAATACTGCCGGGCGTTATATTGCCCGTGGCATGCAGAAAGTGAATGATCCTTATATGAACTTCTGGAGTGGAGCTAAATCAGGGGATTCCTTTGTCATTCCGGCTTTGTGGGATGGTATTCGTGACTGTAATATCTTTCTTGAGAATGTGGATAAAGTAACAGATTTACCTTCGTATGAACGTGACCGTTGGATAGCAGAAGTAAAATTCCTGAAAGCCTATTATCATTTTTATTTGTTCCGAATGTATGGTCCTATACCTATTATGGATGTCAATCTGCCGGTATCGGCTACTCCGGAAGAGGTAAAAGTATATCGTGAACCGGTAGATAATGTTGTTGATTATATAGTAAATCTGCTGGATGAAGCGGCCGCAGGTCTTCCTTCTAATGACGACTTGGTGGAAGGCACTGAAGCCGGACGAGTATATAATCTGGTGGCTAAAGCAATGAAAGCTAGAGTTCTGGCATATGCTGCAAGTCCATTGTTTAATGGAAATACGGATTATGCCTCTTTGGTCGATAATCGCGGAGTACAATTATTCCCTCAAACGTATGATCCTGAAAAATGGAAAAAAGCAGCAGATGCTTGTTTGGAGGCGATTGATATGGCTCATGCACAGAATAAACGGCTTTATACGAGTGTAGATCCACTGTTGAGTACGCAGAACGATACCTTCAAATTGCAAACCACTTTACGTCAGGCTATTTGTGATCGTTGGAATTGTGAACTGATTTGGGGGAGTACTAATAATGACCAATATTCATTTGTTCAACGATGTCAATCCCGTGTTTTGCGTGTTGGTGCAGAAATGGGAACAGTAGTTCGTACCGAGTGGGCCCCAACATTGAATACGGTTGAAAAATTCTATTCATCCCATGGCGTACCTATCAATGAAGATAGAGACTGGGTACAGAACAACTGGTATAGCCAACGTTACGAAATTCGTCCGGAAGTCTCTTCCGGTGCTGAAAAGTATTATGTAAAGGAGGGGCAGAAGACTGTTAATCTACATTATAATCGTGAACCCCGATTCTATGCAAATATAGGTTTTGACCGAGGTATCTATTTCGGTAACGGTTATAATAAGTTTCCGGACAATGTAAAACATTGCGAATTTTGTGCGAAAGAATATTCAGGAGTTGCTTCTGCTTCCGAGGCATTCTCTGTTACAGGATACGGAGCTAAGAAAATGCATAGTTTTAAAGATGCTATGACGGCGAACGATTATAGTATAGAGTATTATCCATTCCCGATCATGCGTATGGCAGATCTGTATTTGTTGTATGCTGAAGCACTGAATGAATATAGCGGTCCGAGCGGTGAAGTATATAAATATGTAGATATGATTCGTGAACGCGCCGGTTTGGAAGGAGTTCAGGCTTCCTGGACTAAATATTCCATTTCTCCTTCTAAAGTTGCAACCCAAGAAGGCTTACGGGAAATTATACAGCATGAACGTGAAATCGAATTGGTTTTTGAGGGACAACATTTCTGGGATCTCAGACGCTGGAAGAGAATTCAGGATCTTAATGAACAGCCAAAAGGATGGAATGTCATTCAGGGAGATACTCAAGATCTCTTCTACACAGTGACTTCAGTGGCCCAGACTCCAGTTGAGTTTTCAGTAAGAGATTATTTCTGGCCGATCAATGAAAAAGAGATTTCGATAAATTCGAATCTGGTTCAGAATTTTGATTGGTAAGTTGGTAATTAGTAATCATAATAAATGGGACAATGAAAAAGAATTTATTATATATACTTTCCGTTTTGCTTCTGATTGCATGTTCGGAAGAGGAACGTACGTTTGTTAAAACAGATTCTGTCGCTCCGCAACCTGTCAGCAATGTAGAAGTTACTAATATTCCGGGTGGTGCTATTTTGAAATATACTTTGCCGGACGATGAAGATCTGCTTTGTGTAAAAGCTAATTATGAATTGAAATCAGGTGTTTCAAGTGAAGTGAAAGCTTCCTTATTTGTGGATACTCTTAAGATCGAGGGTTTCGGCACGGAAGATGAACGTATCGTGGAACTGGTAGCAATAGATCGTAGTCTGAATGAATCGTCACCTGTAAAAGTGACCGTGAAGCCACTGGAGGCTCCTGTTGTTACGATCGGACGTACTTTAAAGTTGATTGCCGACTTTGGTGGTGTACATGCCTATTGGGATAATCCCGGGCGATCTGAAATTTCTGTTATTTTGGAACAAAAAGATAATAACAATGAGTTCAACCGGATCGATGCTTACTATAGTACGGTGGTAGAAGGTAGTGCCGCGACTCGTGGAATGGATACTGATCCGAAAGATTTTAAAATTTATATACAGGATCGTTGGGGAAATGTAAGTGAAGCTTTGGAAACGACCATCTCACCTCTGTTTGAGGAACAATTTGATCGAACAAAAATCACAGGTATGTCTATTGAAGGCGACCAACCTTCGGCTTGGGGATGGGTTCTCGCAAACTTGTTTGATGGGACGAAAAGTGACGGTAACGGATTTCATACAGCTAATGGGTCAGGTGTTTGGCCGCAATGGATTACATTCGATTTAGGTGTGACCGGGAAGATCAGCCGTATCAAAGTATGGCAACGTTTGGGTGACTGGATTTATAAACATGGAAATTTGGAACATTTTGAAATCTGGGGAACCTCAGATGCTGAAAATTTGAATGATCCTTCGGTTTGGACTTTGATGATGGATTGTAAGAGTACTAAGCCTTCCGGATTACCATTAGGACAGATATCCGATGAAGACAGGCAATGGGCCGAAGCGGGTGAAGAGTTCGTTTGTGACCCAAGTAAACCTAAGGTTCGTTATCTCCGTTTGCATGCTTTGCAAACTTGGTCTAATGGTGACTTTTTCCATATGTCTGAAATAGAGGTCTATGGACAGGTTGGTGAGGATAAGTAAGGTAATTATTAAATGTATAGAAGTATGATAGTAAAATATGTTATTCCCCTGCTGATTTTTTGTGTTGGGGTATTTTCTACGTCTTGTGATGATATGGACGCTTTACATATTGGTTTCCTGGAAGAAGGCGAAACTATTTATGCGGCGAAAGTGGATAGTGCATCCGTCGGTCCGGGTAACGGTCGTGTTAAGATGGAATTGTTCATCAATGCCCAACGTATTGAGAAGCTCCGTATTTACTGGAATGCTTATACGGATTCCATTGATTTCAATGTCGGCGGACAAGTTGGTGAATTCTCTCTTATGATTGAAAATCTGCCGGAACGGGAATACTTGTTCCAAATCGTCAGTTTTGATAAATATGGAAATCGTTCACTTCCGTTTGAAGCAACAGGTAGAGCTTGCGGTGAAGATTATCGGAATACCTTACCTAACCGTCATATTGAAAACATTTCGAAGACGGAAGATGGTAATATATTGATAACCTGGGGCGCGGCAAATGATGGTGCGGAGAAATGTGTGTTGACTTATACCGATGCAACCGGTCAGCAGCAGGTTCGTGAGGTATTGGCTACGGTCTTGGAAGATATCATTCAGAATGTCCAAAGCGGATCTTCATTTACGTATTATACAATATATAAGCCGGCGGCTAATTCACCGGATAGCTTTAATACGAAAGAAGATTCAAGGGATTTTCCTGAATGAGTAGTCTTTATTACTTGTAGATAAACATGTTGAATGTAAGGAGAGGTGTGTTGGGGTACAACATACCCTCCTTTCTTCTAAAGTGAATTCATTATGAACAGGAAGGTTGCGGACATATTATTTGTCCTGTTTCTATTCGTAGGTATGGTAACATATCTCTTTTATACCCAATCTTACCGGATTATTTTATCTGGACAGGTTGGTTGTTTTTTAGCAACAACTGATTTTTTCACATCTTTTCTTCCTCGGATACAAGGAATTGTAGATTATCTAGCCTCTTTTCTGGTACAATTTTATGTGATTAGGTATTTCGGAATCGGAGTCTTGATAAGTCTGGCTTTTCTCTTGGGACTTCTGATAAATATGTTGTTAAAACCTTTTACAGAATCTCGTTACCGCATTCTTTTATCTTTTTTATATTCGACGACATTTGTTTGGTCTCTACATAGTTTCTCCGATTATCCCTTGTCGAAAGATCTAACTTTATTGATTTCTTTTATCTGTTGCCGTCTTTATATCGGACTATCCGATAAGCGCATACGTGTTTTGTTCAGTTATTGCCTTGCTTGTATTCTTTGGTATATTTGTAAAGAAGCAGCGTTTGTAGCTTGTTTGTATATATTTGTTTATGAGTATCTGAAAGGAATGAGAAATTATTCTTACCTGATCTCTCTTTGTTCTCTTTTTGCCTTTTCAGCATTGTTCACGACTTTATTGCTCCAATATTGTTTCCCGATGGAAGAAGTGTTTGTTGCTGAATGGGAATTGGATTGGTATCCTTGGTATCTGATTTATATGACTTCTTTTGTCGGTTGTATCTTTTTATTACGTTGTTCACGCGGTTATCTCTTTGTTGCCTCCGGTTATCTTCTGTTGGCCGTATATGCTTGTCATGTGAATACCGACCGTACCAGGGAGTTTGAGATGAAATTGTTTTACCTAATGCAACAAGGTGATTGGAATAAATTGCTGGGTAGTATATGTGATGCCGAAAAACTGAACTCTAGAACCTTGAATTATTATTATATGGCATTGGCACAAACCGGACAATTGAGTAATGCCTTGTTTCGGGATGGATTCCCTTATTCGAAGTCATTGGTTTCAGCGGGTGAGCAATCGTATGTTTCGAAAACTCGTTTGAGCGATATCTATTGGAACTTAGGTTGTTTTCGGGCTAGTCAGGTGTTCTCGACTGAAGCCATGTCGATGTTGGATACGGGGGTGAACCCTTATCATCTTAAACGTTTGGCGATGATCCATTTGATTTATCGGGAAAATGATTTGGCAATAAAACTTCTGCGTATATTGAAAAAAACGGTGATGTATAATCGCTGGGCTGTCGATTTGTTGAACCGGATGAAACATGATCCAGATCTGGAACAGGTCGATTGGATCATTCGTTTCCGGAAGATGCTTCCTTCATATGGTTTCCAAATAGGCATGAACAGGCCATTAGAAAATATAACAAACCTAGCTATCCAATTACCATTTGAAACATTGGCTTTGGAATATGCTTGGAATTTGGCATTACTGGAGAAAAAGGTTGATTGGGTGGCTAGGATGGTCCGCTATAAATTGGATTTTTCTCCGAACTCGGAAATCCCGATCCTGTGTCAGGAAGGAATTTTAATCTATGAGCGAGGGAATAAAATCAGTGAAGACCGGAAATTAAAGATAAACTATGATGAAGGCGTATTGGCGCGTTTCAAAGAGTATTGTACTCAGGGAAAACGTCCGCTAAATACGATATCCGGTTATTTGGTAATGAATAATGATTATAAATCCAGTTACTTTTATTTTTATGAATCTGTCGATGTTCATAAATAGGTATTGTTATTTCTGTTTATTGGTATGGGTATGCATTTCGTGTCAATCCGTATCCAAGGATATAACTGAGGAACTGTCGCAGAAACCCCAGTTGTTTCCCGATTATACCGATATTGTCATACCCTACAATATTGCCCCGTTGAACTTTAAAGTGACTGGTCGCCCTGAGCGAGTTGAGGCTGTGTTGCGGTTTTCTGACGAGAGTTGGGTACTTACAGGAGAAGAAAAGATTATTTTCCCGGAAAAGAAGTGGAAACAATGGCTTGAAAAGGCTAAAGGAGGTCATATATCGGTGACATTGAAAGCCGAATGGGATGGAAAGACATATCAATACGTTCCGTTTGACTGGGAGGTGTCGATTGCTCCAATTGATCCGGTACTGGTTTATCGAAAAATAGAACCAGGGTATACAACTACTAATACTATGTCGATTAACCAGCGGAATTTGACAAACTTTAATGATGAAGTTTTAATCGATAATATGAAATCGGAAACCGGCTGTATAAACTGCCATTCTTTTTGTCAGAATGATCCGGATCAGATGCTGTTTCATTCACGTCAGAAAAATCCGGGGACTTATTTTATCCGACATGGAGAAATAGAGAAAGTGAATACTCAGGCGGGAGAAATGTCACAGGCCGCCGGATATCCTTTTTGGCATCCGTCGGGCAACTACATTGCTTTTTCTGTTAGTCAGACGCGACAAATTTTTTATGAAGGGAAGACTCCCATAGAGGTCTTTGACTTGGGGTCGGATGTGATAGTATATGATTTGAAAGACAAGAAAAGTTATACAATTCCGGAACTATTTGCAGATTCATTGCATAATAATTATCCTGTGTTTACGCCCGATGGTAGAACCTTGATTTATTGCGGGGGTAAAGCTGTTCAGGTTCCTAAATATAAGAGTGATTTAAAATTATCTCTTTGTGCGATTCGTTTTGATGCGGATAAAATGGAATTTGGGGAAACGGTGGATACATTAGTGTCAGCTTCCCGGATTAATAAAAGTATGTTACATCCGAGAGTCTCTCCCTGCGGACGTTTTTTGCTTTATACGGAGGTGGAATACGGTTCGTTTTCCAATTATCATAAATCATCTGATTTGGCTTTATATGATTTAAAAAATAAGACACATAGGACGCTAGACGAGATAAACTCGGAGGATGTGGATAGTTTTCATTCCTGGTCGTCTGTGGGTGGATGGGTGGTATTTAGTAGTCGTCGGAATGACGGATATTATACGTACCCTTGGTTTACACAAATCAATGATGCCGGGAAGGCTTCCAAACCGTTTCTTTTGCCTCAGGAGAACCCAGACTTTTATATTTATTGTCTGACTTCTTATAATGTTCCCGAATTGGTAAAAGGAAAAGTAAATATTAATCCCTATAACCTTCGGAAAGCAGTTATGGAAGCTCCTGTAATAAAAAGTAAATACGAAATACAAAATGACTGAATTTAAACACGACACGCTAAGTCGGAGATGGCGTGGGAACTCCGGTAATCAGATTTATCCCGTTACTTGATGTATTGGAACAGTTCTGTAGGGCGGTAATGCCACTAATCTTAGGTGGCATCGTGACTTCTTATAGGTGACATGGTGACTTCTTATAGGTCGCTATACCGATCCTCAGACTTGTTGTATGTGCAGAGAGTAAGGGGAGGCTTTTAAAAATGTTCAATTATGGCATTCTTTAAAAAGGTTCTTAAAAAAATGGGTGGCAAGTGGCATCCGCAGGCAGTTACCGTGGGCAAACCCGTAACGACGAAAGAGGTAGCCGATTGCCTGTCGCAGATTTCTACCGTGAGTCGTGCTGACGTCTATGCTGTCTTGACGGATCTGGCAGGCGTTTTGGCCGATTATATGGCACAGGGACGCAGCGTGAAGATCGATGGTCTGGGTACTTTCTACTACACCTGCACCTCTAACGGCAATGGAGCTGACTCGGCAGATAAGGTGAATGCATCGCAGATCACCGGTGTACGTGTCCGTTTCATTCCTGAAGCTACGAAAAACAGCGGTAGTAAGACGATGAACCGCTCGCTTATCAGCGACAACATCTTTTGGATGGAATTGAATGGCGCACCCGAGACAACTCCTGAAGAAGGAGGTGGCGGAGACCGTCCGGAGATCGAGTGATCATTCTCTGAATGTATGATGAAAGTGTTGCAAAGTAACTGCCTTGTCCGTTGGGACGGGAGAAGTGATTGCAACACTTTCTTTTTGGGGGGCGGAGTCAAATGTATAATAAGTGAATAATCCTATTCATGAAAATACCACCTAGCTATCCGGAAATTTCCGTACTTTTGTCATCGGATATAATAATGAAAGGAATGTATTATGACAGCAATGGAACTGGATGCTCGTCGGATGGAACTTATCCGAAAGATTATGGAAACAGATAGTGTTGAAGTTCTTGATAAAGTAAAACAATCATTCAACCGTGCGGTTAAAGCAGCTCAGATCAAGAACACAAAATCTATTCCTGGCGTACCTTCTTCCCTGGAAGAGGTAAAGCAAGATATTGCGGCATTTGAGGCAGATCTTGATGCTGATATATTAGAAACGGTTTCGCATCAAGATGTGATGAAGGATGTACGACAAATGCTCGCTTCCTTATGACATGCGAATGGAAGAAAACTGCCATGGCAGAACTAACTAAAGCTACAAAATATTGTGCGAAAACATTCGTCGAACGTTGTTAGTTCATAAACTATTTAAACTCGTGTATTATGTGGATGAGAAGAAATCTGTACTTTATATCGTTTCTCTTTGGGATGTTCGCCGCGATCCCTCTACATTGATAAGCCGTATTCGTAAAAAGAAGACCTAACTATCCGGAAATTTCCGTACTTTTGTCATCAGTTTAAAACGAACAGACAAAAGCAATGAAATATCTGATAAAGGCCCCGGAAGAAAGACTTCGGGCTTCTGTGCAACTTCCTGCTTCCAAGAGCATTAGTAACCGTGCTTTGATATTGAATGCACTAAGTTATAGTCCGTATGATATACAGAACCTTTCCGACTGCGATGATACGGAAGTGATGGTTAAGGCGCTGAATTCCGATAGTCGTGATTTCGATATTAAGGCTGCCGGGACGGCTATGCGTTTCCTTACTGCTTTCCTTTCTAAAATAGTGGGTGAATGGACGATCACCGGAACGGAGCGGATGAAGAATCGCCCGATCAAACTGCTGGTCGATGCATTGAACTCGTTGGGCGCCCGTATCGAATATATGGAGAAGGAAGGTTATCCCCCTTTGCGTATCTTTGGAAGTGCGTTGCAAGGAGGCGAGATCTCTCTGGCAGGAGGTGTCAGTTCACAATATATTTCAGCTTTGTTAATGATCGCTCCTTTGATGGAAAAGGGATTGACATTACATCTGGAAGGAAATATCATCTCCCGTCCTTATATCAATCTGACGTTACAATTGATGGAACAGTTTGGGGTGAAAGCTACCTGGAACGGACAAACCATCAAGATTCTTCCCCAGGAATATAAACCGATCCGTTTTACCGTGGAGTCGGATTGGAGTGCCGCTTCTTACTGGTATGCAATCATGGCTTTGTCGAAAAATGCCGAAATAGAACTGCTGGGCCTTTTTAAGAACAGCCTGCAAGGAGATGCCGCCGGAGCAAAACTATTTGCTCAACTGGGTGTTGGTACGGCCTTTACAGACCGGGGCGTCGTGCTGAAATATAACGGAAATGTGACAAAAAAGTTGATCTACAATTTTGTCAACGAACCCGATTTGGCGCAAACATTTGTTGTCACCTGCGTGTTACTAAATATCCCCTTCCGCTTCACCGGATTGCAATCGCTGAAGATAAAAGAAACCGACCGTATCGAAGCTTTGAAAACGGAACTTCGTAAACTCGGCTATCTGTTGACCGACAGCAACGACAGTATTCTGGAATGGAATGGGGAACGTTGCGAACCGGAAGCTGATCCGATTATTGCCACATATGAAGACCATCGGATGGCAATGGCATTTGCCCCGGCTGCGCTGGTATTGCCGAAAGGTCTTAAAGTGGCTGATCCAGAAGTGGTGACAAAGAGTTATCCTGCCTATTGGGAAGACTTGCGCAAAGCAGGATTTGCTTTAATTGAAAATTAACATGTGGTACATTATCATTGGTATTATCGTGCTTGGCGTTATTGCTGCCATAGCCGGTTATTTCAGGAATAAAAAATTACAGCAGATGCTGGAACGCGGGGAGATCAGCGAGATACCTGAAGCGCGTGAAATTCCCGAAGAATGCTGTGGCCAGCATGAGACTTGTGAGCGTGACAGTCTGTTGGCTGCCGTCA
>Ga0129316_1001208_pt1 | contig 10543 bp, 10 predicted proteins | sample Cm1ome_2_FD_94429 | JGI IMG/M metagenome (GOLD analysis project Ga0129316, IMG submission 94429) | Eastern black-and-white colobus group fecal microbial communities from Wisconsin, USA - Cm1022B metagenome | ecosystem: Host-associated > Mammals > Digestive system > Large intestine > Fecal...
AAAAAGAAGTTAAATTCTTAAAGAGTTTAGAAGATTTTTATAGTAGTACTGCTATGATGAAAAATAATTTAAAGAATACTTTATTAAGTTTTACATTTAATTTTATTAGTTTATGTTTCTATTATTCAGTACCTATATTTGTATTTTATTCATTAGGTCAAGTAGGAGATTTAAACTTTATTGAATCATTTGTAGCATCTTCATTTACATTCTTAATTGGATCATTTGTTCCTATACCAGGAGCAACTGGTGGACTTGAATATGGATTTGTTGATTTCTTTAAAGTATTTTATAGTGGTGCACTTTTAAGTGCAGGTATGCTTTTATGGAGACTTGTTACATATTACTTTAGTATGCTTATAGGAGCTATTACATTAATTACTTATAGGAGGAAAGAAGAATGAGAATAGGAATATTTACAGATACTTATTTACCTTATGTAAGTGGTTTAGTAACTAGTGAATTAATGCTTAAAAAAGCATTAGAAAAAGCAGGCCATGAAGTATATGTAGTTACAATCAACTTAGAAAAAATGAAGTACGAATATGATAAAGAAAATAAAATAATTAAAATACCAGGAGTACCAACTAAAATATATGATACTAGATTAACTGGTTTTTATTCATTGCCGGCTTATAATCAAATAAGAAAATGGAAATTAGATATAATTCATTCTCAAACAGAATTTTCTATTGGCACTTTTGGTAGAATAGTTGCAAAACAATTAGATATACCACTTGTTCATACTTATCATACTATGTATGAAGATTATGTTTATTATTTAACTAAAGGTCATTTTGATAAACCTAGTAAAAAAGTAGTTGAATATTTAACTAGATTTTACTGTGATACAACCGCAAGTGAATTAATTGTACCATCTAGAAAAATATATAATATGTTTAAAGAAAAATATGATCCTGAAGTAAAAGTTAATATTATTGGAACTGGTATAGATTTAGAAAGATTTAATCCATCTAGTTTTAATAAAGAAGATATTAAAAAATTAAAAGATAAATATAATTTAAATGGTAAATTTGTTATTGGATCTATATCTAGATTAGGCAAAGAAAAAAGTGTTGATAAATTAATATTGGCATTTAAAAAAGTATTAGATGTTATACCTAATAGTGTATTGTTTTTAGTGGGAGATGGACCTGATAAAGATGAACTTAGTGAATTAGTTAAAGAATTAGGTATAAAAGACAAAGTTATATTTACAGGTAAAGTACCTATAGAAAAAGTACAAATAATGTATCAAGTAATGGATGTATTTACAACATTCTCTACAACAGAAACTCAAGGTTTAACAGTGTTAGAAGCATTAGCAGCTTTCATTCCAGTACTTGCGATTAAAGATGATAGTTTCATAGATGCGATTAAAAATGATAAAAATGGGTACTTATTTAAAAATGAAAAAGAATTTGTAAATTATGTATGTAAACTTCATAATGATAAATCTTTATATAAAAGATTAAAAGAAGGCGCAAAAGAAACATGTGTAAATCATTCTTCAGATGTTTTTGGACAAAAAGTTTACACTGTATATGAAGATGCAATTAAAGGATATAAAAAACAAATATTAAATATATCAGGTATTAAAAATGTTATAAATAATAACAAAATAGTAGATTCATTAAAAAGTAAAAAGTAATATTTCGACATATTACTTTTTTTTATGCTAAAACTTGTCAAAAAAAATTGATTAAAAATATATTTTTTTGTAGTATACTTTAAAAGTACCCTACAAAAAACATATGGGGCAAAAGAATAGGAAAGAGGACGAAGATATGAAAAATGTTTTAGTAGTAGAAGATAATTTAGAATTTGTAGAAATGATTAAGGATTATTTTAAGGGTAATGAGGGGATTAATATTAAATATACTTCATATGATGGTGAAGATGGTATTAAAAAACTAAAAGATAATTTTAATGATATTGATTTAGTTTTATTAGATTTAGTATTACCTAAAAAAGATGGTATATGTTTCTTGGATGAAGTAAAAAAATATGATTTAGATACAGATATCATTGTTATGACTTCATTTTCATCAGATAGTTTAATTAAGAAAGTTAGTACTTATGGAGTAGAATATTTCTTATTAAAACCATTTATGATGAAAGATTTAGAAGAAAGAATTAATAAAGTGTTTGAAGCACCTATTATATCAGTTAGAACATATAGTAATTTAAAAGTTAGATTAACTAAGTTACTACATGAACTAGGTGTTCCATCACATATAAAAGGTTATGAATATATTAGAGAAGGAATAATAAAATTATATGAAGATCCATCTATAATAGGTGGAATTACTAAAGAATTATATCCAGATATTGCAGATAAATTTAATACTTCAGTATCAAGAGTAGAAAGAGCAATTCGTCATGCGATAGAAGTAAGCTGGAATAGAGGTAATTTAGATTTAATGGAAGAAATATTTGGTCATAGTGTTGATATAGATAGAGCTAAACCAACTAATAGTGAATTTATAGTTACACTCGCAGATAAACTTAAATTAGAATACCAATTATCATAGTAAAGATATTGGTTTTTTTTATTATAAATATGATATAATTAATATATAGTATAGGAGGCAATATATGGGTTTATTTGATAGATTTAAAAAGAAAGAAGAAAAAGTAAATACTAGTTCTAAAAAAGAGGATGTTATATTTGATTTAGATTCAATAGATACTTCATTAAGTCAAGATCTATACACTAGTACAATTCATACTAGTAGAGGTATAACTGAGCAAGAAAAAGTTTTAAAAGAAGCAGAAACTGAATTAAAAAAGGAACAAATCAAATTAGAAAAATCAGAGAGAGAAAATGAAAAAATTATTAGTGATATGCGATCTAGAATAGATGCTACATATGATCTTCCTGGTGCTAAACGTGCTAGAAATGTAGTTGCTGAAGAAGTATCAAAAATAAAATATGAGAGTAAAGAACAAAGCTTTGATGAAAAATATAAATTAATACAAGCATTAGAGACATATACTAGAATGAATTTAAGACCAAGTGAAAATAATGATTTAAAACCTAGTGTTTATGACTTGTATAAATCATTACCTGAAAATATTAAAAATAAAGTATTTATTCCTTATTATTTGGAAAAGAAGGAATTAGGTATTGCTACTTCTGATGATTTAAATAAACTTAATGAGATTGCTAATACCGAGGAAGATAAAATGAGTAAAAACTATATTAGTGGATTAAGTGTATTAGATATGTTAGGAATAATAGATGTTTTGGATAATAGTTATTTTTCAGCATCATATTCAAAATATAGTCCTGTACCAAGAGAGTATGTTAAAGATGTTTCAAACTCCTTCAAAGAATTATGTGAAGAACCAAAAAAACCTATGACAAGATAGGTTTTTTATTGTAAAAAAAATATATAAATGATATAATTTATATAGAATAGGTGATAATATGAAAAAGATATTTAAGGGGATTTTAGTATTTAGTTTAATAGTATTATTAAGTGCTTGTAAAAAGTATGAACCAATTACTTATACTAAATTTATGGAAAATTTTAATAATAGAGATGGTTATATTGTTAATAATCAAACACTTAGATATGAAGATCAATTTGAAAGATATATAGAAGTAGTAGGTAATAATAATCAATTTGCGTATTATGAATTTAAAACTGAAGAAGATGCCAGAAAATATATTAAAGATAATTATACTAATAGAAGTAAATATAGTTTTAAGGATAAGAAAGATTATATTATAGTTAAATGCACTGATAAAATGTATTTTAAAGCTATTCAAATAGGTAAAACTGTTATTATAGGTAATAGTAGTATTAAAAAGAATAAAAGAGAAATAAATAGTATATTAAGAGAATTGGGTTATTAAGGAGTTATTATGGTTAAGAAATTAATTAATGTATTAATATTTGCATTTATATTTTTCTTATACTTTATTTCTTTTTTATTAATATATGATACTTTTAGAGAAAGAAAATTAAAAACATTAGAAGGTAGTGCATTAGATAAATTTGATAGTGTTGTAAAAATAAATAAAAAAGAACCAGAAGAAGTAGTAGAAGAAGCAACTCCAATTGATTATTCAGGTTATACTATACTTGGTAAACTTGAAATACCTGAAATAGGTTTTACTTCTGTTATTATAGAAGAATATACTTATAATGCAATGAATATAGGTGTTATTAAAACTCATGGAGTTCCATTAAATACTGAAGGTGGATTTGTAATAGCAGGACATAATTATAGAGGAAGATCTATATTTATGTATAATATTAGAAATTTAAAACAAGGTAGTAAAATATATATAACAGATACTTCTGGTGTAAAACTAGAATATACTGTATATGAAGTATTAAGAGATGTAGATGCAAATGATGCTAGTTATTTTGCAGATTATGATGGTTATCATGTAGCACTTGTAACATGTGAAAATTCTGGTAAAACTAGAATAGTTGTAAAAGCTAAAATAGATTAAGATGTGGTATTTTAAATAACCACATCTTTTGTTATAATAAATTTTGTAAAGGGAATAATATAATAGGTGATAATATGAAATATAAAAAAATAGAAAAAGATAATTATGAAATATATTATTATAAAACTGATAGATTTAAATCAATTAATTTAATAACAGTTTTAATAGATGATTATGATAAAAAGAATATTACTTTAGATAATTTTATTTCTAATTACTTACTTTTAACAAATATTACTTATAAAGATGAAATATCTATGAATAAAAAATATTTAGATTTATATAATCCATATTATTCTATAATAGATAATTATAAAGATTATCATTATAAATTTTTTGATATTACATTTTTAAATGAAAAATATATAGAAAAGGGTAATAATAAGAAAGTAATAGATTTTTATTTTGATATTATGTTTAACCCTAATAATAAAAATAATTCATTTGATCAAGAACAATCTACTATGATAAAAAATAGAATGAAAACTGATTATAATTTAATGGAAGAAAATCCAGATTATAAAGCTTATTTTGATTCAATGAAATTATTAAGTGAAGATTTTCCAATTAAAAATAATCCTAGAGGTAAAAAAAGTGATCTTAATAAAATAGATTTAAAGAATGCATATAAATATTATTTAGATGAAATAAAAAATAGTAAGTACATGGTATTTGTTGTAGGAAATGTAGAAGAAGAATTTTTTGATTTAATTAATGATCACTTAAATAATGTTAAAAAAAGAGAATTAGATATAAGAAAAAGTTATGAATGCAATAAAGTAAAGAAAGTAGAAGAAAAAGAAGTAAGTAGTGGATACAATCAATCTATTATTTATTTATATTATAAATTACTTAATACTACTTTAAGAGAAAGAGAAATAGTATTACCATTATTAAATTATATATTAGGTGGTCCATCATCTAAATTATTTAATAACGTTAGAGAAAAAAATTCTCTATCTTATTATGTTTCATCAAATTTCCTAAAATATTATAATTATTTATATATAAATGCTGGAATTAGTTATAAAAATAAAGATAAAGCATATAAATTAATCTTTAAAGAAGTTGATAACATGAAAACAGGTAATATTACTACTAAAGAAATAAATGATTCAAAAAAAGCAATAGAAGCATCTATATTAGAGAAAGAAGATAGTTTTCGTAGAATAGGTAGTGATATGATTACTAGTATATTATTTGATAAACCAAGTTCAGAAGAAATAATAGAAGAAACTAAGACTGTTACTAAAAAGGAAATAGTTGATTTATCTAATAAATTAGATTTAGATGTTAAATATATACTTAGGGGTGATAACAATGAAAACAATTAAATTAAATGTTGTTAATGAAACTATTTATTATGAAAAACTTGATAATGGTTTAGAAATATATATTTCTTATGATAAAGATATTAAAAATAATGCAGCATGTTATTTAACTAAATTTGGTGGTCTTGATATAGAATTTACTCCAATAGGAGAAAAGGAAATGATTAAAGTTCCATCAGGTATTGCACATTTTCTTGAGCATAAACTATTTGAACAAGAATCAGGTGAATCTGTTCATGAATTTTATAAAAGAAGTGGAACTTATTGTAATGCTATGACTGATTATAAAACAACAAGATATATTATTAATGGACCATTTAATTTTAAAGAAAACTTAGAATATTTATTGAATTATGTTAATAGTCCATATTTCACAGATAAAAATGTAGAAAAAGAAAAAGGTATTATTTTAGAAGAAGAAAGTATGGGAAGAGATAATCCTAATAGAATATTCTATGAAACAGTAAATAAAAATTTATATAATACTATTCCTTATAATTATTCTATAATTGGTACTAGAGATGATATTAAGTCTATTACTAAAGAAGAATTATATACATGTTATAATACATTTTATAATCCATCTAATATGGTATTATTTGTACTTACTAATACTAAACCTGAAGAAATAATAGATATTGTTAAGAGAAATACTAAAAAAATTAAAGAAGTAAAAATTACTAAGAAAAAATATTTTGAAAAAGAAGAAGTAAAAAAAGAAAAAGAAATTATTCATTCTGATAAAGTTAATGAAACTAGAATATCTTATTCTCTTAAGTTTAAAACTAGTATATTTAATGCTAAAAAAGTAGAGATAGATGATTATTTATGTATATTCTTTGGAATGATGTTAGGTGAGTTATCTGATTTTAATATTGAACTTAAAAAGAAAAAAATTATTAAGGATGATGTATTCTTTTATATTGATTTTGAAGAAGCAGCTGATGAAGAGTATGTTACTGTAAATATTAATGCATTAACAAATAAGACTAATGAATTTATTAAATTATTAGAAGAAAAAATAATGAAAAAAGATTATAATGAAGATAATTTTAATTTATATAGAAAAGACTCATTATCAAATTTAATGTGGAGTGTTAATTCAGGAGTAAATATAATGAATTCTATGATAAGATTATATTTATTTGATAAGAAAATTGATAATGAAGTTATCGATTTTAAGTCTAATATAAATTATAAAAGATTTAAAGAAATAATAGATAAAATTAATTTAAAGCATAAATCTATAGTTATTATGAAAAAATAATGTGTTATAATTAAGATGGATGTTCTTGTAGCTCAGTTGGATAGAGCAACCCCCTCCTAAGGGGTAGGTCGGCAGTTCGACTCTGCCCAAGAACACCATTTTATTAGTGAGGTTTTATGAAGTCAAAAGTTTATTTTACTAAAAATATTACACCAGAAAAATTAATTGAAATATATGAAAAATTAGGTGTAGAATTAACTGGAAAAGTTGGAGTAAAAGTTTCTACTGGTGAAGCAGGTTCTAAAGGATATTTAAAAGCAGATTTAATTAAACCATTAATTACTAAACTAAATGGTACTATTATTGAATGTAATACAGCTTATCCTGGTGAAAGAAATAATGCTAAAGATCATATGAAAGTAGCTATTGAACATGGTTTTGATTTTACTGATATAGATATAATGGATGCTGATGGTGATTTTAAAATACCAGTTAAAAATGGTAAGCATTTAAAGTATGATTTAATAGGAAATAATTTTAATAATTATGATTCAATACTTAATCTTGCTCATGGGAAAGGACATGCTATGGGAGGATTTGGTGCTAATTTAAAAAATCAATCTATTGGTATAGCATCAAGAAATGGTAAAGCATATATTCATTCATGTGGTAAAACAGAAGACCCAACACTATGCTGGATGAGTAAACATGAACAAAAAGATTTTATTGAATCTATGGCAGAAGCTGCTAAAGCAGTATCTGATTATTTAGAAGATAATAATAAAAAAATAGTATATATAACAGTTGCTAATAATATAAGTTTAGATTGTGATTGTGATGCTCATCAAGGAGATCCAGTAATCGCTGATATTGGTATATTTGCAAGTATTGATCCAGTCGCAAATGATCAAGCATTTATTGATGCAATATGGCAAACTCATGAAGAGGGAACTCCTGCTATTCAAGAAAGAATTGATACTAGAGAAGGTAGACATATAACTGAATATGCAGAAAGTTTAGGTCTTGGATCAACTGATTATGAACTTATAAATATAGATTAATTATAAGAATGTAAATAACACTTTATTACATATAAATAAAGTGTTATTTTTTTATTATAATTATGATATAATTACTTAGAGGTGTAAATTATGTTTGAGAACAAAAAAATATTTATATTAGGATTAGCACGATCTGGTTTTGCCGCAGCTAAATATTTAATAAAACATAATAATGAAGTTATATTAAATGATGGTAAAGAAGAAGAAAAACAAGATAAAAATCAAGTAGAAGAATTAAGAAAACTAGGAGTTAAATTAGTATTTGGATCTCATCCAGATGATATATTAGATGAATCGTTTGATTATTTAATTAAGAATCCAGGTGTACCAATTGATCATAAATATGTTTTAAAAGCAAGAGAATTAGGAATAGAAGTTATTAATGAAGCAGAAATGGCTTTTAGACTTTTACCTGAAGGAGTAAAACTAATATCTATAACAGGTACTAATGGTAAAACTACAACAACTACTTTAACATATGAAATAATGAAAGAATACTATAAAGAAAAAGTATATCTAACTGGTAATATAGGATACCCTATGACTGATTTAATAGGCAAAGTAAAAGATGGAGATATCATTGTTATGGAAGTATCTTGTCAACAATTAGAAAACATGAGCAAGTATAAACCTAATGTAGGATTAATAACTAATTTTAGTCCAGCACATATAGATTTCTTAAAAAGTTACGAAAACTATAAAAGAGTAAAAGTAAAATTATTTCAAAATCAAACAGAAGAAGATGTTGCTATATTAAATGCTGAAAATGAAGATTCATTAAATGAAACTAAAGATATTAAATCTACTAAAAAATATTTCTCTTCTAAGAAAAAAGTAGAAGGTACTTATTTAGAAGGAGATAATATTTATTATTATGGTGATTTAGTATTAAATAGAAGTGATATAAAAATCGCAGGATTACATAATGTTGAAAATGTTATGGCTGCGATAACTATAGTAAAAGAATTTAATGTACCTAATGAAGTTATTAAAAAAGTTGTATCTAACTTTAAAGGTGTTGAACATAGATTAGAATTCTCTGGTGAAGTAAATACTAGAAGATTCTATAATGATACAGAAGCTACTAATATTAAATGTACACAAATCGCATTATCATCTTTTTATAATGATATATTCATAATATTAGGTGGATTAGAAAGAGGACAAGACTTTAATGAATTAACTCCATTTATGAAAAATGTTAAAGGTATACTTGCTATTGGAACATGTAGAGATAGAGTTAAAGAATTTGGTGATTCTTTAAATATACCAACTATAGTTCATGAACATTTAAAAGATGGATTTAAAGAATTATTTGATATGTCTACACCAAATTCAATTATATTATTATCTCCAGCTTCAGCTTCTTGGGATCAATATAAAGAATGTGAAGTTAGAGGAGCAGAATTCAAAGATTTAGTTAAGGAATTAGAAAAATAATGAATAATAGAATTGGTTTATTCGATAGTGGTTTAGGAGGACTATCAATATTACAAAATTTAATAAAAGAATTACCATTAGAAGATTACTTATTCTATGAAGATAGTATTAATAATCCATATGGAAATAAAACAGAAGAAGAACTTTTAGAAATAACAAAAAGAAATGTTGATTATTTAAGATCTAATGGATGCAAGATAATTGTAATTGCGTGTAATACCGCAACAACATCTTGTATGAAAAAATTAAGAGAAATATATAAAGATACTATTTTTGTTGGAACAGTTCCTGCAATAAAAGTTGCGTATGATAATCATTATAAAAATGTAATAGTATTATCAACACCATATACTAGACTATCTAAAAGAGTAGAAGAATTAATAAATGATTTTAAAAACGAAGATGAAATTATTTATAATATATCAGGAGAAAACTTAGCGAATTTAATTGAATTAGATAAAAAAGAAAAAATAAAAGAATTACTTAATAATGTACTTTCAGAATATAAAGAAAAAAGTGATGCAATCATATTAGGTTGTACACATTATTCTTTAATAAAAGATGAAATTAAAAAAGTTTTACCAAATACAGATATATTAGATGGTGTAAATGGTGTAACTAAAGAAGTTAAAAGACAATTAGAATTAAATAATTTACTAAATTCTAATAATAAACAAGGATCAATAGAAATAATAAATAATAAATCTAATGATTTAGTTAATAGAAGTATTGATATATTAAAAGAAGAAATTAATAAAAATAATATCAAAGTATTAAATAGAACTAATGTAAAGTAATAATTTATATAGTTCTTTTTATTTTGTTTATGTTATAATTAATATAGTATGGAGGGTAGTATGGATACAAAAATATTAACTGATAATAAGATAGATGTAAATCATGGATTAGAACTTTTAGGTGATATGGATTTCTATAATGAAACCTTAGGTACTTTCTATGATGGAATAAGTGATAATTTAAAAAAATTAAAAGAATTTAAAGATAAAGACGATTTTGAAAACTATGGTATTTT
>Ga0129316_1001213_pt1 | contig 10507 bp, 3 predicted proteins | sample Cm1ome_2_FD_94429 | JGI IMG/M metagenome (GOLD analysis project Ga0129316, IMG submission 94429) | Eastern black-and-white colobus group fecal microbial communities from Wisconsin, USA - Cm1022B metagenome | ecosystem: Host-associated > Mammals > Digestive system > Large intestine > Fecal...
CCTCTTCTGCTACATTCCAGCGGCGTACGTCCCATGCGCGATGTTCTTCGAATGCCAATTCTACCGTGCGTTCTTTGCGGATGAAGTTGCGCATTTTCTCTTTGGTGTTCAGATCTGCACGGTTGGCAACATTACCGGTGATGCCTGCGCGATGACGAATTAGGTCGAGTTGGTCGTATACTTCCTTACAAGGACCTTGTACTTCATTCAGCGCTTCGGCATAATTCAGTAGAATTTCCGCATAACGGATAATTGTCCAGAGGCGACGTGAATTACCGCTATGGTTTGCACTCAGGATGGTTTCCGGCATGTATTTGCGTACATAATAGCCGGTCGGGGTAGCGTTAGCATTTCCTACAGGATTATCACGTTGTCCTTTGACAACATTGATTACTCCATTTCCCCAGGATACACCATTATAAAGAATGGAAGCTGCCAGACGTCCGTCACGATTGGCCCACATATTGGCATCGCTGTAACCACTTGCGGCGTTGACGCTCGGATTAACCCCGTTATAAACCGGAGCGCCGGTTTCGTCGTACTCCTGAAAAGGAGAATTACCGTCAATCATGTCATACATGTCTATTAGGTTTTGGGACGGGCAGAGACCGCCATTACCTCCTTCACCTACCGGGACATCATAGCGAATGTTATTCCATGAGATGGTTCCATCGTTACGATAGAAGATCATTTCTTTGTTGCTTTCTTCGTATGGAGTCAACAACCAGGCATTGGTTAATGCTGTCTTTGAGTCCGTACCTTGCATCAACGAGTAGTTACCGCCGTAGGTTTCGATGAAACCTTTTGCTGCATCGGCTGCCTGTTGCCACGTGATGCTTGATTCGCTACTGTAGCGCGGGCTTGCCATATACAGCATAATACGGCTATAAAGCGCGCGAGCCATAGGTTGTCCGATACGTCCTGCAACATCTTTGTCTGAAGCATCTTCATAAACCATTAGACCTTTTTCACATTCGCTCAGTTCTTTTAGAATAAAGTCAACAACATATTCCTTTATACTTGGACGGCTTGTATAATTACTCAATAAATCACCATTAGGGTCGAGTACTTCTGTTACTATAGGAATAGGACCGTAACGTAGGAAGAGTTCCCAATAGAACCAAGCACGCAAGAAACGCGCTTCAGAGATGATATAAGTTTTGTGTTTGATATACTCATCTTCTTTCAGGTCTATACTTTTGGGGACGCTTTCTATGCGTGTAAGTATCATGTTGCATTTGCGAATACCACGGTAATAATGTTCCCAAGTACCGCTTAGTTCGGATGCTCCGCCGTTGCCGTAATAATTACCTATATTGAATGTTGTACGCACACCACCGGTCGCGTAACTGGTTTCTGCCAGGTCTGTAGCAGCATCCAGCCATGAATTATTGATGCGGCAAGCACCGTGGCGCAGAAAGTTGTAGGTATCGTAATGGAACTGTAACATTAGGTTCCAGTCGCTGAATACTTCTTCGCCCGTCAACTCATTACTGGGCTGCTTGTCGAGGAAGCCTCCAAACATATCTTCGCAGGAAGTAAGTGTGGCAGAGGCGATGCTCAGGGCAAATATGCCATATAATAATGTCTTCTTCATTTTATCAGAATTTAATGTTTACACCAAAGTTCACAGTCTTCATAATCGGATAGCGGTTGGAACCGTTACTTTCCGGGTCACACAGATCATCCAAATGATCCCAAGTGATGAGGTTGTTACCGTTTACATAGAGGCGGCAGTCACTCATGCCTACTTTTTCTATCCATTTGGTAGGCAATGTATAGCTCAACTCAATGTTCTTTAGACGCATGAAAGCACCGTTCTTCAGGAAGAAGGAGTTTTGGCGTTGGTTGTGGTCACCGTAACTATCGTAGTGCAGCAATGGATATTTGGCACTTGCCAAATTCTCGGATTCCGATTTAGTAGGATTCCAACGATCCAGATGGTGTTCTTTCACTTTACCGCCACTGACGAAGGCATACATAGCTTCTGCATCATAATAACGACTTACGTGATCAACACCTTGGAACATCACACTGAAACCAATGCCTTTGTAATTGCATCCCAAGGTAAGTGCATACGTATTTTCAGGTACATCGCTATAACCAATGAATGTTTCGTCTCGTTCGTCAATAAAACCATCATTATTCATATCGCGATATTTCAAATCGCCTACCTGTACATTACCAAAGGTTGATGTCGGGAAATTAGGATCAGCCACGTCGGCAGCAGTTACGAAGCCGTCGCATACCAGTCCGTAGTACTGACCGATAGGATGACCTTCGCGCTTGCGATAGTCTGTTTTTAGTGCTGGCTCATCCATATTCTTAATTTCATTCTTGGCATGAGAGAAAGTCAGACCAACGTTGTATTGAAACTCCTTTCCGATATGATTATTATGCTTTAACTCAATCTCGAAACCGCTGTTTACGGTTTCACCCAAGTTACCGGCAGCCATTGTTACGCCTACCCATTCAGGACGTGTCAGGTAGTTGGTTAGGATGTCGTTACGCTTTTCATGGAAAAGATCGATATTACCATTCAGTAATCCGTTCCATAATCCGAACTCTAAACCGACATTGTACTTGTGAGCACGTTCCCAAGTAACGCCATAGTTAGGGTATTGTGTTTCGTAGATGCCGGACTTACCACTGGTGCCGAACATATAGTCATTGCTGATCTGGCTCCATTTCTCTTCATAGAGGAAGCGTTGTGCCACTCCGCCTACGGTATATACATCGTTACCTACCTGACCGTAAGAAGCACGCAACTTCAGGTTGTTCAACCACTCCTTAGTGTTCTCCATGAAAGATTCATTACTGATGCGCCAACCTAAAGAGAAAGCGGGGAAGAAACCAAAACGTTTGCCTTTCATGAAGTTTTCCGAACCGTTGTAACCGAAGTTAACCTCTGCCAGATAACGATCGTCGTAGCCATAAGTGGCACGACCTACCAGACCTTGATAACGCTTGGCAAGATCAGCTCTATAGCGATAGTCATTTTGATTGTAGAGCACCATAGCTGTTACATCATGTCTGCCGAATTTGCGGGCATAGTTGATTTGCGCTTCCATGTAAAGCTTATAGATTGTGTAAGAATCTTTGCTACCTGCTAATTCGCCATCAGCATCGAAGCGATTGTAAGCATCGATATTTCCGAAATCATCGCGGTTGTTCAGCTCGTAAGTGGCGAAAGTGGCCTGGTAAAGAGTTTTGTCGTAGGAGTTATAGTCGAATGAAGCCATACCCTTTACGCTTAATCCTTCAGTCAGCCAGTCCATCTTGTAATCAAGGATAAAGTTGGTTTCATTGATGGTATTTGTAGCTTTGTAATATCCGCCTTTGGTCAGGGATGCTACGATATTTTTCTGATACTGTGAGCTACCACCATAGATAGTTTCCTGTTTTTCACCGTTTTGTACTACTGTAGATACAGGGAAAAGCCATCCGGGGGTGTGGTTCATTTCATAGAATATCTGGCTATAATCAGATCTTTCAGTCGTATTGGAACCTTTACGTTCTTCAAAACGAGTACCGAAGTTGACAGAGAAAGTCAAATCTTTCGTCAGGAACAAGTCCATATTAGCGCGGAATGCATAACGACGGAAGCTTGGGCTTGAAGAATTGCCATATTTGTCATTACTCAAATTCTTAATCAACCCTTTTTGGTCGTATAGTTCACCGGAAGCATAATAGCGCATACGTTTTGTACCGCCACGTACACTGACGTTATAACGTTGTGCGGGAGAAGAACTCTTCAATACCTCATCATACCAGTCTACATTGGGATATAGCATTGCCTCTAAGCCGCTCAATTCGCCGGCAACCGATCTGCGATACATTTCCAAGTCGTTGGCAGAGAACTATGAAGGAAGTCCGTCGTTGGCGAGGGCTTCTTCCAGCAGGTTGACAGACTGGTAAGAGTTCAGGTAAGTATCCGTGCGCGTTGGACTTTGTATCTGCCAGTTGGCGGTCAGGCTTACTTCCGGTTTCTGTTCTCTACCACGTTTGGTCGTAATCAACATAACGCCGTTTGCGCCACGTACACCATAAACGGCTGTTGCCGAAGCATCTTTCAATACTGAAATCGTCTCAATATCGTCCGGGGCTATCTGTGAGAATTCGCGTTCCACGCCATCTACCAATACAAGTGGTTGGGCATCACCGGCAAATGTAGCACGACCACGGATATAGATTTGTGTATCATCCGAACCGGGAGCACCGGAAGTCTGTGATGTGATGACACCTGATATCTTACCGGCAATGGCTTGGGATACGTTGGCGGCAGGAGATTGGAGCAACTCCTTGGAAGATACTTGCGAGATAGCTCCCACAACACTTTCCTTTTTCTGTGCACCATAACCCACTACCACAACTTCTTCCAGCATTTCTGAGTCTTCTTTCAGTGTCACGACAAAAGAAGTCTTGCCTACTGTGTTGATTTCTTGCGTCTGATAACCGACGAAAGAGATTTGCAACACGGCTTTGTCGCCTACTGTTAATTTGAAATTTCCGTCAAAATCTGTTATAGTACCATTGGCAGTACCTTTTTCAACTACGCTGGCACCTATGACAGTTTCTCCGGTGACGTCTTTTACGACACCTGTAACTTGCTTTGACTGGGCGAACAACATTTGTCCTGCCAGTAGGAAGACGAATGCCAGCAGCATACCCGCCAAACGTGGGGCTGTTGATATTGTGATTGTTTTATTGTCCATAATATATTCTTGTTTATAGAGGTTATTACTTGAATAACGGAGTGTACAGATAGCAATTTGAATTATCCATCTTGAGATGAGCTCCATCCACAATAAGGAATGCCCGTACTGTCTGGTTTCCATCACCGCAGTCTGTCACAAAAGCTTCTTTATACACATTGCCATTTTTGCTGGTAGCTACCGCAATGGCTGTTACCGTAGTACCATTACGCTGGATGTCAATGACTACTGTGGCTCCTTCCATGTCGGCACGGAAAGCATCCCAGTCACCGTACCCCTCGCTGGTCCATGTACCCGAGGCATAACTGTCACCCCATCCGTAAAGATCGGAACGAATGACGAAGTATTCGGCATAACCATTGCCATTCCGCTCGGCATCGGTACAGAGGCAGAGATTCCAGTTGTTCCAGTTGCCGATGCCATTGGTATGGTTCTCGAATTCGAGATGCAGATTCTGTCCGACGGGGATCTGGAAATAGTCTGAGAATTCTGTCCACCAGGCAGCCGAACAGTCTTCGGCACCAATAGTAGTCTTTGTCAGTGGCACTGTGGTCAACGCTGCGGTTTCTTCAGTGTCGAATACTATGTGTGACCCATCCATTATAAAGAAGCCGCGAACTACTTGTGTACCGTCACCGCAAGTGGTGGTAAAAGTTTCTTTGTATACGTTGCCGTTGATGGCTTTGGCTATTGCCTCTACAATTGCCGTTGCTCCGTTGCGTTGGACAGTCACAGTCACTTCTGCACCTTCCATGTCAGCACGGAATGCATCCCAGTCACCGTAGCCCTCATTAGTCCATGTACCTGAGGCATAACTGTCGCCCCATCCGTAAAGGTCGGAGCGGATAACAAAGTATTCGGCATAACCATTGCCATCCCGCTCGGCATCGGTACAGAGACAGAAGCACCAGTTGTTCCAGTTGCCAGCACCGCTGGTGTAGTTGGTGAATTTGAATTTCATGTTACCGTCGGCGGGCATCCTGAAATAATTGGAGAATACTGTCCACCAAGCTGCTGAATTATCTTCTGCACCTACAGTGATGATGGGGTCACCCACAAGATATTCGAATGCTCCCTCTCCTATGTTCGGCATCTGGCATTGGCTGTCGGTAATTTGGTTGCGGTAAATTGAGATATCGTCTATCCACATCTCTTGTGTGGGAGAATCTGAACCATAACCTATATATATATAAGGTGTACCGGCCATGAACTGTACAATTTTTCCGAAGTCAAAGTTTGATTTTTGTACAGTCTTGTCAATGCGTTGTTTGCCATCCACGTGGATGCTATAACCGTCATTGCGGACAGTGATGGCCATGTAGTGCCATTCTCCGGTCGGTAACAGCAATGGATTTTTGGATACTTTGTTCGTTTCGGGGTTGTTGACCTCGTATTCACCGTCCACACCTTCATACTTCAGCCAGCCGTTGGCGGTGAGGAACATGCGCTGTGTACCGTTGCTGTTTTGGAAAGAGAAGAGGGCACCGACCAAGTCCGGCTCCAACTCTTCTTCCGTTTCTTCGTCAATGCGGAGTGCCTGCTTCACCCAGAATGTCAGTGACACGCCATTTTGTACTTCCACGCTATTCAGTGGATTGAACATACGGGCATAGCCATCAGGTAGGTGAAGTGCTTTACCGTGTACATTGTCGTCTTCAATCTCAGCTATGTCTCCACCTTCGTAGGCATAATAGTTGAGGCTTTGAGGATCAAAATCTTTATCCTCAAAAGTAATCTTCGCGACTTGCTCTAATTTGGGATTTTTCTGATTTCCTGCCGGAGGATCCATTTGCCCCCAATCTTCGCAGGCCCAAAATGAAAGGACTGTAAATGCCGCCAGAATGGGTACCGGCCATTTTCTTGTCTTCATAATACAGATATTAATGGTTTAACAATATTAGTTATACTACATTCATATTTTAAGTAGTGATGCAAAAGTAAGCTCAAAAGGTGTTTTGGAGGTGGACAAATGAATATTTGAGGTGGACAAATGAATATTAAGTGTGAAAATTACAATTATAATTCGGTTTCAGTATATATTACGATACTTCAGGCTTATTGTACTGTAAATAAAAAGAAAACAGGAGAAAACGTAGGTAAGGAAGACGCCAAAAGGGTGTAGCCCTAACCACCAAAGGGTGTAGCCATATAGGGGAAAGGGTGTAGCCATCCCGACCTTAAGGCTACACCCTTTTTAATCATGCTCACAGGTACTTCTCAATGGGATAATGGTATGTTTGACAACAAGGGTTATATATGTTTTTATTCTAATAGTGTCAATATCTTTGTCCCGTTCCGGCGGATTTGTAATCCGCCGACCTTACTCTTCTTCATTCAGCAATGCGCTTGGTGTCGTATTAAACTGCTTGCTGAAACAGCGGGCGAAATACTTGGGGTCATTAAAGCCTACTTCATACGCTATTTCAGCAATATTCATCTGTTTTGTTTCCCGGTTTTTGAGGAGTAGTTCCCGGGCGGTGTTTAATCTGTAGTTACGTATGAATTGTCCCGCAGATTGCCCGATGAGGCTTTGAAGCTTTTTATTCAGCAGACTTTTGCTGACTCCAACGGCCTCACTGAAATCACTTACTTCAAAGTAAGGGTTTTTATAGTGTTCTTTTATGGCTTCCATCACTTGGTTGATGAATTTCTTGTCACCGGATTCCTCCTCTATATTCAGTGCTTCCACATCCATGTTCGTCTTGAACTTCCGTTGGTAGCGTCTGCGATTATCTAGGATGTTTTCGATACGGGTCAGTAACAGAGTTTCATCGAAAGGTTTTAGCAGATATTCGTCTACGCCCGTGCGGTAACTTTCCAGTCGGGTTTCTGGTGAGGTCTTTGCGGTCAGCATCAGGAAGGGGATATGTGAGATGGCAAATGCTTCTTTGACCCGGCGCGATAGCTCTATACCATCCATTACGGGCATCATCAGGTCGCTGATGATAAAATCTACCGACTGGTTGTTCAATACATCAAGGGCTTCTGCCCCGTTGGTAGCTTCGAGTACATTATAATAATCACGGAGAATGGAACGGATGTATCCTCTCATGTCTGCATTATCTTCCACTACAAGAATGGTCAGGGCCAGCCGTTCTTTGGGTAATTCATTCTTTTCCGTTGTTGCTGCTGGTGGTATATTGTTATCAACGATCAGTTGGTCGCTTATGTTTTCTTCTTTTGGAAGTGGGAGTAGGATGCGGAAGGAGCAGCCGATAGTATGGTTATTACGAACGCAGATTTCTCCATCGTGCATCTTCACGATGCGTTTGCAAAGATATAACCCGATTCCTGTACCCGTTTGGCCGTATACAGGATATTTCGCTTGCTTCTTGGATTGATAGAAACGGTTGAATATTTGTTCGGTGTCTGGCTCTTGAATACCTGTTCCCGTGTCACTGACGCAGAGATAAAGTTTTTCTTCTTTATCGTCTTTAGCCGGAAGGGTGGCTATATATATGGATATGCTTCCGCCATCCGGTGTAAATTTAATGGCATTGCTTAGCAGATTGGTAATAACCTTGTGCATCGCTTCTTCATCAAAGAAGATTTCGGAACTTTTCATGTGGAAATAGTGTTTTATTGAAATATTCCGTTCTCCGGCAAATACTTCAAAAGGAGTAAGCAATGAATGTATAAAACTCACAAAGTCACCTTTTGTCGCAACGATATTAAGCTTACCGGATTCTATTTTCCGGAAATCCATCAGTTGGTTGACAAGGGATAGCAGATATTTGGAGTTACGTTCCACGAAGTTTAACTGTTCTATTACCTGCGGATTATAACTTAGTTTTAGTGCACGCTCGATAGGGCCGATAATTAAAGTTATCGGTGTCCGGAATTCATGCGTTATGTTAGTGAAGAAAGCTATCTTGTCTAATGTCAATTCTTGTACTTTGCGTGCCATACGGCTCAATTGTACTTTTTGCCGGGTGATTTTCTCGTTTTGCAGTGTCAGCATCCTGTTCTGTCGGGAGAGTTCTTCCGTCTGGTTCTCTAATAATTGTTTTTGTTGTTCCAGTTGGTAGGTGCGTTCTTCTACAGTGCGGTGCAATAACTCCCTCTGGCGTTTGAAGTTTCGTATGCGCCATTGGTAAGTTTGCCAAGTGGCAAGTAGTGCCAAAACTACAAGAAGCAATATGAACCAAGTTGTTTTATAGAAATAGGGTAGGATGGTGATTTTTAGCTCTGCCATGTTCTCTGTCCCGTCTCCTCCATCAGGTGTATATTTCACTTGTAGGGTATAGCTACCCGGACGCAAGTTGGTGTAGCTTGCAAACCGTCTGTTTCCGGGTGCCTGTATCCATTTGTCTTCAAAACCAAGTAGGCGGTAGCTATAAGTGGCTGTATTATCCGGTTCAAAATTCAAGGCGGAGAATTCCAACGAGAAGGACTTCTCTTTCTCATGGAGTTTTATTTCTTGAGTTACGGCAATGTCTTTGGGGAGATATTTATTGCCGGGCAGGATATTTTCATTTCCGATTCTCAACCGCGTGAAGCGTATGTTGGCAGGTTGAACAGTAACAACAGGCAGATTGCTATCGATGGCTGTCAGTCCTGCTACGCTGCCGAAATAGAGTGTACCGTCCGAAGAACGGTATGAGGCATTCCAATAGAATTGTGCATCCGGAAAGCCATCCTGTTTGGTGTAATTGGTGAAACGGTTCTCGTTTGGGTGGAAGCAGGAAAGTCCGTTATTAGTTCCTATCCAGATACTTCCATTGATATCTTCTTCCAGACTTCGTACATTGTTGTTGATTAAACCTTGGTCCGTATTATAAGATATGAATTTTTCTTTGCCTTGCTTATCAATTATCCGTTTATATATGCCATATCCATTACTGCCCAGCCATAATGTACCATCTTTAGCTTCGCAAAAGCAACTGATTTTCTCTATCAGTCCCGATTGGGGATTATCGAGCTTATAGTTTAAGTGACGATGCTGGAATTCTCCTTCCTTTGACTGGGGAGATCGGGTATTAAGATCTATGATGTAGACTCCTTCCGTAGAACCTACCCACAGCTTATTTTCTTTGTCGATAATGGCGCCGAGACAACCGCGGATGTTTTCTGCCATACGGTTAGCAAAAGGGGAAATGAACTTTTGAGTTGCCATATCATAGAAAAAGAGTCCTCGATTGGCGCCTATCCACATTCCATTATTGGTAGGGTCATAAACGAGTACTGCTATGAAGAATAATGGAAATCCTGTTTCCGGGTGGGTATATATCACTTGGAGGGGACGATTCGGTGCTTTAGGATTCATTATGTTGATTCCGCCACCCCAGGTACCTACCCATAGCCGGCCTTGGTTGTCGTTGACCAGACTGCTGACTGAGTTATGGCTTATCTCACCACGTTCCCATCTGTAATGGATAAACTGCTCGGTTCCTTGTTTTTTCAGATTCAGTCCTCCCTCTACTGTGCCTACCCACAAACTGCCTTCTTTATCTTCATAAATGACATTTACTGGGTTGTCGGACAAGCTTGCGGGATTTTCTTTATCATGTTGGTAATTGTGTATCACCAAGCGTTTCGGAGTCAGTTTATTGATTCCACCACTTTCAGTGCCGAACCAAATGTGTTGCCCGTCTACTCTTATACAATTAATAAAGTTGCTGTTCAATAGGCTGTTACTGGTTGAACTATGAGTAAGGCGTTCGAAGTTATCAGTGATAGGATTGTAGATGTTGGCTCCGCGTAAAGTTCCTGCAATCAACTGTTTATCATCGGTGATGGCAAGATTGGTCAGATAGTTTTGCGATAAAGAATGAGGGTCATTCTGATTATTC
>Ga0129316_1001227_pt1 | contig 10410 bp, 9 predicted proteins | sample Cm1ome_2_FD_94429 | JGI IMG/M metagenome (GOLD analysis project Ga0129316, IMG submission 94429) | Eastern black-and-white colobus group fecal microbial communities from Wisconsin, USA - Cm1022B metagenome | ecosystem: Host-associated > Mammals > Digestive system > Large intestine > Fecal...
CCACCGCCGCCATGCCGCCCGCCAGGCACAAAAGCTGCAGGATCTGCTCCCACTGGCGGTAAAAAGGCTCCATATCGGCGCTGTACACCACCACGATCTGCCCCAGGCTTTCCGGAAGCGCCGCCGCAATAAACAGCCGCCTGCCCGCCGGGGTGGCATACACCAGCCGCATTCTTTGGCCGGGCTGCACCAAAAGCTCCTGCCGCCGGGCCTGCGGAATGCACGCCTCAGACAGGCCGCTGTAAGCCTGCTGGCCGTTTTCGTATATTTCCAGCGCCGCATGATGGGCCTCGTACTGCCGGCCATACACGCGCCACAGCGCGGGCAGGGCGTTGCTGCCGCGGCTTTCCAGCGCGGAAACATCTTTGGCCAGCTGCTGGATCATGGCGGCCTGATCGTTCAGGTGGGCGCTCAGCTCGGACTCATAGCTTTGCTCTTTTCCCCAAAAGTACACCGCGCCGCACACCATGGCAAGGCACACCAAAAACGCCCCCCATAGCACAGCGCAGGCTTTTTGCCAGAATTGCAGCTTTACGGGCGGCGTTTTTTGTTTCATGGTATTCCTCATTCCTCGGGCAGGGCAAGGCGATAGCCCAGTTTGTACACGGTTTGAATTTCTTTTTCAAGGCCCAGCTTTTTGCGCAGGCGCAGAATGTGGTTGTCCACCGTGCGGGTTTCGCCCATGTAGTCATACCCCCAGGCCGATTCCAGCAGGCGCTCGCGGCTAAGCGCAATGTTGCGGTTCAGCAGCAGTGTTTCCAGCAGGCTGTACTCCTGCGGGGTCAGGTCAACCGGTGCGCCGTTCAGAACAACCGTGTGCGATGCCAGATCCACCTGCAGCCCGCGCCAGCAAAAGCGCTTGGCATTTTTGCCCACGCGGCGCAAAACCGTTTGAATGCGTGCCAGAAGTTCCAGCATTTCAAAGGGCTTGGTGATGTAATCCTCCGCCCCCAGATTCAGCCCCTTCAGCTTATCGCTCAGGCTGATCTTGGCCGTCACGAATATCACGGGCATCTCTTCGCCAAGGGCCTGTTTCACGGCAAAGCCGTCCACCTCGGGCAGCATAACATCCAGCAGCGCAAGGTCCGGCTTTTCCTTTTGCGCAAGGCGCAGCGCCTCCCGGCCATCCTGTGCCGACAGGGGCCGATGCCCCACCAGCTCCAAATTTTTGCAGATCAGCCGGTTCAGGCTCTGCTCGTCCTCCGCCACCAATATCCGTGCCATATCCATCACACCTTTGTATCTTGCTGTTTTCGCCGTGCCCTTTTGGGGGGCGTGCTTCGGCTTTTCTATCAGTATAAACGGCAGATGTATCCAAATTGTCACAAGGCGCAAAAAAGCCGAAACCGCCGCCCGGCGATTTCGGCACTATGCAGCTTTGGGATTCACACGCCCGCCTCACCGGCCTGCTCCATCTGCAAAAGCTGCGCCTTTCGCGCAATGCCGCCTGCATAGCCGGTCAGCGCGCCATGGGCCCCCACCACGCGATGGCACGGGATGATCAGCGCAATTTTATTGCGCCCCACCGCGCCGCCCACCGCCTGCGCCGCAACGATCGCCCCGCCGCGCCGGGCCTGCAGCTGCTTGGCCAACTGGCCGTAGGTGACGGTTTTTCCGTATGGGATCGTCTGCAGCAGCGCCCATACCTCCCGCTGAAACGCACTGCCCTGCGGGGCAAGAGGAAAATCGATCGGCGGATTTTCCCCCGCAAAATAGGCATCCAGCCAGCGGGCTGCCTTTTGCAGCACCGGCGGCGGGGTGCCGCCCTCGTCGTTTTGCTCGGGCAGGGGCGCATATTTCTGCCCCACAAACCACAGGCCGGTCAGCGCGCCGTGTTCATCGGCGCTAAGGCCGATTTTTCCCATGGGCGATGCATAAAAAGCGGTGTATCTCATAGGCTTTTTCCTTATGCTTCCATCAGCTTGCGGGTTTTCAGGCAGGCTTCGATCTCTTCCTGGGTGGGCATGGCCGGGATCGCGCCGCTTTTCATGGTCGTCAGGCTGCCCGCCGCATTGCCAAAGCGCACCACCTGCTGCAGCTGCTGCGAGGGCAGCTGTGCCAGCTCCGCTGCGGTTTTTCCGCGCAGCTGGTGCAGCACCGCGCCCCAAAAGGCATCGCCTGCGCCGGTGGTATCCACGGTTTCCACATCAAAGGTCGGCACCAGACCGCCGCCCATTTTGTTTTGATAATAGGCTCCCTTTTTCCCCATGGAAACCAGCACCAGCCCCGGGCCCATGGCCATCAGGCGCGCTGCGCCCCTTTCGGGGTCGGTTTCACCTGTGAGCAGGCGCATTTCTTCTTCGGAAACCTTCAAAAGATCGGCCAGCTGCACGCCCTGGCGCATCCAGCCCACCGCCTGCGCGGGCTCCAGCCACAAAAGCGGGCGGAAGTTGGGGTCAAAGCTGATCAGCTTTCCCTGCGCCTTTGCATAGCGCGCCGCCTCCATAGTGGCGGTGCGGCAGGGGTCAGCCGTAAGCGAAACCGAGCCAAAATGAAAAATGCGGCAGGCATCGATCAGGCTTTTTTTCACCTCGTGGCTCTGCAGCATCACATCCGCGCCCAGATCACGATAAAATGTAAACGAGCGGTCGCCGTGTTCATCCAGCTGCACAAAAGCCAGCGTGGTATTCAGCTTTTCATCGGCGATCAGGCCGGTGGTATCAATGCCGCACTGCACCATGGTTTTGCGCAAAAAGCTGCCAAAGGAATCCCGGCCCACTTTTCCGATAAAGGCGGTTTTGCCGCCCAGCCGGGCGTTCATGGCCAGCACATTGGCCGGTGCTCCGCCCGGATTGCAGGCAAACAGCTTTACCCCCTGTGCGTTGGCGCCGCCCGGTGTAAAATCGATCAGGGTTTCCCCCAGTGCCACTACATCAAACATATACTTTCACCTCGTTACAGCAAATTCTACAGCACGCCTATTCTACTCCATTTTATCTGTCAACGCAATGGACATTCCGGCAGGGCTGCGGCGCTGTTTTTTTCGTTCAGGCGCTTTTGTGCGCGGCGCATAGTCCTTCATGCCGGGCACCGCGCCGCCGGCCACCGCCCACAAATACAAGCTGGCCACACTGCCGTAGGGGCTGAAGCGGCGGCGATATTTTTCAAACAGCGGCCGGGTGATCTTTCGGTGATGATACACCATGCGCAGCCCGCGCTGAATGGCCAGATCGCTGTAGCTGAACACATCGGAGCGCTGCATGCAAAACAGCAGGATCATCTCCGCCGTCCACACCCCGATGCCCTGCAGCGCGCTTAGCTCACGAATGGCTTCTGCATCCGATTTTTCCCGGATGCCCTCCGGATCAAATTCTCCTGTTTGCACCTTTTGGGCAAAGTCCATTATATATTGCGCCTTGCGAAAGCTCATGCCCAATGCCTGCAGCTGCGCTTCCCCTGCCGCCAGAATGTGCACCGCATCCACGGTGCCCAGCGCCTCGCGCATACGCTGCCAAATGGTGGCCTGCGCCTTGGTGGAAATTTGCTGGCCGATAATATGATGCACCACCGCTGAAAACAGATCGGTGTCCACCTCGCGCTGCACCATTCCCACCTGCGCGATCACCGCCGCCAGCTTGGGGTCCTTGGCGCTCAGCGCATCGATTTCGGCTTTTCCATAGGCAAAATACATGGCGTTCTCCTTCTTTTCCGGTGGGCGGCTTTTCTTCATAAAGGGCAGTTTCCCTGCCCGCCGCTGCCCTTAGTTTAGCATAAGCCCTTGCAAAAAACCAGCACTGGTTCTTTTGCGGTTTGTCGGCCTCGCCGCCGCATTCGCCCCCGGCTGCCACAGCAGAGCCCCCGCCCCTTTGGGCTGCGCCCCGCTTAAACCGGCGGCGTTTAAAAAAAGCGCCGCGGTGTGCTGCAAAACGCAGCACACCGCGGCGGGAATAGGTTTTTACTCGAGCTCGCTCCCTGAAACCGTGACCTAAACGATTTTGTATGTGTAGTTTAGCTCAGATTATCGGGATTGCTTAGATTATCCAAAAAATACTGTGTATCATAATTCCTGTTGTCATTGTGTTGTCACGAAGATAGGTTGGTGCAGGACCAAACTGTATAGATATTATAGCGCAGTGTTCTTTGAATTGCAATACCGCTTTTCAAAATTTACACGCAATATTTACAAAAAGCGTGCAAAACATATTGATTTTTTGGAGCGTTGGTATTATAATATAAACACGCATAATGCAAATATTGCGTGCAGAAAGTTGGTGACAGGTTGAGCAAGTACGATATTGTCAACGAAGTCTTTGATACCATCGGAGAAATTGCAAAGAAATCGGATTTCATTTCTGCCGGACTCAAAGGCCAAGATGTATATGCGCTTTGTAAGCAGGGGTATCTCGAGCGTGTGAAGAAAGGGTATTACAAGCTGGCTGTCGGGGACGAGCCCAAAGAGGAGCTTATCCTTTCGAAACTGATGACGCACGGGGTCATCTGCGTTGAATCAGCTCTGTTCTACTACGGCTATAGCGACTTTGCGCCCAGAGAATGGTCGATTGCCGTCCCACGCTCTTATTCCAGAACGGTGAAGGCGATTCAGACGGAAGTGCCGGTGAAAGCGTATTATGTGCAGAATCCGATGTTTCACCTGGGGGAAACAACTGGCACCTTCAATGGCGTAACACTTCCAGTCTATGACCGTGAACGCACCGTCTGCGACTGCTTCAAGTACCGCACGAAGCTGGATAACGAGATATTCAACAAAGCCGTCAATGCTTATGTGGCGGATGAAAAGAAAAACCTTGCCAACCTTTCCAAATACGCAAAGGAAATGGGTGTTTATAAGAAAATGATGAGTGTGATGGAGGTGCTGCTGAATGGCTGACGTGGCTGCATCCGTGCTTGCACGGCTCAAAAACAAAGCCGCAAAAAACGGCAGAAGCTATCAGCTCTGCTTACAGCTTTTCTGCCAGGAAGAGTTCCTGCGCCGACTGGAAAAGTCGAAATATGCGGAAAATCTTGTTCTCAAAGGCGGACTGTTCCTCTATTCCCTCACAGATTTCGATAGCCGTGTTACCGCTGACGTGGATTTTCTGCTCAGAAAGATGCCGAACACACCGGAACAGCTCCAGGCGATATTGGAGGAGATCATTGCAACCGAAACAGGCAACGATTTTATCACATTTGAAATCAAAAATGTGGCTCCCATTGCTGTGGCAAAGAAGTACGCCGGTATTGGTGCTTCCCTTGTGGCAAAGATAAAGAACACAAAAACGCCCTTTGGCATTGATTTCGGCGTAGGCGATGTCATCGTGCCGAGACAGGAAAAGCGGAAGATACCAACGCAGCTTGATGACTTTAAGGCTCCGATGGTCAATACCTACTCGCTGGAAACGACCGTTGCCGAGAAGTTGGATGCAATACTCAGTCTGATGGAATTTTCCAGCCGGATGAAGGATTATTATGATCTCTATTATCTTGCAAACAAGTTCGATTTCAACGGTGCAACGCTGATGGAAGCGCTGAAAAAGACCTTTGAAAACCGTGGACACCACTTTGCCGTGGAACAGTTTGATCAGGTCATGGCCTTCGGCAACGACGATGCAATGCAAAAGAAATGGAAAGCGTTCTGCCGGAAGATTGACACAAAGACCGATGATTTTGATACGGTGCTGAGGACGATAAGAACATTCTTGGCAGATCCGTACAAGGCAGCGGTTACTGGAAACAAATACACAGAATCTTGGTCCGCTTATAACGGTAGCTGGACACGGGGAGGAAACAACAATGGCTAAAATTCAATCTGTCGAGCCGAATGTTGCGGATCTTGCAAACGGTTGGCTGAAATCGTATAAACTTGATTATAAACTGGAACAGGAATCGCTAAATACAGAAATAGACCAGGCGCTTAATGACTACTATTCCAAAAATGGTGGTGTAGGCGGGAATCGTCCCGACGCAAAACTCCTTTTGCAGGACAAGAATTTGGGCAATTATCCGATTTTGATTGAGTATAAGGGCTATAAAGATAAGCTTGTTAAGCTTGATGTGGATGGCAAGGTTGCAAACAAAACCTCAAAAAATCAACCCGATTTCAAGAATATCAATTCGTATGCCGTGAATGGTGCCGTTCATTATGCAAATGCACTTCTGCATTATACGAGCTATACCGATATTATTGCCATCGGAATGACCGGCTACAAAAACGATGCCGGAAAACTGGAATATGAAATCGGCGTATATTATGTTTCCAAGAGCAATTTCGGTATCGGGCAGAAGGTCGATGAGTACACCGATTTTTCTTTCCTAAAAAAGAGTAATTTTGACGGCTTTATTGAAAAAGTAAAGCGCCTCCAGCTCTCACAGGAAGAAATCGAAAAGCTCAGAGAACATCGTGAGCAGGAAATTAACGCCAGTCTTGTTAAACTGAATAATGACATTTATAACAACGAAAAAGGGCTAAGTGAACGCGACCGTGTTTACCTTGTGGCAGCTTCCATTATTGCAACGCTCGGCGTACCTGGGAAGGTTGCCGCACTTGAGAAATCAGAACTGAAATCCTCAACCGAAGAAGGCAACCGTGATGGCGATATTATCCTTCGGAAAATCAAAGCGTTTCTGAGCGAAAAGAACCTGCCGCAGGAAAAACGTGATCTGATTGTTCGTACCTTACAGAACACGCTGACAACCGATAATATCAATAAGGTTGAAAACGGAGAAAGCCAGCTAAAACGAGTCTTTACAAAAATCATTGACGATCTTGGCATCTACTACAAAATCGGTTTAAGTACTGATTTTACCGGGAAGCTATTCAATGAAATGTATAGCTGGCTCGGCTTCTCACAGGACAAACTCAACGATGTTGTTCTGACCCCCTCTTATGTAGCCACCCTTTTGGCGCGTCTTGCAAGAGTAAATAAGGACTCCTATGTGTGGGACTTTGCGACTGGCTCAGCGGGCCTTCTTGTCGCCGCTATGAACGAAATGCTGATAGATGCCAAAGAGCAGATCAAGTCTCCCGATGAATTTGCTTTGAAATCTGCTCAAATCAAGGCGAATCAGCTTCTTGGTCTTGAAATCCTTTCGGAAGTTTATATGCTTGCTATCCTCAATATGATCCTGATGGGTGACGGCAGTTCTAATATTTTGAACAAAGACTCTCTGAAAGAGTTTAACGGCAACTATGGCTTTGGCAAAACGGATGAAAAATTTCCGGCTGATGCGTTTGTTCTGAATCCACCGTATTCCGCGCCGGGCAATGGAATGGTTTTCGTTGAAAAAGCCCTCTCAATGATGAGCAAAGGCTACGCCGCAATCATCATCCAAAATTCCGCAGGCAGCGGCAAATCAACGGAATATAACAAGAGAATTTTGAAACACAGCACTCTGCTTGCAAGCGTCAAAATGCCAATAGACCTTTTCATTGGAAAGTCAAGTGTCCAGACGAATGTTTATGTTTTCCGTGTTGGTGAAGCGCACCAGAAAGACGACACCGTAAAGTTCATCGACTTCGCTGTTGACGGATATACGCGAACAAATCGCAAAAAGGCAAGCTGTAATCTGCGGGATACCGACCACGCAAAAGAGCGTTATCAGGAGCTGGTGGATTTGGTGCGTTTCGGTAAATCAAAGCTGAACATCTTTACCGAAAAGGAATACTACGAAGGCAAAATTGATCCCAACAACGGCGCAGACTGGAATCAGACGGCTCCAATCGACACAAAGCCGACACTGGATGATTTCAAGAAAACCGTCAGCGATTATCTGGCGTGGGAAGTATCAAATTTGCTGAAAAATCAATCCACGGAGGATGACCGCCTGGGAAAATGAATGCCTCACTTAACGAAAAACTGGGGACTGTTAAGTGGGGCGAATTTAAATACAAAGAAGTCTTCAATAGAATAGAACAAGGCAGGCGTCTGAAAAAAGATGATCAGATAGATGGAACTATACCGTTTGTTATGTCTGGAACGACTAATGCAGGTGTCGTTAACTACATATCAAATCCAGTAGCTTCATTCCCTAAAAATGCAATCACGATTGATATTTTTGGAAATACATTTTATCGTAATTATGCTTTTGGCGCAGGGGATGATACTGGGGTTTACTGGAATGATGCAACCGCCTATTCATCAAATGCAATGCTCTTTTTTGCGGTCGCTATGCAAAAGTCGATGATGGGAAGATTTTCTTATGGGAAAAAGCTTAGAAGTTCTCAAAGCGAGGACTTTACAATGCACCTTCCAGTGACAGATGATGGCGCAATTGACTTTGATTTTATGGAGTCCTTTATAGCGGAGCTGGAAGCGGAGCGTGTAGCGGAGCTGGAAGCGGAGCGTGTAGCGGAGCTGTCCGCTTACTTAACAGTAAGCGGACTGGATAATTACGAATTATCCAATGATGAAGAAGACGCACTCAAAAACTTCCAATCGCTTAAATGGGATACCTATAATCTTGAAAAGCTCTTTGGCAAATCGACACGGGGAAAGCGTTTGAAAGGCGATGACCGCATTGCAGGTACGCTTCCGTTTGTCACTGCTGGCGAAGCATTAGAAGGCATTTCTGCATATATCAGCAACGAGGTCGAGGTGTTCGAGAAGAATACAACCACAATCGATATGTTCGGCTCTGCGAAATATAGAAATTATATTTATGGCGGTGATGATCATATCGCAGTCGTACATACGGAGAATTTGCCGAAATACGCATCGATATTTGTTACAACAGCAATTCACAAATCTTCCCATAATGGGCAATTCGATTACGGCCATAATTTCTATGCAAAGGATGCAGATGCACTTTACATATCTCTGCCGGTGAATGAAGCGGGCAACCCTGATTATGATAAAATGGCGATAATCATTTCTGCTATTCATAAGCTGGTTATCAAAGATGTTGTGGCATATAGCAATCGTAAGATTAAGGCAACTAAAGCTGTCGTAAAATAAGACTTACATAGAAAGGAAGTGTCTTCTATGAAACAGTTTCTTTACTTGGATACAGATATCGTTAACTCAATTATTGCACAAAGTGAAAAAGGCATTATCACAGGCTTCTCTACTGAAGAAGAGAATGGCGAGCAGAAATCCACAAACAAGTCAATCTCCGGCAATCTCGAAGGTGACGCTGGAGGAAAGCTATTAAAAGTTTTTAATGCAGAGCTTAAACTTGATATCCGAGGAGGCATTGGCACGGAAAAGGAAGTACATTCGGCATCTCGAGAGATTATAACCAAAACACTTCACGATGCAGCATTCGACATTGCGTATGATAGTATTACCCCTGTATGTTTGACTTCTAATGGGCAGGATCAAGATGATTATGGTGCATATGTTGAGCTGACAAGAGTTTTCGATGTCGTTGATTTTGATTATCTGGAGAGAATTTTTTCAAAAGGCGGTCTGATTGAGTATTTAAAGAAAACAGAGAAAGAGAAAATTGAAGCCACCGCATCCGTTGCGACAGAAAGTCTTAATCGTTCACAACAAAGATCAAATAGCAACGCAATCCGAGCCAAGATTAAAGAAGAAGTTGCTGCCAGCGGGAAACAGTATGATGGAATCAAAGAGATAATCGATATGATTCGCCAGATTATTCCTTATAACCGAATGCTGATTTCTTCGGATGGGTACCTTATCCCTTTGGATGATCGTTATTTCCGTATTGATGCACAGAACTTAGGATTCAAATATGGTGGTGAAATCACTTGCGTTGGGATGATTACAAATATTATCGGCGAAGATACCGATCCCAATGATTCGCAGAACATATTTGCTACACTACAATTTAGCGTAAATGAAGTTTTACGACAACTTCTACCAACAAAAGAAAGGAACCTGTGCGTAATCCATCCTATTGCTGTCTACTATGGAAACTAACCTGTGTAGCTATAACGCGCTAACGGGTCTTAGGGTGTCCTAACAAGATTTTACCGTTTTGCTCCGCGAAAGTAAAAAATGGTCTGCTCACTTAGATGGCACAGAAAAAAACGGTGGCAGGGGTTTCTCCCGATAAGGTAAAATAAGTTGCGCAAATTGAAAAGAGCATAAAAGAAGACATAGCTTGCAGGCTCTGGTAGAATGAAGTTACCACACAAACATTCGAAAGGAGCAAGCAAACTATGTCCGAGAAAATTGTACAGCTAAACGAGGAAGTAATCAAGGGCCAAATCAAGGAATTGGTCCGCGGCAGCGTGGAGGAAACCCTGAACGAGCTGCTGGAAAAGGAGACGGAGTCGCTGACGCAGACCGCCTGCTATGAGCGCAGCGAGGCCCGTCAGGGCTACCGCAGCGGACACTATGACCGCAACCTTACCACGACCTCCGGTGACGTTACGCTCCACGTCCACCGGCTCAAGGGCGTATCCTTCGAAACTGCCATCATCGAGCGGTATCGCCGCAGGGAGAGCAGCGTGGAGGAGGTGCTCATTGAGATGTACCTGGCAGGCGTTTCCGTGCGCCGGGTGGA
>Ga0129316_1001232_pt1 | contig 10349 bp, 8 predicted proteins | sample Cm1ome_2_FD_94429 | JGI IMG/M metagenome (GOLD analysis project Ga0129316, IMG submission 94429) | Eastern black-and-white colobus group fecal microbial communities from Wisconsin, USA - Cm1022B metagenome | ecosystem: Host-associated > Mammals > Digestive system > Large intestine > Fecal...
GTCCCTATATATCTCAATATAAATGGTAGCTCAAATAAAAAAGAGACAAAGATAGATAAAACATATACTACAAACCAAAGTTTATAAAAATAAGAAAATCGATAGAAGGCGAAAAAGAAATCCCATTTTTTTACTCGATGACTTTTGTTAATTATTTTATTCTTCTCCATTGTAATCTACATCTTTTAAAGGTTTTACTCTATCATCTTTAACTCTAACATATTTAGGTAATGAATACATTTCCACATACTCAACATAGCATTCGTCAAAATCACTCGAAAAAACAGACTTAATAGCCATTACATTTTCAGTCTCTCCGTTTGTAGATACTCCACGTAACTGTGCATACTGAAAGCCACAATTTCGGCAAGTATATAAGTAACCGTTTCCCCATTTCTTAGTCATGCATTCTCCAGTATAACAGAATTCATGTGGATTCCAACTACAATTCTCCCATTTCTCGTGGTTGTCAACCACCGAGAGTGTAAACCAAGATAGCCATACTAATGATGCTATGAAAATTCCAAACACGAATCTGTCAATTATTTTATAGCTCATAACATTTATTTTTTGATTTACTTGTATATTAATATTTTATACTTACTTATATATCATCATAAGCGTCATAATCTTCATCGAAATCATCGTCTTCTTCATATTCCTCATCTTCTCCTACCAATTTCTTATTGATAGCATCTTCAAAATTAAACATAACACTTCTGTTTACTATTAAAATTGATACTTCGCCACCAGGCACAGTAAACTTAGAACTATAAAAGCATTTCTGATTTTCTGTTGCTTCCAATTCGTCACCATCTCCTTCGTAATAAGGGTCACAAAATGTACGTAAATCAGTTGTCGGATCTCCATATTTTCTTATATAGAGTTCTCTAACTTTCAGATATTTACTCTTCAAAGACTCCCAAGAACACTCTTGGTCTGTAACAAGAATTACAGAATAAACTTGATTCAATTCTTCATTTCCACATACGTATGCCTTAACTTTTAACCCTGCAAAACGTCCGGTAAGAGATTCTCCATCATTTTCGAAGCCTGCATTTATGATCTTCGCTCTTACTTTTTCTATTGATCCATTTAATGGAACCCCTTTGAACGTAATATGTCCTTCGTCATCAGGACTGTCCGTTAACAGACTCTCGTACTTTTCATGTATTTCCTCCCCAAATTCTTCCAGTTCATCTTTTAGTTTTAAGGCATAAACATCGATAAAGTGTTCCATTATACTGTTTACATAATCAGTCTGCCCATCATAATATCTAAAAATGCGAACCACACCTTTAAGCCCTTTCTCTCCTTCTTTGTCAATGAAAGGTGCAATATAGATGAGACAAGGCGCATTTTCTCCATCCGTGAATTTCTTTACTTCAAGGATGCACTCCTTCGAAACATATCCAATATGCTTTCCACTGTCATGGAAAATAGCAATTGCATTGGGATCATGTTTATTGTTAGGCTCGGCTTTTAGATAACCACCTTCTATTGAATACTCTGTATAATTATCAAAATCAACATAGAAAGACAATCCTGATATTCTTGCTTCAAGAGAATCTTTATTCATGTCTCCAGTCATGTCGTTTTTGTCAAAAGCGACAGAAAAACTTAAAGAAATACTACTTTTCATATTCTTTGTCTTATTGGGTAAGGTTTTGATGATATACGAAAGCAATCATCTTGATAATATATCGATTATGAAACTTCTATTGTTATTAAAAATCATCATCCTTATCGGCTGCAGTTATGTATTTTTTCATCGAGGCTATCATGCCTGATAAGACCGATCTATAATCTAATTCGTACAATTCTGGTTTTCCTGAAGCGTCTTTTGCTTGAAAATAGTTATTTGTTAGAGGGCTATTCGACATCTGCATATCCCTTGGAAACTTATCAAAGTATACTTTATATTGTACTAAATATTCTGTTGCTTTAATACGAAATCTTCCGTCTTTAAAGTCACAAGTCAACTTGAATGTTTCAACTCCATCCATCGTTATTGGGTCATTTTTATATTGACCTTTAAAATATACAGGATATTTACAATTAATAATCAACTTTCCATTATCATTATCCTCTAATTGTACAGACTCTTTGTATGATGTATATTTTGTTGCAAACCACTCTCTGCAGTATCTATACAGTTTACTTGCAGGCATGTCAATCTCTAATAACATAGTAGCATCGCCATTCTCTGCAATACTTTTTACATAAGCGGTGTCGTTAACAGACTTGAAATCTTCATTCCATACTTTTTGTGATTTGTCACCTTGTGCCATCAATGCTTGACTTATGCCTATAAGGACTACAAGCAGAATAAAAATCTTTTTCATGTTTTATTGTTTTTGATTAAAATACGAATTCTTATTATATGTTAGCGTCTCTACCAATCGTCAGTTCTACGTTCAAGTATTGTCTTTCCGAACCTGTTAAGATTCATGCTTTCTTTGGGTTTTATGTACGAATGGGATTCATAAAAACATTCCATTCTTATACTTAACCATACTTACTTCATAAATATAAAGTTGGTAATCATCCAATTTTTCCAGGTTAATAGCTACAAAATCCATATTATTTATTATCTTTTAAAAGCATTGATTTTTGAAGGTTATAAAACGCAAAAACGTGAGACTCTACACTTGTCCGTCACTTATTCTTGGTCGTAGGAAACCATTGCTTGATGACGAACAGATAGAATCTCACGCTGAAAGTTATAAATAACCCCGAAAAGTGTGCCGCTGAGGTTTGTCCTCCTTGGCACACTACGAGGGTTGATTATACAACCTACCCGTGACACCTTCTCTGCTAAGCCATTGACAAGCATTTTGAATTTCCTACGTTCAGAATAATCAATGAACTAAGCGTTGACGACGCCTTATGTATGTTTTGCAAACGCTTTGATTGCGAATGCGCTGCAAAGATACAAAAAATCCGTGAGAATAAATACTTTTTAGACTGTTCGTTGCATAAAACTGAATTTTTAGTCTAATTATGCCACTATAATGAGACCGAAAACATCAGACAATATGTCAAATCCATAGTGCATGACACAAGAAACCATGTCATCGCTATAAAGAAATTTGTTAGAAGCGGTTTGTGGTATGAAGATTGTATAATTCATTATCGAAATACGGCAGAAACAGCGTTTCTTGCATTACTCCATACGGAATTGTGCAAGAAACGCTATTTTTGCGTCCAACCCCAAAGGAGCGAGTAAGGAAACAACGTGCACGGCTGATTCCATGAGAATTATTATCGGAAACAACGTAGAGATAGCATAAACAATCTATTTAACGCAACAGAAAACGGAGTTTCCACAGTATTCATCTTAAAACTTTTATCAAACTATGAGCGAAAATGGAACTCTTAGCTTGGAGCGTCTAAACAACGGCGCACATTTTCTGTTCATTTCAAACGTGTTGGCACGTGCTGAGACCAATGCGAATGTAAAGAGTAAGCTCTGCGCAAAGATTGTCTCGCTAAAGGCTGCCATGGAGCAAGAGGATGAGGACTTGAAAATCTCGCAAAAAAGTATGCTGACAGATGACATCGCTACAGCCGATGCTGAACGTGACGGACTTTACAGCGGTTACAAAAAGGCAGTTAATGGCTTCAGGAATCTGCCTGTGGAGAACATGGCAAAAGCAGCAAAGGTACTGACGCAACACATCAAGGACTATACCTTCGACCCAAAGATGCAACTTGACAAGGAAACGGGACACTAGTGATTATTAAATATAAATATGTCAAAGAAATCCACTTTATCGTGATTTTTCTTGTTAAAAAGTTTGTATTATCAATGATTATTCGTATCTTTGCACCGTCAGTTCCCACCAAGCCTCTCAACGATGCTCAAATGCGTGGGGCTTTTTTGTTTATATACGTTCACTCTCAAAATACGCTAATGGAAAGATTACCGCACTTCATGAAACACTACATGACAGAGGCAGACTTGATGGCTCTGTTGAAAAGTCGTGGGCTTGTTATTTCCGATGAAGACAAAGCGGTACGGTATTTGGAGAGCATCGGGTACTATCGTCTTTCCGCTTATATGTACCCATTCTTGAAAGTTCCAAAGGAAACTCATCAGTATAAAGATGGTACAACTTTTCAACAAGTGTTGAATCTCTATCGCTTCGACAAGAAGTTGCGTATGCTTCTTCTCAATGAGATTGAGAAAGTAGAGATAGCTATTCGTCGTGCCATTATGAACATTCCTGTGCAGATGACAGGAGATACTTATTGGCTGACAAATTCTGTTCACTTTGCCAACCAAAGAACTTTTCAAGAAACAAAGAACACCATCGACAGAGAATATGCGAAATCAACAGAAGAATTTGTCAAGCATTTCAAGAACAGCTATTGCGACCCATATCCTCCATCATGGATTTTGGGTGAGTTGCTGACGATGGGCAATGTGAATATGATTTACCGTAATCTGAAAGCAGACAAGATACGCAAGCGCATCTCTCATTATTTCGGCTTGCAACCTATCGTCTTGGAATCTTGGATAACATCTCTGACTTTGTTGCGAAATGCCTGTTGTCATCATTCAAGGGTGTGGAACAAGGTAAGTTCCATTATGCCTGTTACTCCAAAAAGAATTACTCATCCTTGGATTATCCTGCCGGCAAACCCTCAAAGAGTGTATTTCACAATCTGTATCATCAAGTATTTCCTTGACATCATATCACCCAACAATGATATGTTGGGAAAGATGCACACGCTATTTTCCAATTATCCAGAGATAGATCTGACAGCTCTTGGATTTCCAAATGGATGGGAGAGCGAAGCGTTATGGGCACAACAGATGTAAGTGTTCTTACTCTAAGAATTCAAGAATTGGAAAAGGAAAACACCAGACTTAAAGCAATTCTTGACAAGAACGGGATTGAATATAAAAGTTTTGATTCAAAAACTTGCGAAACTAATCATTTAGGAGCTACAGCTGTTTCTACATATCAATTAACATTACAGGATAAAGTCGCCTTGTTTCAAAGTCTGTTCCAAGGTCGTGAAGATGTGTTTGCCAGGCGTTGGTATAGTAGTACGACTCAAAAGTCAGGCTACCAACCTGTATGCACGAGGGAGTGGAATCGTGAATTTTGCGACAAGCGAAAGTACAAATGTGCGGATTGCCCCAACAGGCAATTCGCTCCTTTGGCATACAACGACTTTTTCAATCATCTTGCAGGAAAAGATGCATGGGGACGTGATGTTATAGGACTTTATCCAATACGAAAGGATAACACTTGCAGTTTCCTTTGTACAGACTTTGATGACAAGAGTTGTGAGCATGGTTATAAGAATGATGTACTTGCCTTTGTAAATGTTTGCAAAACTTGGAATGTACCTTGCTACATCGAACGCTCACGTTCTGGCAATGGTGCTCACGTATGGATTTTCTTTGATACACCAGTAACTGCTTTCAAGGCACGCAAGTTGGGAAATGCCATTCTTACAGAAGCGATGAGTTGTGATGCTCACCTGTCTTTCAAGTCATACGACCGATTCTTTCCGAACCAAGACACCTTGCCCGAAGGAGGACTAGGCAATCTTGTAGCCTTGCCATTGCAGGGTATTGCTCGACGCAAAGGGAACAGTGTGTTCGTTGATGAAGACTTCAATGCGTATGCCAACCAATGGGAGATATTGTCGCAAATCCATAAGTTATCAGAGGTAGAACTTGATTTGTTATTACAACTGCATGCGGTGCCAACATTAGGAGAACTATCAAAGACCTGTGAGGAGAAACCTTGGGAGACTCCTCATATGGATGCTGTGCAATTTGAAGACTATCCAAAACAAATCGTTCTGACAAGAGCGAATGTGCTTTATGTTCCTTTAGCAAATCTATCTGCCAAATGTGTGAATGTTTTTAAACGCATAGCTGCTTTCCGTAATCCGGAGTTTTATGAAAAGCAAGGTATGCGCCTTTCTACCTATAATACCCCTCGCATCATTTCATGTTCGGAAATGACAGATGATTATCTTGCCCTTCCTCGTGGGTGTGAAGATGCTGTTTGTAGTATTCTAACCCAACATGGAGTAAAGGTAGTGATCTCAGACAAAACAAATCATGGGCATAATATCAATGTTACATTCAGAGGATCTCTTCGGGAAGAACAGCAAAGTGCAATGGAAGCATTTGCTGGACATAATATAGGAACTTTATCAGCAACAACAGCGTTTGGAAAGACAGTGTTTGCCATCGGAATGCTTGCAAGGAGAAAGGTGAACACCTTAATTCTTGTTCATAACAAGGCATTGCTGGAACAATGGAAAGAACGATTGGAAACTTTTCTCAAGATAGATGAGACCATCGAAGAGCCAGTAGTCAAACGAGGAAGGAAAAAGAATTCTTCGGTCATTGGTTGTTTATATGCAGGCAAGAACACGTTGCATGGCATCATTGATATAGCTTTGATACAATCTTGTTTGAGCGATGGTGAAGCGAAGCCTTTTGTCAAGGATTACGGCATGGTGATAGTAGATGAATGTCATCATGTATCCTCTGTCAGCTTCGAGCAAGTGCTTCGACAAGTAACAGCTACATACGTATATGGTTTGACAGCAACTCCTGTCAGAAAGGATGGGCATCAACCTATTATTTTCATGCAATGCGGAAAGATAAGATTCACAGCTGATGTCAAGAGCCAAATGGAAAATCAAACATTTAAACGTTTATTGATTCCAAGGTTTACATCATTCCGAAACATTTCGTCAGATAGCAAGACTTACGTTCAGGTTACACAAGACTTGTCCGAAGATAAGATTAGGAATGAGTTCATCGTAGAAGATGTAAGAATTGCCATTCAAGAAGGTCGTACCCCATTGGTATTAACCACTCGCACTGCTCATGTCAAAGCGTTGGCACAAATGCTTATTCCATTTGCAGACCATGTCATTCAACTCATTGGAGCTGATTCTGCTAAAGAAAAGCGTCTTGCATTACAAAATCTACAGTCAATGCCCACATCAGAATCACTTGTGATTGTGGCTACAGGAAAATATGTAGGAGAAGGCTTTGATTATCCTCGCCTTGATACACTGTTCCTTACTATGCCTATAGCTTGGAAAGGAAACGTGGAGCAATATGCAGGGCGTTTGCATAGGGAATACGCAGGAAAGAACGAAGTGCGTATTTATGATTATGTGGATGTTCATATCCCACTTTGTGACTCTATGTATCGTAAACGGCTAAAAGGGTATTTAAGAGCAGGATACGGAAAGTATGTGACATCATCCACGCTTGACAAAAATCCCCAAGAACTGATATATGAACGAAACAAATACGAAGCGACATTTCGAAATGATTTGGCAAAAGCCCAGTACTCTGTCATCATCGCAGTCCCAAAAGTAAAGTTCAAATACAAGCCCGTTATCATGTCAACACTTGCAAACATTATTCATAATGGTGTTACTGTGGCTGTACATATCAAAGAGGAAGGGGCTAATGAGATAGAACTTAAAAATACAGGAATGGATGTGGTGTGCAACAAGGAACAAACTCTGCAATGCGCCATCATAGACAAATCTATTGTCTGGTATGGGAACATAAACATCTTTGGTTACAATTCGGAAACAAACAATGTTATGCGAATCGCTGACCACAAAATAGCCAACGAAATGATAGAAATACTATACTCAGACACTGGAAATGATGTAAATGGAGGTTAAATACGTTAAATCTCACATTTTTCGTATCTATATAGGATCCACACAGTCACTTTTCTACCGTTTAGAGCGTATAATACTGGTAATCAACTAATAATACATTCTGGGGTTGTAATACTGTAATACTGTAACGCGACAGGGCTCCTAGAACAACACTCTTTCTTTACATTACCATATTACTTTCTATTATTAGCGCCCCACACTTACCATTGCTAAATGTACGTATCACATCCCATGTAACTCCGGTACAAGTCCCATATAAGTCCCAATAATCATACAAGCAAGATAGGAGACTGATGGGAGCTACCACGGTCGTACAAAGGGAACACAAATTACGTGGTCACATTTGCATGTTGAAACAGTAATCATCACCATAAAGATAAAACTTTAGCCTTGTACCACACATTTTTTGAGTATAATGTTCTTTGTTTCAGAGAAAAACGTGTAACTTTGTAGGCACGAATTAATTAAAAAAACCTATCCTTATGAAACAAAGGTATTATAGATTTGGAATATTGACCTGTCTGCTGCTTTTCCTACTGACGGGCAATATAGTTGCGCAAACCAATGAAGAGAACCAACAGACCTACACCAAGCTGATGAAACAGAAAAATTATGGCGATGCTATCAGACTGATGGATAAGGTTCTGAAGTACATGCAAAATAAAACTGCCGAGAACTACTACAAACGGGCTGCCGCATACGCTGCCATAGAATCTTATGTAGAGGCTGTGGCAGACTGCACTTCGTCGCTCATGCTCGACGACACCAATACAGAGGTTTATTTCCTGCGTGGCAAATGCAAGTATCTTTTCGGTGATGTAACCTATCAAGACGATTTACTCAAAGGCGGTGAACAAGGTCAGAAGTATTTGGCAAAACTCGGAGCTAAGAAGCCAAAGGCTGAGCCGCAGCAAAACTACTATGCCCAGCAAACTCCCAGTCCAAAACAGGACATGACAGATGTGGATCAGAACATTCCTATGGTAGCTGCCAACAGCAACAAACACACGTTTGTGGTTATTGTGGCAAATGAGAAATATATGGAGAACAACATCTCTGCTGTCAACTATGCCGAAAACGATGGCAGGATATTCCGCCAATACTGCATCAGAACCTTGGGCATTCCTGAAGAAAACATCCACATGAAGATCAATGCCACCAGAAACCAGATGCGTGCAGAAATGAAATGGGCACAAAACATCAGTAAGGCATTCGGACAGAAGTCCAATATCATCTTCTATTATTCTGGTCACGGAATGCCTGATGAGGTAAGCCGCAAAGCATATCTGTTGCCTGCCGACGGTATGGCAAACGATCCTGAGAGTGCTTATCCCCTATCCACATTCTATGAACAACTGGCTGGACTGCAAGCCAACGCCGTTATGGTTTTCCTCGATGCTTGTTTCAGCGGAGCGCAACGCAACGGTGGCATGCTCACCAGCACCAAGGGTGTGAGCATCAAGCCCAAAGCCGAACAGGTCAGCGGTAAGGTAGCCGTATTGAGTGCCACAAAAGAAGACCAGACCGCCTATCCCTACAACGAGAAGCGCCACGGTCTGTTCACCTATTTCTTACTGAAAAAACTCCACGACACCAAGGGCAATGTGACATTAGGCGAACTGAAAGACTATGTAGAGTCTAATGTCTATCAAACCAGTACCGTGAAATATAAGACGCAGACCCCTACCCTCACCATATCGGCTGCCAACGAACAATCATTGTTGAACATGAAACTCCGTTAACCCATGATCAAGAAATACATCCTACTCCCACTGTTGCTGATTGCCGCAACATTTGTTTATGCGCAACCTCAGCGCCAAGTGTTATTGACGCTCAAAAAGGGCGAAATACTTTATCTTGCCGAATATGCCAGCAATATGCGCATCAAGGGTCATAAGTTTACTTGTATTCTTGAAGACACGCTCAATCGCAAAGAAATATTTATCCACAACGGTGAACGTAAAGTGACAGCAGCTGATATATCCATTTACAACATCAATACTGACGATTTCAACAAATGTGTCTTTGAATATTACAACAAGAGCAATGGTACTGACAAATGGCAGCACTACCTATCTGTATATGGAGTGAATTATGGGCCATACGAATACATCAAGTACAACTACGAAACCAACATGTATAATGATTATTCTAGAGACGGCCTGACAAACATCGGCTATGCCCTACCCCATGAATTTAGATTCAGGCTCATGGGCGAAGACTATTATCACTACGAAGACGGCAGCATCCTCAATGCAAAAGAGACGAGATACGAATATCAAAGTCCAAACAAACAACACAAGATTCACATTGATAATTCCAGACGCTTCGTCACCTTGGATGACAAGAAATATATCATCCCGATTCCTATGGATGGAGACTGTAGTGAATTCGATCCAAGAGTCTGTCTTTTTGACGATGGTACTTGTTTTTATGAGCAGACCTGTCAGATGAATCCCATATGCAAATGCGATGAGAGAAAATTCCAGTTCTTTATCACTCCAACAGCTATCAAACAACTCACTGCAAGAAAAGAATACTACGATTTTGACAAACATCAGGTGCTACCTTGCGAAGAAGATGCAGATTATTCTGGTTCTATTGATTACATGGGGTGGTATAATGAAGGCTTTGAATGGGAAGAAAAGAATAAACAA
>Ga0129316_1001233_pt1 | contig 10348 bp, 10 predicted proteins | sample Cm1ome_2_FD_94429 | JGI IMG/M metagenome (GOLD analysis project Ga0129316, IMG submission 94429) | Eastern black-and-white colobus group fecal microbial communities from Wisconsin, USA - Cm1022B metagenome | ecosystem: Host-associated > Mammals > Digestive system > Large intestine > Fecal...
ATCTGTGTTGTCTTAACACTTTTATGACCCAATAGTTTGCTCACAGTCAAGATGTCACATCCTGCGAGGATAGCCAATGTTCCAAAAGTGTGCCGACTTGTGTGAAATCCGAGAACCTTTGTAATGCCAGCTCGTTTTGCCATGTGCTTCAAGGCTCTGTCACAGTTGCAGATTTGCGGTGTGTTGAACACAAGGCTATCTTCACTTTTATCTTCCTTGTCGGGCAACCATTCCAATGCCTTTTTGCCTAATGGTATCAGAATGGGGTGCTTGGTTTTCTGCATACGAGGCAGATAGACTGCCAATCCCGCATCAGTTTGGCGAATATCCTTCCATTTTAAGTTGGATATGTCGCTATGTCTTAAACCTGTAAAGCAACAGAACATATAACATTGTTTGGTTGCAGGACTGCCTGTTTCTACGGAAGCCAATGACATGACCTCTTCTTTTGTCAATGCAACGATATTACTCTCTGCCTTGCTGACCCTTTCCCTTATATCCAATGAAGCAAAAGGATTTGCACTTATCAGACCGTTTCTGACCGCCTTGTTCAATATGGTGTTGAGTGTGGTCTGCATTTGGTGCATGGTGGACTGTGCCAACTTCTGAGGGTTGCTTGGAGACTTTGGCGAAACATAGATGTCCCTCATATAGTTCAAGAAGCCCATATATATGTTTTTATTGAAGTCTATCAATCGTATGCCACTTTTATGGCTGTATTTCATATATTGGTACATGATGGCTATCAGCTTCCATACATTCTTGATGTAGTTCTGAGAATACGCTTGGCTGTCAATCAATCCCTTGTGATAATCAAGCAGCCATTCATAGAAAACAGGCGATGCCTTTCTTAATGCCGTTTCATCTGGAGACTTTGCCTCCTTACGAATACCAAGGAGTCTTTCAGCCTTTATAGCGACCGCCTTTTTCATGGCGTTCTTGTTCTCTCGCTTTGCGTCTTCGTTCACCTCTGGAACAAGGTACAAATGCAGTGACTCATATTCCCTTTTACCATTCTCATAGCAGTCAAGGTATAGCGATTGACTGCCATTCTTTAACACTCTTGTTCTTATCTCTATACTCATTTTCAGTTACCTTTTCTATTAGTGCTAATCAAATAGATTATCAACCTTGTTGACCGCCTCCACTTTTTTCTCGTCCACTATCTTGCTGTATATCTGTGTAGTAGCGACATTGCTATGCCCCAATAATTTGCTTGTCGTATAGATGTCAACTCCAAGTGTCAGCATCATCGTGGCGAAGGTGTGCCGTGAGCAGTGAAACGAGATGTGCTTTTTAATATCAGCATTTTGCATCCATTTACGAATGTCGTGACATACCGTTGGAGTGCCTGGCAAAGTGAATATCGGCTCGTTCGGGTCTTCTTTTTCATTAAGGCAGTTCAGAGCCTCTTTTGATAATGGAACATTGACGAGCTTGTTTGTCTTCTCCATGATCGTGCGGACAAACTTTGTCTTTCCGTCAGAAGCGAGAAACACCTTGTTCCATGTGAGCGCACGTACATCACCCAAGCGCAATCCTGCAAAGCAAGAGAAGATAAATGCCTTTTTTACTTCAGTGTTGGCGCAGTCCGCTTTCATAATGGCTTTCAACTCGTCAATGGTCAGATATTCTCTTACGCTTTCGGCTGGCTGATGCTTCTCCTTAGCACCCAACAGTTTCATTGGATTGCTTGCTATGATACCCTCACGCACCGCCTTGTTCAATGCACCATTGAATACCGCTTGATGGTGATGTGCGCAACCTTGGCTGATAACAGCTGTAGCGTCTTTCTTCACTCCATGATGTGCCGTTTTCAAAAACTTCACGAAGCCACGGCAGAAATCAACATCTATTTCTGACAAACAGATATTGATGTCGCCAGTCGTGGCAAGGAACTGTTCTATCTTGTGGCGCATCTCCTTTCTGCCTTTCAATGTGGATTTGGCAAAGTTGCCGTCCGACTGCTCATATTTGCAGAGCCAAGTCAGCAGTGGCATATTCTCCTGCTTGATTTTCTCCCATTGTTTGATGCCACGGTTCTGCAACCCCAATATTCTTTCTGACTTCACCTTGTTTGCCACTTGCATAGCGTGCCTGTTTTGGTCTTTTGAAATCGGGTCTTTCTCTGGAACGAGGTAGAGCGACAGCGACTCGTATTTTCTGACACCATCTGAATAAATGTCGAGATAGAGGCTGATATTTCCATTCTTCAACTTGCGCTGACGAATGCGAACAGGCTCTTTTGGTTTTGATACTTTCTTTTGTCTTCCCATGCTGTTATATGCTTTTATTTGTTTCTATTTTATGCCCCCATTCGGGTTTCTCTGAGGTCAAAGTTATAAAGATTATTTTGTTTCGCGTAACAAACGTGCAACAAAAATGCACCAAAAATAGATTTTTAACAGTCAAGGAAATAAAAGAAATCAAATCAAAGAAGTATCTGTGTATCAATGGAATAACGTGTATTTTCTTTGATTTATTACGACTTTGTTTTACGCCATAATATCCTCTACTTCGTGGGCTTCTACGTGCTATTGCTCTTCGACATCGTGCTCTGCATACAGGTAGAGAACCTGACGGCTATCACCGCCAGTGAGCAGACGATGGCAGCATATCTGCAGAACTCATTCTTCTCGGCAGGTTATCTGATGGCAGCAAGCATCGTGGCGTTGAAGTGTCTGAACTTGGTTCCAGACCTTGCGGCATGGATGATACCAGAGGGCGATACCGCCTTCTCCACCAGAAACTTCGGTGAGGGTGTGGCACAGCAAGCCAAAATGTCGGCACAGGGGACACTTGCCCATGTTGTTCATTAAAGGTAAAAAGGTAAAAGAGTAAGAAGGTAAAAAACGAAATAGCAATGGTAATCAAGAATTTAGAGAATAAGGTAAAGTTGGTGACTATCATCTGTAGCCTGTTCTTGGTTGGATGCGTGCTGATAAGTATCAGTAGCATCTGGACGGCGAAGAACATGGTGGTGGATGCACAGAACAAAATCTATGTGTTGGACGGCAATGTGCCTATCCTGGTGCAGCGCACGACGATGGATGAGACACTGGATGTGGAAGCAAAGAGTCATATCGAGATGTTCCATCACTACTTTTTCACATTGGCACCCGATGACAAGTACATCAAATACACTATGGAGAAAGCCATGTATCTGGTGGATGAGACAGGACTGGCGCAGTACAATACACTGAAGGAAAAGGGCTTCTACTCCAACATCATGGGAACGAGTGCCGTGTTCAGTATCTTCTGTGACAGTATCAAGTTCAACAAGGAGAAGATGGAGTTTACCTACTATGGCAGACAGCGCATCGAGCGCAGAACCAATGTGCTGACACGTGAGCTGGTGACGGCAGGACAACTGAAACGAGTTCCGAGGACTGACAACAATCCACATGGATTGCTGATAGTGAACTGGAGAACCTTGCTCAACAAGGATATTGACCAGAAGACAAAGTCAAACTATTAAAGGTAAAAGGGTAAAGAAGTAAAAAGGTAAAAAGGTAAAAAAGAAATAACGATGAACACAAAAGGATTTAAGCAGATGCTCATTGGGGAGCAGATGCCCGACAAGGACGATCCCAAATACAAGGAGCGCTATGAACGAGACGTGAGAGCCGGAAGAAAGTTTGCTAGGATGTGCAGGATAGACAAAGCGGCAGCCAAGGTGCAGCGGTTTGCCGACTTGCACAAGACACTGTTTTTGGTCATCGTGTTCGGTTTTGTAGGTGTGAGCTTCAGTTTCAACATCTATCGCATGGCGAGGGCTTATCACTATCAGGGAGAGCGAAGAACAGCCACGGAGCGACAGGACTCGCTGATAAAGGCTCGCCATCAGAATATGGGGAATGCAAAGAACATAGTAAGGACCAATGAGGATGCACGCCATCCTCATAAAGACAAATAACGATGAAGCAGACAGAAAGAATCAATTTCAGACAACCTAAGTACATGCTACCTGCGATTGTCTATCTTCCACTGCTCGGTGCATCCTACTTTATCTTCGACCTCTTTGATACCAAGGTGGCGGAGAAGAAGGATGCCAATATGCAGACCACGGAATATCTGAATCCGAACCTTCCACAAGCTCATATTAAGGGCGGTGACGGTATTGGAGGGAAGTATGAAAACATGTTGAACGCCTACGGCAAGATAGAAGACCATAGTGCCGTGGAAAATATAGACCGAAACAATGAGCAAGAAAAAGAAGAATACCAAAGCAAGTATTCGGATGCCGAACTGCAACAGTTGGATGCCGAAGCCAAGAGGCAAGCAGAAATGGAAAAACAGAGAGAAGCACAAGAAGCCCATGAGCGACAAAGAGAGAATGAGGCGTTGGCAGAGTTGAACAAGGCACTTGCCGAAGCAAGGTTGAAGGGACAGCAAGCCACGCAACAGAACTCATCGTCTTCAGCAACAGCATCCGATGAAACAACAGCTACAGCCAAGGGCGGTATCAACATTGAGGGCAAAATCAAGGTGAATGAGAATGCCCGAAAGGAAGCGGACGAGAATGACAAGCCAAGTGAGGTGGTGAAAAAGGTGAAGACATCCTCAGACTATTTCAACACCTTGGCAGTGAATGAGAAAGAGCCTACACTGATCAAGGCTATCATTGACGAAAATGTGAAAGCCGTGGATGGAAGCCGTGTGCGCTTGCGATTGCTTGATGATGTGGAAATCGGTGAGATGATAGTGAAGAAAGGCGCATACCTGTATGCCACCATGAGCGGTTTCAGTTCGCAACGAGCGAAAGGCACGGTGAAAAGTGTGCTGGTGGACGATGAGATAGTGAAAATCAACCTGTCACTCTATGACACCGACGGCATGGAAGGCTTGTATGTGCCAAGCAGTCAGTTCCGTGAGACCACCAAGGATGTGGCAAGCGGAGCCGTGACCGGGAATGTGGATATGAACACCACCAATACAGGTAGCAGCTTTTCGCAATGGGGCATGCAGACCATGCAGAATGCATATCAGAAAACCACCAATGCCATTGGCAAGGCTATCAAGAAGAACAAGGTGAAACTGAAATATGGCACCTTTGTGTACTTGATAAACAGCAAAGACACCAAGAGCAAGTAAACATTAAACACTACAAAGTAAACATTATACCCATATGAATATCAAGAAGACCATTGGCGCACTGATGATGTGTGCGATAAGTGCCATACCGATGATGGCACAACAGACCTGTGCGGAGAGCTATCAGCCCTGCACCTACCAGGAGATGGAGCAGTTGACCGTGAATGAGCAGGTAACTACAGTCATTACGGCAAGTGAACCCATCCGCTTTGTGGACATATCCACTGACAAGATAGCAGGAGACCAGCCCATCAACAACACTGTGCGTTTGAAACCCAAGGAAGGAATGCATGAAGATGGTGAGGTGCTTGCCATCGTGACCATCGTGACGGAACGATACCGTACACAATATGCGCTGCTCTATACCACGAGACTGCAAGAGGCAGTGACGGATAAGGAGATACAACAGATAGAGAAGAATGCCTATAACAATCCTGCCGTAACTTTGTCCTCTACGGATATGACTCGTTATGCCAGACAGATTTGGAGTTCGGAAGCCCATGTGAACAATGTGAAGACCAAAGCCCATAAGATGGTGATGAGACTGAATAATATCTATTCGTCAGGTGACTATTTCTTCCTGGACTTCTCGGTAGAGAACAAGACGCACATACCATTTGATATAGACCAAATACGACTTAAGCTGACGGATAAGAAGACCGCCAAGGCTACCAACTCGCAGATGGTAGAGTTGCATCCTGTGTTTACGTTGGAGCAGACCAAGCGATTCCGCTATGGCTACCGCAACGTGATAGTCATTCGGAAAATGACATTCCCGAATGACAAGAAGTTGACAATAGAAATGACGGAGAACCAAATCAGCGGTCGCACCATATCACTAAAGATAAACTATAGCGATGTATTGTCTGCTGACTCATTCAATCCGATATTTCTGAAATAGAGCTACGCTAAGTGATTCAGAATAGGCAGTTGAAGACAACGCTCTATCTTAGCCAAGGTTTCGAGGGATAGGTTTTCCTGTCCTTTGAGTACCTTGGAAACATATTGCTGGCTACAGCCCATGAGTTCAGACAATCGCTTTTGGGTCATACCCAATTCCTCCATCTTGTCGAGCATCATCATTGCAATGTGCTGAGAATAGCGAAGCCATGACTTGTTAGCCATGCGCCACTCTGCATTCTCACGCCATTTGGATGGAGTTGAAGACTGATGTTCTCTCAGTTTAGAAACAATTTCGTTTGTAGTTCTCATAATAACCTCCTTTCTATATGATTTCATTTAAGAAGTCCATGAAGGAATCCTTGTCGGCAATATCGTTGTCAAGTAAGAAACGTCTCACCTTTTCCATTCGGGCGAGTTCAACCAAAGTATGTTCACGTTCCTGCATGGTACGAGTCAACTTGATTGCACCGCCAGTGATAATGTAAATACCCGGTTCGAGTTTGATAGCATAGATGCGGAGCCAAGAAGCATGACGTGGCGTATTACGCAAGCGTGCCTTCTCTTTGCCCAACAACATTTCCGAAGTACGACTATTCTCCAATGGGCGGAAAATCTTGTCAAGGTCAGCATCAGGAGAAATATCCATGATGAGACATTGCAAGCGTTCGCTATCTTCAATCGTATCATAGATGGCTTGATTGACATCAGTGATTTTGAAGTAGGACGCCAAATCATCAATGTTATGCTTGAAGAAGCTACGCAACCATGTAACATCGTTCCATTGCCCAAGAATTGAGTCAAGAACGTTGTCGAGGCAGTCATCATATCTGACAGCCCAAAGGTGCTCGTTTTCTGTAATCAGGTCGAATGTCATAATCTTATTGTTTTATAGTGCGAAGATACAACAAATAATTGAGAAATACAACTTATAGGTTGATTATTTAAGAATATTTATGGAAGAAAGCAAGGAGTTACAAGGATTTTACAAGATATTCAGGGCGGTCATCTACATATCCGTGTTGATGGAGTTCTTTGAGTATGCTATAGACCCAAGGGCGATAGACGGCTTTGGCGGTGTGGTGTGCGACCTGCACGACCGCATCAAGCAGTGGTTTATCTACCATGACGGAAACCTGGTGTATAGCAAGGTGGTGACATTCCTGCTGGTGTGCATCACCTGTGTAGGCACGAGAAACAAGAAGCATCTGGAGTTTGATGCCCGAAAGCAGGTACTCTACCCACTGGTGAGTGGCGTGGGACTGCTGGTAGTGTCCGTGTGGATCTTCGGCTATACGATGGACACTCGTCTCTATACCCTAAGATTGAACACCATTCTCTATATGGTGGCAACCATCATCGGAACGGTGCTGGTGCATGTAGCCTTGGACAACATTTCGAAGTTCCTGAAGGAAGGGTTGATGAAAGACCGCTTTAACTTTGAGAACGAGAGTTTTGAGCAGTGTCAGAAGGAGGAATATAACAAATACAGCGTGAATATCCCTATGCGCTACTACTATAAGGGTAAGTTCCGCAAGGGATGGGTGAATATTGTGAACCCTTTCCGAGGTACATGGGTTGTGGGTACTCCTGGTAGCGGTAAGACATTCTCCATCATCGAGCCGTTCATTCGTCAGCACAGCGCAAAAGGCTTTGCCATGGTCGTTTACGACTACAAGTTCCCGACCTTGGCAACAAAACTGTACTACCACTACAAGAAGAACCAACAATTGGGCAAACTGCCAGAAGGCTGCAAGTTCAATATCATCAACTTTGTGGATGTGGAATACTCCAAGCGAGTAAACCCGATACAGCAGAAGTACATCAATAACTTGGCAGCAGCGAGTGAGACCGCAGAGACACTGCTTGAATCCCTGCAAAAAGGCAAGAAAGAAGGCGGTGGCGGCAGTGACCAGTTCTTCCAAACCTCAGCCGTCAACTTCCTCGCCGCCTGTATCTACTTCTTCATCAACTATGGCAAGGAACCATACGACAAGGACGGCAAGATGTTGATAGCAGAGAAAGTACTTGACCCGAAGACCATGCAGATGAAGCCGACCGGAAAGGTGTTTAACCATGCAGGAGAAGAAGTGGAGCCAGCCTATTGGTTAGGCAAGTATAGCGATATGCCCCATATTCTGAGTTTTCTGAACGAGAGTTACCAGACCATCTTCAATGTATTGGAGACCGACAATGAGGTAGCACCCTTGCTCGGTCCGTTCCAGACCGCCTTGAAGAACAAGGCGATGGAGCAGCTGGAAGGTATGATAGGAACCCTGCGTGTCTATACCTCACGCCTTGCCACCAAGGAAAGCTATTGGATATTCCACAAGGACGGCGATGACTTCGACCTGAAGGTCAGTGACCCAAAGAACCCAAGCTATCTGCTGATAGCCAACGACCCAGAGATGGAGAGCATCATCGGAGCATTGAACGCCCTAATCCTCAACCGACTGGTGACACGAGTGAACACAGGACAAGGCAAGAACATCCCAGTGAGTATCATCGTGGACGAGTTGCCAACACTTTACTTTCATAAGATAGACCGACTGATAGGTACAGCCCGAAGCAACAAGGTGAGCGTAGCCTTGGGATTCCAGGAACTGCCACAGTTGGAAGCCGACTATGGAAAGGTAGGCATGCAGAAGATCATCACCACCGTAGGCAATGTGGTGAGCGGTTCGGCACGAAGCAAGGAAACACTGGAATGGCTTTCCTCCGACATCTTTGGTAAGGTGGTGCAACTGAAGAAAGGCGTGACCATCGACAGAGACAAGACGAGCATCAATCTGAATGAGAACATGGACAGTCTTGTTCCTGCCTCCAAAATTTCGGATATGCCGACAGGATGGATCTGCGGACAGACCGCAAGAGACTTTGTGGCTACCAAGACCGGCATGAATGGCAGTATGAACATACAGGAGAGCGACGAGTTCAAGACCAGTAAGTTCTATTGCAAGACCGACTTCAATATGGCAGACGTCAAGAAAGAAGAAAGCGAGTATATGCCACTGCCCAAGTTCTACACCTTCAAGAGCCGTGATGAGCGTGAGCGCATCCTCTATAAGAACTTCGTGCAAGTCGGTGAGGACGTGAAAGCCATGATAGCAGAGATATTCAATAAGAAGAATGCCAAGTGACAAGCCAATGACACCCCAAAAAGCAAAACAAGAACAACATCCATGACGAAAAAGACAAGAACATACATCATCCTGACACTCTTGTTACTGTGCCAGAGCATCATGGCGCAGAACAAGACACCCACCAACGACAGCCCAAGCCAAGCCGACTTGGGCATTTTCTCTTTGCCTCCCTTTGAGCGAGCCGTGCGCTGTATCAAGTATTATGAAGGGTGGCACGACATCAAACGCAACTATCCCTATATCGGATGGGGACATCTGATATTGCCACATGAGAAGTTCAGCAAGAACCTCACCTATCAGCATGCCGATTCCTTGTTGCGCTCAGACCTCACCAAGTTATGCGCCATGTTCCGCAAGCATGGTAAGGACTCATTGCTTCTTGCCGTACTTGCCTACAATGTCGGACCTTATAAGATATTAGGGAACAAAAGATTTCCCAAGAGCCGCCTTCTGCAAAAGATTGAGCGAGGAATGCGTGACATTGAGAAAGACTACCTTGATTTTTGTAGATGGAGAGGCAAGTACATACCGTCCATCAGAAGGCGGAGAATGACGGAACTTCAACTTTTATACATCCCATAAAAAAGCAATAGCACTTTATCGGTCATTGAAGTAGTACTTCATTGCTTGTCGAAGTTATACTTCATCGGTACTTGAAGTATATTAGCCTAACAGCATACAAAAATCGCATAAAACAGGTATTTGTTTATGTAAAATTTCTGAGATATTAAAGAATTTAGGCTTAAATAGTCTTAAATTTGCATGTCTGTATTGATATTTCCTGCCATTTCTTGTCATTTCTCGATAAATTTTCGTATTTTTGCACTCGGATTGTATAGCTAGACCGCAGTTGTCGCTGTAAGACGAGTTCTTTAATGATAACCGAGTCGGCAGCCTACGCCGTGCTGAGTGTAGTGAAGTCAACCATGACATATCTATACGAAAGCGGGCTTTGGGTGGGAAGACAATCCAGACATAATGGAAGGCGTTTATCGACGCTGTGTTTAAGACTTCCTGTAATCTAGCAAATTAACAGTTAATCATAGTCTTGAATATGGTCAACGGTAGATGTCCCGGGTGTGATTATTTCAATCCCGTGGAGACCTTGTAAGCATAGATTGTACCCTTTCGGGCGCAATCAAATGTATTATATAGGTCTCTTTACACGGACATGATTTTCATATCGGCGTGGGCTCTGACGTTGTCTGTTC
>Ga0129316_1001235_pt1 | contig 10323 bp, 10 predicted proteins | sample Cm1ome_2_FD_94429 | JGI IMG/M metagenome (GOLD analysis project Ga0129316, IMG submission 94429) | Eastern black-and-white colobus group fecal microbial communities from Wisconsin, USA - Cm1022B metagenome | ecosystem: Host-associated > Mammals > Digestive system > Large intestine > Fecal...
AACTGAAAAACAACCGCCGTTTTGCCACCAGATATGAGAAGAAAGCACTCTATTTTCACGCTGTTGTCTGTCTTGCCTGTATCCTTGTTTGGTTACTTTGATGGTTTTAAAACAGACTATAGTAATAAATTGTTATGAATACTTCCTTATCACTGCAAAACTAAGGACTCCGGCGGTTTTCCGACCCTGCGCAATATCCGTTCTGCGGTGTCTGGGCTCTGCCTTGAGCCGGGCAGCATCCTCACCGGGTATCAATACTCCCGGAGAATCGACGGAGACACTTCCTTGAGCAACTTCATGGCACTCAGAATGGAGTCAGCGTCCTTGCCGGGAATCTGGAGGGCAATGTAGTTTTCCGTTTTCTTCTCCAACAGGGAGAGGACAACGGCCTCCTTACCGGCCTTCTTGCCCACCACAGTGTCGCCCCTTCCCAATGGCCTTCCTCGATGCGCAGAGCCGCAATCTCAGGCCGCTGGGCGATGTCCTTGCCGTAGTCTTTCTTGTGTTCATGGGGCTTAGAATCCTTGTGCCGCTTGCGTTTCAATGCCTCCGGCAGCTCCGTCACAGAAATGTCGTACTTTTTCTCCGCCCAGTGGACGTAAGTCCGCTTATCGGCCATCTTCCTGGAGATGGTCTGCATCTCCTTGGCCCAGCCGGAGTTGATCTCGATCTGACGGGACTTGGTGTCCAGCACCGCATCGCAGCAGAAGAACTTTTTGCCCATCTTCTCTTCCATCAGCATGCCCTGCTGATCGAACTTGTGGAGCATCTCGCTGTTGGTGGACACGGGCACGAAGTCCTGCCGGTGCATCACCTGAGGCACGTGGTAGGCGGAGATGCTCCGCCAGTGGGAGATACCGGCGGCGCAGTGCTTGTAGCCGCCGGAGTAGCCGCCGTAGGGGTTGCCTTGGGTGTGGCCGATGAGGATGGCGATGTCGGCGTCAAAGACGTACTTGTTCATAATCACGTAATTCCGGGCGGTGTAGCCCAGGTCCACCAGGTAGTCGTAGGCCTCGCTGTCGTGGCTGGTGATCTGGCCGGAGGGATAGAACTCGTTGAACAGCTTCTCCCCCAGGATGGTGCGCATCTCCGGCACGGTAGCGCGGGGGTGCAGGCCGTTGGAGAAGAGCAGCAAGATGTCCTTCTTCTCCACGCCGGCGGCGTACAGCTCATCCAGGCAGGCCCGGATGGCCACCTTCCGGTGGGAGGTAGGCTGGTTGCCGCCCTTGACGATGTCGGGGATGACGAACACCACCGTCTTGCCGGGGGGCGGCCAGCTCCTTCAGGGGCTCTATTCCGATGGAGTTGCGGATGGACTCCAAGGTGGCGTTGTACAGGCTGTTCCAGTCCTAGGGCAGGCAAGGGGGATCCGCCACGGTCTCGCCGGGGATAAAGATATCGGTGCTGTCGGACAGCTCAGTGCTCATCAGGCCTTGGCCGTACTCAAAATCCAGTTTCATAACACACCTCCGTCAACAGGCTTACAAAATACGGCCTGGTTTTGTATCCAGTGCCTGTCCATCCCTTACCACAAACTGCCCGTTGACAAAGACATGCCGCATACCGACAGACAGCTGACAGGGAGCTTCATAGCTGGCTAGAGCCTTTATATCCTCTAACCGGAACAGGCACAGGTCTGCATAGTATCCCGGTTGAATCTTTCCGCGCTGAATAAAGCCAAAACGTTCCGCCGGCATGGCTGTCATTTTATGAACCAAGGATTCAATTGGTATCTGTCCGCTCTTCCCATAATTGGCCAGCAAATGGGCAAACGCGCCATAATAGCGTGGATGGGGGCGCGTCCTCAGGGGTGCTTTTACAGGATCCATCACCATACTGTCGGAACCAAACATGCTCCATGGATGAGTGGCGACGAGATCTACATCATGCTGGTCACATTGGAACATCACCATCTCAACGATCCCGTCATTTTCCAGTATCAGCCGAACAGCCGCCTCATAAGGCGTAACGCCCCAACTTACTGCCGATTCAGCTATGGTTTTTCCCACAGAATTGCCGCTTTTTGTGCTGATGATCAGCAGATTTTCCCCGTTTTGTTCCCCAATAAAAGTGCTCCAGCCAGGATAGCCGTATTCCATATCCCGCAGAATCTGAGGAAGGAGCGTGCTGTCGCTCAACCGCTCCAGCAGTCGGGCAATCCCGCCTTCGTGGTATTTGGGCGGGAATACCAAGCCCAGGTAGGAGCATCCTGCCGTATAGGGGTAGGCATCAAACGTGACATCCGCACCGGAACGGTTTGCCTCTTCGATCAGTGCCAGGATTTCGTCCATGCGTCCCACATTGACCTTACCAGCGCACTTCAGATGTGAGATCTCGGTCCGAACGCCTGTTTTCAGCGCAATGGAAAGGACTTCTTTGATCGCCTGGAAGAGCGTAAGCCGTTCTCCCCGAACGTGAAAGGCAAAGATCCCATTGTGCCGCTTGACAACGCGAGCGGCTTCGATTAATTCTTCCGTATCAGCGTAGAAATCAGGGGCATAACCCAGTCCTACGGACAGTCCACAGACACCGTCCCGAAGTGCCTCATCTAAAATCGCTTCGACTCGGGCCTGTTCTTCTGTGGTTGGTCTGCGGTCATCATAATCCATTACGAAAGCACGAATACTGCCGTAGCCAATCAAAATGCGCAGATTTTCATTGACGCCTTGTTGTTTCAACAGCGCCTTGTACTGCGGCCAGGTATGCCACTTCCACTCTACCAGCGGCGTGTCGATCAGAGAGAGCGAGTTCCGCCTTTTTTGAATGAATTGGAGATCATCCCGCAAAGGGAAAGGGGAGTATCCGCAGTTCCCGGTTACTTCGCTGGTTACACCCTGCAAGATGTGACCGGATGGGTTCCCACAGTATAAAAAAGAAATGTCCGAATGCGTATGTACGTCAATAAAGCCGGGCGTGCAAAACATTCCGCGTCCGTCAATGATCTCCATATCTGCCGTAGGTGCTATGGAACCCAGACATTGAATGCAGTCGTCTTTCAGCAGGATATCAGAGAGAACAGGAGAAGAGCCGGTTCCGTCTATGACCATGGCATTTTGAATACAGATGGGTCGATCCATTTAATAGCTCATCCCCCTTGCGTCGACGGTCATGCTCCGCACATAGTTCTCGCCCGAAAACAGAAACACGCGGTCTACGAGATTTGAAACGACGCAGCTGTGATAGGGGAGGACGTCTACCTCGTCCCCTACATGCAGCTGGTACTTGAGCGGATCATATCGGACGTATCCGTGTTCCTCGTTCAGCTTGTAGATCACAGCGCCAGGGAATTGCCTGATTTTTCCGAAACCCGTCTCATTATGATCAGAGGACAAGATTTTTGAGCCGCAGTCCAGCGTCGCCAGGCCGTCCTCCGGAGTGCTGATTACCGTGGCGCGGACAGAAAGCGCACAGTTTTCTTCCTCCACTGCACCCAGCTGGGCATAGTGAATATCACCGAACACATAATTGCCCGCCCTAGATTCCGTCAATGTATGCATCACATCTGCCCGCCGGCTCAAAACAGTGGAGCCGCCGCTGACCACTGCCACAGGGATTCCGGCCCGTTCCAGTGCCTGTTTGCAGCGCAGCAGAAGGGCGTCTTCCTGCTGAGACATGGCACAAAGGCCGTGATCGGCGTCTGCGTTTGGGTTCAGACCGCTGTATGCAAAAAGGCCCTGAACCTGGATACCCGGAAGCGTACGGAGGTAGGCTGTAAATTCCACCAGATTATGTTCGGCAACGCCGCCCCGTTTGATGTGGGTCAAGATCTCCACCAGTACAGGCACTGGGCGTCCCAGCTCCAGTCCCGTTTCGTTGAGCTGCTGTGCAGACGTGATGTTATCACATGTGACCGTAATCCTCGCCCGCTCCATTAAATGTTTCAGACGGAGCATCTTGTCTTTTCCCACCAAGCTATAAGCAATGAGGATATCCTGAATCCCGGCGGCGCTCATCACCTCCGCCTCTCCAAGCTTGGAACAGGTAATACCAACTGCGCCTGCGGCCAGCTGCATCTTTGCGATTTCTACAGACCTGTGGGTCTTGATATGAGGCCGCAGAACTTGTCCGTTTTCACGTACCCATTGCTGCATACGGGCAATATTGCCCTCCAGCTTGTGCTGGTCTATTCTCACATATGGTGTTGATAACATGTATGGGCTCCTCCCCTCAAAGAGAATCTACTTCCACGACCAGTTCAAGTTCCGCCGTAATATTGTTGGGCAGAACAGAAATGCCCAATGCAGTGCGGCTGTGCTGGCCGATTTCCGGGCCAAACACTTGATGCAGCAGGTCGGAAGCGCCATTGATAACTGCAGGCTGGGCGTAAAAGCCCTCAGCACTGTTCACATAGCCGCGCAAATTGACGATGCGCGTGACCCGGTCCAGTGTCCCCAAATAGCTCCGCAGCTGACTCAGCAGATTCAGGGCGCAGATTCTGGCCGCTTGATATCCTTCTTCGGGGGTTCGCTCGCGTCCAACCGCACCCACGTACAGACGCTCGCCGTTAAAAATGGTACCTTGCCCGCTTACAAAAACCAGGTTTCCCGACTGGACGCAGGGAACATAGGTTGCGACTGGCTTGGGTGCAGCGGGAAGCTCCAGTCCAAGTGTTTTCAGATTTGCCTCGGCCGTTCGTATCATAGCTTAAAACCTCGCAGACTTGTGACATGCCGGCATGGTTGCGCCGACTTACTTTAAGTTTTCGCTGATGGCCTTTGCGCTGCGCACAGATTCCGCAATAAAGAGGTCCATTTTCTCACGGGTCATGCGGTACTTAGGCGTAGCTACGCCAATCGTGCACGCCGCTTTCCCGTCAGGAAAGAACACTGGTGCAGCCACGCAAACCACATCCGGATTATGCTCGCTGTTATCCAATGCATATCCCTGCTTTCTGATCTGCGCCAACTCATCGGCCATCTTTTTCCGGTCTGTAATGGTGGTTTCGGTTAGTCTTACCAATTCCGTTTGGGTGTAATAGTTGTCCAGCCATGCCTGGCTTTGATACGCCATAAGTGCCTTTCCGCCGCTGGTACAATACATAGGCACGTGCTTGCCCACAACAGATTGCAGACCGATCTGATTTTGCGCCTCCCGCTTATCCAGATAAACAGCGTCGCAGTTTTCCTGTACAATCAAATGCACAGTCTCTTTTGTCAGATTATTTAAGCGATTCATCTCCAGCTCGGAGACTTTCAGCAAATAGTTGTCGTCGGTGATTACCTCAAACAGGGAGCGCAGCATAACGCCGTACTGATATTTTGTCCCAACCTTTACGGCCAAACCACAGCTGACAAATTCATGCAGGATCCTGTGGATCGTGCTGTTGGACAAATTAGTCAACTGTGCAATGTCGTTGATGCCGCACTCCTTTTTAAAGAACGCCAGTGCGCTGAGAATCTGGACGGATTTCAGCGTCGAATAGTTCATGAGTCGTTTTTGAAACATTTCCTGCTGTTCAAAAGTCATATTTGCACCCCCACTACGTCATACGTTTTGAACTCTGCCGTGAGACCAGCACATTCCAAGCGGAGACAATTGTTTTGCGATGGATGCGCCGTTGCCTGTGCCATGTCGTGAATATAAGGTCTTCTTTCTTGTTATCTATTTTACTATAATTTTGGAAGAAAGCCATATCGATTCTGCATAGTGGGCTGTAAAACGGCAAAATATTGGTTTCTTCTAAAATGTGTGGCGGATGCAGTTATGCCGAACTGGTTCTGCCCCCGCGGCGTGGCAGAAGCAGAACCAACCGGCAGAGCTTCTGAAAGCGGCGCAAACCTGTTCAGTCGTCCGCGACCCATTCCTTGGAGAGCTTTCCTTTCGTAAACAGAGGCTTGAGCACAGGAAGCAGGATGCTTGCCGCAGCAACAAGCAGGAAAATGAGGGACACAGGACGGGTAAAGAACATGGCGAAGCCTTCACTGGAGTAGGTCATTCCCTTGCGGAGGTATTCCTCGATTTTTTCGCCCAGGATAAAGGCCAGCACCAGAGGCGTCATGGGAACGCCGGACATATCCATCAGCAGAGCCAGCACGGCAATAAACAGCATGACCACCATGTTGAAGCCCATATTGGTAGAGGTAAAGGATCCGATAAAGCACATGACCAGGATAATGGTATAGAGATAATGATAGGGGATCCGCAAAATATAGGGGAACCAGCGCTTGACGACCAACTCGATAATCAGAACCAGAACGGCACCTACCAGCATAAAACCAAAGATCATATAGCTGGTGACAGGATGCTGCTGAATCATCAGCGGACCGGCGGTAAGGCCGTGAATGGTGAGTGCGGCCAGCAGCAGAGCGGTGGCGCTGTCTCCGGGGATGCCGAGGGCGATCATCGGGATCAGTGCGCCGCCGGTAGCCGCATTATTGGACACCTCAGAGGCCAAAATGCCCTCAGCACAGCCCGTGCCGAACTTTTCGGGGTGCTTGCTGGTGGATTTTGCAAAGGAGTAGGACACCATATTGGACAGTGCGGAGCCCATGCCCGGCAGAAAGCCGATCCACAGACCAATCATCAAAGACGAGAAAATTGTCTTGATGTTGGAGGTGAAATCCTTCAGTCTGACGCCAATGCCTTTGATATTGCGGCTGTCAAAGGCCTGCAGTTTTGGATTCCCTTTCGCGTAGCTCTTGGCGATTTGGGACAAGGCGTAAGCGCCCAGCATCAGCGCGGTCATGTCAATACCACCGGTGAGCGCCTTATTGCCAAATGTAAATCTGGCGCAGCCTGTAATGGGATCCAGGCCCACACAGCTCAATAAAAGACCAATAGCAGCAGCCATAATGCCCTTGGCCATTCTGCCCTTGGAGAGGGCAGCCACCAGCGAGATTGCGCAGATGCAGAGGCTAAAATACTCCCATGGCCCCAGCATCAGCGCCAGGTCCGCAATTATGGTACACAGCGCGGAGGCAATCAGAACCGCCAGCACCTCCCCAATAAAGGAGCCGATGATGCCCAGGCCCAGTGCCCGCGATGTTTCACCCTTTTGACTCATGGGATGTCCGTCATAACATGTGGCAATGGCAGACGGCGTGCCCGGAATACCCAGCAGGACCGCGGAAATAAATCCGCCGGATACACCGCCTACATACATACCGCAGAGCATACTAAAGGAAGCGTTTTGAGAGAGTCCAAATGTAATGGGCAGTAGCAATGAGATGCCCAGACTGCCGTTCAACCCGGGAACGGCGCCGAAAATAATTCCCGCCACCACACAAATAAACAGCAGTACGAGATTCATTGGTTCAAGGCACACGCCCAAAGCCGCAATATAATCTGCCATGTTCTATACTCCGCCTTTCTGGAAAAGACACCAACCCAGCCGTGCCATACCATATTTTTGCAGCATTCTTCTGTTAAAATAATTTTCCTTGGGGAAGAAGGATGGAAAAGCCCTTTGTAAACATAAAATAGAGCCCCACGGTTAAACCAGCCACCATAAGAAGTGCTACAATGGGGTTTACCTTCTCGTCTTCCTTTAGTAAATAGATAAAAACGGCGACTGCAATGGGCGTACTGATTAAAAAGCCCAGATAAATTAAGCCCAGGGTATAGAGCACCATGCAGCCCAGCATGATCAGCAGTTTGAGCCAGCCGGCCTTGTCCAAAAACGAGGTGCTGTCGCTTTTGCTGAACAAAATGATAAGCGAGCAGATACAGAGCACCGCCTCGCCGAGGTAAGGGATCAGGCGGGCACCGGGGTCGCCATTACTGGCTAGGTCGCGGATCGTTCCGGTGTTAAAAAAGAGCACGACTACCGCAAGCAGGCACAGCAGGGAAAATAATTTGTCATATTTGAGTTTCATATCTCAACACCATTATCTTGTATTGTTGCGTAGTCCGCACCTAAACCCGGTGCGGACTACGCTTCTTTTATCTCAGCATAGGATGGCCGGAGAGGAAAACCGGTTCTATCCTATTTGATTACTCGACCATGGAGATACCGATTGCCTTTCCGGTAGACATAATGCTATCATATTCCTTTTGGAAGATCTCCTGGCTCTCTTCCAAATCGTACCACTCTGCCCGCGCGCCTTGGAGGGCCAGCTTCTCCTGAACAGTTTCGTCCGCCATAACCGCTTCTAGGCTTTTGTTGATGGCCTCTAGGACATCCCCGGGGGTGTCAGCAGGAGCCCACATATAGAGACGCATATCCCAGCCGATCTCATATCCCTGCTCATGGAGGGTGCTCCAGTGCTCGGGCCATTCAGGAAGGCTCTCGCCGGTGGAGCTGAGCACGCCGATCACTTTTACCTTACCGACTTCCTCGTACGACTTGGCGTTTGCCACATCTACTTGGCCGCAGTCAATAAACCCACCTGAAATATTTGTCAGTTTGTCCGTCGTGTTGGCTGCAACGACCATATTCAACTCAACGCCGCACTCCTTCATTACCTGCCCCCAGAGGAACTGAGCGGGTCCACCGGTAGCAATGGCTACAGAAACCTCACCGGGATGCTTTTTGGCATAGGCGATAAATTCATCGAAGTTGTTGAAGGGAGCGTCGGCGGGCACAATAAGGGCATTTTCGCCCATATACTGCAGCGCCGCCACCAGGGCCAGATCAGACTTCGGATCCACGTCGGTCACGCCTGTGACATACTGACAAATGGCGGTATTCTGGTGGCACACCAAGGTATACCCATCGGGGTCGGCAACGGCGCAGTTCGTCATCGCAACCGGGGTCGCATCGTAGTTTGTGACCACCACGCTTTGGCCGATCTGCTGCGACCAGGTATCTGTGAATGCGCGGATGGTGTTGTCCGTACCGCCTCCGGCGGAAGACGGGCAGATCACGTTGATTGTCTGCGTGGGCCATTGCACTCCAGCGGACGGGTCGGGGAATGAGCCGCTCTGGTGCGGGTTGCCGCAGGCACTCAGACCGATTGCCATGGAAAGAGCGAGGGCAAGAGTAGTCAGCTTTTTCATGTTTTTTCTCCTTCTTTTTCCTTACTTGTTTTTATCGGGGACAGCATTGCTGCCGCCAATTACGGAAGAATGTTGAAGCATGTACTGAACGGAGTGGAAGGCATCCCTCAGGATTTCTTTCTCGGACTCTTTCAAGTTCCGCATCGGGAAATGCGCTTCTCCCATGGGCGCATTCCGCAGTTCCAGAAGATATTTATGGCTCATTACTGGTATCGTAGCGCGGCAGGCCTGACGCAGGCGGATCAGCGCCTTCTGGTAGAGCTGAGCAGTCTCCAAATCCCCGCTTTGATAGCAGTTATGGATTCCTACACACAGTTCGGGATATACGTTGGCCAATGCAACGATAGCCCCCCTGCATCCCAGTTGCAAAGATGCTAGGACCTCTGCGTCATTCCCTGTAATGACCTCAAATCCTTCGGGCGCTGCGAAATAAAATTCCTGCAGATTGGTAAAGTTCATGCTGCTGTCCTTAATGCCCTTCAGATTGGGACAGTCTTTAATCAGCTGCGGCAGAAGGCCGGTCACAATGGGGTTACCAGTCGTATTCGGCATATTATAAATAAACAGTGTCAGGCCCTTGGTCATCTCAGATACTTGCGCAAAATACTCTACCAAGGCCGAGTTATCATATTTGTGATAGATCGGGGCGGTAACAGAAACACAGGAAATACCCATCTCACCAACGAAATCAATGTGGCGCTGCATCTCATCCCGATTCATGGATGTAATATTATACAGCACGTTCAAACGATTGGTGCTGCGGCACGCCAAGGTCAGCTGATGCATCCGTTCTTCAGCAGAAAAATTGACGAATTCCCCTGTGGTGCCGCCAATAAAAATACCGGATACGTCAGCCCGCTCCAAAAAACCTATGTGCTCACAGAAGCGCTTTTCATCCAGCCTGCCGTCATGGGCACACGGCGTCAGAATGGGCACTGTGATACCGGTAAAATACGTTTTCATCTGTGCTCGTCCCTTCTTATTTAACAAGTCTTTATATTCTATATATAAAATATATATTTTATATGTAATATTATCATGGCCGTATGTGAAAATCAATGATCAAAATTCTCAAAAACAAATGCACATTTATGTACATTTGCCATAAATATAAAATTTAGATTCCGTATTTAGAATATATGAAAGGCAAAACCTATGTAAAAGGAATATCAAAGTTCTTACGCTGGGTATTTCCGTGGCATAAGTCAATTTCTTTCTGCAGATCCTTCAAAAAGCTATTTCTACCAGTGCGTATACCGCCTCACTAGAGTCTGTTTTAAAACCTTGCGATTGAGTGAAAAACGACGATGTAATAAAATGAGAGCATGAAGAGGCATGAAATAAGCGAAAAACAATGGAATAGGATCAAGGACAAGTTCCCGCCTG
>Ga0129316_1001238_pt1 | contig 10288 bp, 8 predicted proteins | sample Cm1ome_2_FD_94429 | JGI IMG/M metagenome (GOLD analysis project Ga0129316, IMG submission 94429) | Eastern black-and-white colobus group fecal microbial communities from Wisconsin, USA - Cm1022B metagenome | ecosystem: Host-associated > Mammals > Digestive system > Large intestine > Fecal...
TCAGACTGTAAGTTTAGAATGGTTTTCACAAAAATATTCTAACAATAAACGGGCCTTTCGGGGTCCGTTTTTTGTTGCAAAAATGAAAGGAGCTGTCTCGCTACTTTTGAGACAGCCCCTTTTGTGTTATACTTAACTGTCAAATTTTTTATAGGAGACAGAATATGGGAGAGATGATCTTAAAAGCCACGGGGCTTTGCAAGGATTACGGCAAGAAGTCCGTTCTTCATAATGTTGACTTCACTATCAACAAGGGCGACATTTACGGTCTGGTCGGAAAGAACGGTGCAGGTAAGACCACTATCATGCGTATTATCACGGGACTTCAGGTTCCGACGAAGGGCGAGGTCGAGTACGGCTTTGACAGATCAAGATTAGGTTCTGTCGGCGCTCTCGTCGAGCTGCCTTCCATCTATGCGAATAAGTCTGCCGAGGAGAACATCAAGTTCCAGTATCTTAACCTCGGACTCAAGATCGATGACTCGGTAAATGAGATCCTTCGTCTTGTAGGACTTGATAACACCGGCAAGAAGCCTGCGGGCAAGTTCTCACTCGGTATGCGTCAGAGACTCGGTATCGCCATGGCTATGGTAGGCAATCCGGAAGTACTCGTACTCGATGAGCCTATCAACGGTCTCGACCCCCAGGGTATCATCGGCGTGCGCGATCTTCTTATGAGACTTAACCGCGAGAAGGGCATCACGATCATCATCTCGAGCCACATTCTTTCAGAGCTAAGTAAGCTTGCTACAAGATACGCTTTCATCGATGACGGACATATAGTCAAGGAGTGCTCCGAGTACGACATCGAGCACGCAGGCGAGAAGCTCATGATCATTTCAGTCGACAAGCCCGCCGAGTATGCTGCTGCACTTACGGCCAAGGGCTATAAGGCTGAGACTGTTACCACTCCCGATAAGGTCACCATCCACGGTGAGGTTGATGTCACTGATGTCGTTATCCTTGCCAAGGACGAGGGAATCAAGATCACGGATCTTAGAACCGTCGAGACAGACCTCGAGGAATTCTATGTAGGCGTTGTCGGAGGTAATAAGAATGCTTGAGTTATTGAAGTTCGAATACTACAGATTATTAAAGTGCAAGGTCATCTGGGTAATGGCGGCTCTGGCGGCTTTGGCTCCTTTGCTTGTTGCCATCGCTATACGTCTGCTGCTGGTTAACCTGGGTGACATCGAGATCGACGATCTTAATCTCACACACAGCAACGTAAGGTTCTTAAACTGGTATGTCATCTCATACTTCTATGAGAGAATCCCGCTCGCGATCGCACTGTTTACGCCGCTGTTCGTCGGAAGAGACTACAAGGACGGCTTCATCAGAAACAAGATAACCGCAGGTCACACCAGGATCGAGATCTTCTCCGCGGTTGTTATCACGGAGGTTTCTCTTACAATTGCATTGAGCCTTATCTACATCATCTTCGGTCTCATCGGCATGGCATGCACGGGCTTCGGCGTGGATCTTGACCACGGCGAGATGTTGGGAAGAGCGGCTACAATGCTTTTGTCTCTTGTTGCGACTTCAGTGCTGTTCGCAGTTATCTCACTGCTTATCAAGAGCAGGGCAGGTACAACAGTCATCTGCATCGCTTTCATCTTCTCTCTGGGTCTGTTCTCGATGCTGTCGACGAACTTCTCTTATACACACAAGATGATCGACGAGTATGAGGATATCTATAACGATGCGGCCGAGGACTATTTCGGCGGGTTTGACGGTAACAGCATGTACTACGGCGAAGTTGATGCAGAGTTCGATAAGGATTCGTATTTTAATGCCGGCTGGTATATCGGTCACCCGATATTCGTGCTTACCAATGCAAGCCTCGGTGATGAGTTCGTTGCGAATTTCTCCAACATTTTCATGGCAGGGGATGTAGAGGACCTGTTCTCGTATCCTGACAAGATCGCGCGTACATCCTTCGTAAGTTCCTATATGACTTTGCTCTCGGGCAATAACATGGGTTACTTCATCAGTCAGGACGATATCGAGGATATCGAGGGAGCATTCGTGGACTACGATGTCGCGGAGCTTCAGTACAACCTGAAGTCGGTTCTGTGGGCTGCCGTTTACTTCTGCGGAGGATATGCTCTTTTCAGAAAGAAGAACATTTTCTGATAAAAGTTCTTGACTCTGTGAAAATTTCCGCTAAAATGTAATATGCACTTTAATGCCGTACTATGCCCTTTTGTGGCTTGTGAGGCGTTAAAGGCGCATGATCTTAACAGGTAAAGGCGGATATAATGGCTACTAATCAAGGCATATGCAAGAACTGCGGATCGCTTATAGTTTTCGACGAGAGGGACGAGCAGTGCGAGTGCGTATTCTGTCACTGTGTTTTCCCGTCAGCAGAGGCGATAGAGATATTTAACAATCCCGAGGGAAGAGAGTTTCCTAACGAGAAGTACGAGCCCAACACGAGCTCCGTTAAGCATAACGTAACAAGAGTTTATTCTACCGAGAGTCTCGAGAAGTCAATCGCAAGAGAAGAGCTTCGCAAGCAGAACAGCGAAGGCGGCGTTAAGACGAAGGAGTTCGAGGTACAGGCTAAGGACGTTAAGGCTCCGAAGTCTCTTGTTATCGGCGTTATCGCAGGTGCGGTTCTTATCACTGCAGTAGTGCTTGCGATCGCGTTCCCTATGTATAAGAGCAGAACTGCTTTAAGAGCAGATATCGAAGCTGATATGAGTCAGGTGTTCGACGGCATCGCTACGGTAGCAATGACATCGGACGAAGAAGGTAAGTATTATGATGGTTTCTCGGTCTTCGGTCAGACGTGCCAGTACATGAATGCGGTAACTACAGAAGATTTAAGTGAGGAAGACGCAGAAGCCATTTACGATAATTATTGTGCCCTCAGGGCAGAGAAGATCGCAGACGGCAGTGCTGATATCTATGACGGCGTGCAGACGAAGATTTATTGCAGCGGCGGATATTACACTGTTACGGGTGCGAACGGCAATGTGAACGTACAGTTCACGGAAGATGCAGAAGCGGAGGAATAAGACTACGGCTACTAAGAAGGCAGCAACGGCAGACAAGAAGACTGCCGCCAAGAAGACGACAACAACCAAGTCCAAGACGTCTTCGTCCAAGAAGACATCTTCCAAGAAGGCAGAAGAGCCCAAGAAGAGCTCCAAGACTTCCGCTAAGGCGCCTGCAAAGAAGGCAGAGCCTGCGAAGAAGACTGCAGCTAAGAAGGCTGAACCTGCAAAGAAAGCTTCAACAAAGGCAGCTTCCAAGGCTCCCGCTAAGAAGGCTGAGCCCGCGAAGAAGACTACAGCTAAGGCGGCTTCGAAGACGACTGTGAAGAAGTCCGAGCCTGCAAAGAAGGCTGCGGCTAAGACAGCAAAGACAACAAAGGCGACAGAGAAGGCTCCTGCTAAGAAGGAGGCTTCCAAGAAGGCTGAGCCCGCTAAGAAGGCTGCAGCAAAGGCTCCGGCAAAGAAGTCCGAGCCCGCCGAGACTAAGACAAAGAAAAGAAAGAAAGCAGAGAAAGAGAAAGTGTCAGAAGAGAAAGCAGTTACTGCATCCGCTCCTGATACAACTGAGGTCACCGACGATATCAGCGCGATCATTGCCCAGCTCAAGCTCATGGCTTCGGGAAGGGACAAGTCCATTACCGAGGGTGAGTTCGACCTTCTCATGATGGAGAAGGAAGTTACTCCCGAGCAGACTGAGATAATCCTCGCGAAGCTCGCTTCCTCGAAGATCAAGATCGTTCCCGATACTGATGACGATGAGGATGATACAGGTGATGACGTTACCGTTTCCGCCAGCGAAGAGATCAACGTAGACGACTCCGTCCGTATGTATCTCAAGGAGATCGGTAAGATCCCGCTTCTGAATGCAGAGCAGGAAAGAGCGCTTGCACAGAAGATGCAGGCAGGTGACAAGGATGCTAAGGATACTCTCGTGGAATCCAACCTCCGTCTCGTTGTATCAATTGCAAAGAAGTATATGAACAGAGGCTTGAGCCTCCTCGACCTTATACAGGAAGGAAACATCGGTCTTATCAAGGCTGTTGATAAGTTCGATTATGAGAAGGGCTTTAAGTTCTCCACATACGCTACATGGTGGATCAGACAGGCTATCACGAGAGCTATCGCAGACCAGGCGAGAACGATCAGAATCCCTGTCCACATGGTAGAGACGATCAACAAGCTTACACGTGTTCAGCGCCAGCTCATTCAGGACCTCGGAAGAGAACCTACCATCGATGAGCTCGCAGAGAAGATGAACATGCCCGTTGATAAGATCCGCGACATCCAGAGGATCTCACAGGATCCCGTATCCATCGACAAGCCTGTCGGTGAGGAAGAGGATTCGCACCTTGTTGACTTCATCCCGTCCGATGAGTATGTATCACCTGACGATGAGGTATCAAGAGAGCTCCTCAAGGAAGACCTTATCAAGGTACTCGATCTTCTTACAGAGCGTGAGGCTAAGGTAATCAGATTAAGATTCGGTCTTGATGACGATAAGCAGAGAACTCTCGAGGAGGTCGGAAGATCGCTCGGAGTAACAAGAGAGAGAATCAGACAGATTGAGGCTAAGTCCATAAGAAAGCTCGGAAGATCTTCTTATGCCAAGCGCCTTGAGGGTTATACGGACTAAGGGTTTCCTATGTCCGCAGGCCGGCACAATTACTCTTTTTATAAAGGATTTCATTCAGACAACGCTTTGGACTTCTCAAAGCGTTCGTCTTTTGATCGCGATGTTATGCTCGAGAGAGTGTACCCGCGAAGGCTTATCCTTCCGATGCGCCAGCATTACGGAGACGAGTGCGTACCGGTCGTTAAGCCCGGTGAGACTGTAACTATCGGCCAGTGTATCGGGGCTCCGGCTCCCGGTACAATGGCCGTTCCTGTTCACAGCGGAATTTCAGGCACGGTAACCGATATAAGACCGATCGTCTTGCCCGACGATACGACCTGCAAGGCGGTGTTCATCGAGGGCGATCGTAAGAGGACATTCCATCCTTCGGTAAGACCCAGAAACAACGTCAACGTCAGTGCCGCGACGGTAATGGGAATCATCCGCGATGCCGGTATCGTCGGCATGGGCGGTGAAGGTATTCCCACGATCGTAAAGCTTAACCGCGCGAAGAGGTTCAAGGTAAAGGAGCTTCTTGTAAACTGCCTTCAGAGCGAGCCTTATGCGGATTCGGATTATCTCATGATCTGCGAATATGCGGATCACGTCATCATGGGTGCCGTCGCGATGGCGGGCGCATGCGGAGTAAGGATAATCAATATCCTGATCTCAAAGGACCGCAAGAACGAGATCACGGCATTAAGAAGCGCGATGGAGAGGACGTTCTCGAAGTATTCGGGATATGCGTTCAACTTAATTTACTTAAAGCCCAGGTTTCCTCAGGGCTACTACAGAATGGTCGCCCGCGCGCTGTACGGCGTGAACCTCGATGAAGGAGAGGGACTCGAGGGAAGATGCAGAGCGGTTATGTTCAACTGCTCGACCGTATATGCATGCTGGAATGCGATCGCGGAGAGTATGCCGCTTTGTACGAGGACTGTAAGCATCAGCACGGAGGACGGACTTCTTCGTAATGTCATCGCTCCTATCGGAACGCCGGTGTCCGAGCTTTTCGACACGGTTAACGGCATCTCGACCACGTCCAAGACGATAGTGTGGGGCAACTGCTTCACGGGAATTCAGATCGACAACCCCGATGTCACGCCGATCATCAAGACGACGTCGGGCGTGTGCCTTATAACGAAGATACAGGATGCGACCGCGCCGTGTATCGGATGCGGAAGATGCGCAGACGTCTGTCCCGTGGGGCTCGAGCCGGATAAGCTGTACCGCCTCATTAACGAGGGGCACGAGAGCGCGGCGGTGAAGTTCAATGCGGGAAGATGCATCAACTGCAGTGCGTGCTCATATATCTGTCCGTCCAATATCAACGTAGGTCACGCGGTAGGAATGTTCGCCGCGGCCAAGCGCAAGAAGAGCAGCTTCCCTTATACCGCAGTAGGCGACAGACAGTGGGTCGACGACATCTCGCTGCTGTCAGCGGATACGGTTAAGGCTGCCGAGAAAAAGATCCAGAAGAGCGACTCGCTTACGCTGCCTTTCGAAGGGTGGGAATCAGAATGAACATGAAGCATTCCGCACCTTTCATACATACGGAGATGAACGACTCGTATATCTCGATCGTTCACCTGATATCGCTTATCCCCGTGATGGCGGTGGCAGTCGTTTACTACGGCGTACGCGCGGCTATTCTTATACTGTTCTGCGCGGGTGTGTTCGCGGCGTCGGATGATATCTGCACGAGGGTAAGGGATCACCGCCACGACAGTTACTTAAGTTCACTGTTCTACGGCTCGGCGTTCGCGCTGCTGCTGCCTCCGGATACGCCGCTTTATATCGCGCTGGCGGGCGTGCTGTTCGGCTCGATCGTCATAAGGCAGTTGTCGGGCGGAAGAGGATCGGCGCTTATAAATCCTGCAGCGGCGGCAAGGCTTTTTATACGAATCGTGTTCCCCGATAACGAGTGCGCGCTGTCTTTCCCCGGACAGAGCAGGACGTATATAAGAAGCCTGCTTATCGGCTCGCGCGGCATTGCGGGATTCGACATAAACGATTACTATCCTTCGGAGCTCATAACGGGAAGATACCCGTCTTTCCTCGGCACAGCATGTGCCTTCATGATGCTCGCGGGACTTATCTATCTTATCGCGAAGAAAGCGTATAAGTTCTACATTCCGCTGTCGTATATCGCCATGACGGTTATGCTGTCGCTTATCGCGGATGCATACCTTGATACGAGCAATACTAAGATGTTCCTGCTTACTTCGGGCGTGCTGTTCACCGCGGCTTATCTGCTGTCTGACGATGAGACGGTAAGGCAGTACGGCGTGGTCTCGATCGTGCAGGCATTCTTCTGCGCGGTGCTGACGGTGCTCGTGTCGGTGAAGACCTCGGGTATAGACGTAATCGTCGTTCCTGTCGTAGTGACGGGTGTGATGACGGGCGTGTTCGACTATGCGGAGAGAGTAATAAGATCAACATGGGAGGAGAGGCTTCATGTTAAACCGTAAGCAGTTGCTGCGTTTCACGATCGAAGCGGTGCTCCTCTCGGCAGTGAGCGTCATCGTTATGCTGCTCGGCATCTTCGCTACCAACAGCAGCGAGTATGCGCGTGTGCAGAACAGCTATATGGCGAACTTCTCCAACGTCCTCGACGCCGACTCTTACGACCGCATCCAGAGCAACCTCATCGAAGGCTACAGCGGCGTGAACGCGGTATATGAAGGCGTGGATGCGAACGGCACGCCGGTAGGCTTCGTAGTCGATGTGCAGGTGACGGATCACGCGAACGGGCAGCCGCTTAATCTGCTCGTAGGCGTCGACTACAATACCGCGCAGCTGACGGGTCTCATGAGGGCGCCCGATGACCTTCATCTGTCGACCATCACTGACGAGCAGATCGCTGTCATCCTCGGGCAGACTTACGGGCATCAGATCCCCGTCGCGTACGGAGTGCAGACCGAGGACCAGGCTTCGGATTCGACGGAGCAGTTAAGGCTCGAAGGCCTTAACGACGGCGTGTACTATGCGCAGACGCTCTCTGCGGACCGCACGGGCTACATCGACTATGTCGAGATGAGCATCGAAAACGGCGTCATCACCATGGTGCAGTGGGACGCCTTCAACACAGACATGAATATCAAGAACCGCCGAGAATCTTCGCTCGACGGTGTATATGAAGTATCGGGACTTAACTGGGCGTCGCAGTCTTACATACTGTGCCACGCGCTCATCGATGTGCAGAATCCCGATCTGCTTGCTATGAAGTCGGACGGTACGACGGATATCGTCGATGGCGTTACGGTTAACATCCGCACGTTCGTTAATCTGTGCGTAGAGTGTATCGAGAATTCCCGTGCGGAGTTCGATAAAGAGATGTATATCGCAGGTCTGCAGGAGATCGTAGACGGGCTGTTCGAGGGTGACTTCGAGAGCTTGGGCGTTGTTAACGACGACGGCTTCATCGTGTTCTCTTTCGACGGGTATCCCGGTGCTTTCATTGGTCCCGACGGATCGCAGATGAATGTGCGCCAGAGGATCACTGGAGACATGGCGGATTATTCTGACTTCGATTCCGCTTCCGCAGATGTGGGCGAAGAGCTGACAGGCGATTACAGAGGCAACGAGGACGGCGTACGTACCGGTGACATATCGGTCGATGCCGACAGTATCGACGGTCTGCCGATGTCTGAGATCAAGACATATATTGAAGGCCTCGAAGGACAGCTGCAGGTCACGTCGGACATAGTCACCGCGATAAATACGGTATACAGATTCCTTAAGGATTATCTGAACTGGATGGCATAAGTTATGAGCATGATAGACACATCGGACAAGTCGTTGGAGAAATCTCCGTTCAATGATCTTAAGAATCTCGAGAATATTCCCGAGAATCCTTTCGAGGGGATTTCTTTGGAGCGTGAGCAGCCCGCGGACCGTCTGTCGACGAGAGCCGCGATCTTCACTGCGTTCATAATGGCCGCGGTGTGCTTCATGACGCCTGCGTGCGGTTCGGGTATTTCTTCTATATTGATCTCGCTGCTGTGGTCGGTGGGCGCGGCGGTCGTGTATGTGTTGTTCTGGACTTGTACTTTAAGGCTGTTCGAGAACCCCGAGATGATGCCGGTATCCATCGTGCTGAACCTCGTGCCCGCCGTGCTCCTTAATGTGTTCTTCGGCGATAAGCTGTTATTATTCGGACTTGTGTTCCTCGGCGCGGGACTTACGGCATTAAGCCTCGAGGCCGCCGACGAGAAGGACCGCCGGGCGGGGAAGAAGGATAATTCGGGATTCACGGGCGTCGATTTCTTAAGCGGCGAGATGGTCAAATACACCGAGTTCATCAAGGCGGATGTCGCGGGCGAGGTACTGGTGCCTTTGGTCTGTGCTTGTGTGTCTTCCGCCTGCGGCGTTGTGCTGTCTGAGCTTCTCCGCGGGTTCTCGCATATGCAGGGCAAGGGGTTATCGTTAGTTGTCAGTGCGCTGGTGCTGATGTTTATATCTTTTGTTGTCAGTTTGATCCGCGGTAATGATTACCTGTTCTCATCGAGCGAGATGAGCGACGCGTGTGTGCTGCCGGTTACGACTTATAAGCATCTTCGTTCTTTCCTGCTTCGCCGCTCGCGCTTCTTCGTAAGCATCGTGATCATCGGTACGGGGTGTCTGATATGTGATCAAATTGACAGTGCGTTCTCGCTTGGCTTCCCTTATATGAAGCATGTGCTGTCCGCGCTTCTCATATTCGCATTCGCGTTTATCCGCGGAAGGCAGTCCAAGCACAGGATACAGTTCGCGACCGAGCTTATGGCGATCTATGCGCTGTGTGTGACGCGTGTTACTTCTATTAGTGACCTCGTGCTGATCGCGCTCCTTGCGACCGCGGCGGACGTGCTGGTATCGTCGTTCATGTATACGCGCAACAGGAGACTCATCATGTCTTCGAGGAGCGAGTACGCCGCGGGCATGCCTTTGGAACTTATCACTGCTGCGGTTGTGTTTATGCTCGTGGAGGTCGTGGCTGCTTACTGGGGAGTGGCGGTTTGATTTGACTCGCGGCTTGGGGCTTTTGGGGGCTTTTGTGGCTTTTGGGGCTAGCGTTTATGTATTTGTTTATGTTTTGAGGAAAACATAAACAACAACCTAAACATTTGGAGCTTTTTGGGAAAAAGTTTATGTATACGTTTATGTTTTGGGAAAAACATAAACACTAACCTAAACAATTTGAGCTTAGAGGAGCAAAAACACCCTTACGACGCTTTTGTGGAGAATAAAAATCTTCCCCGAGCGGACTTACTTTCGGAACACAAAACCGCCCCTGGAGCGGACGTTTTGTGGAGAATAAAAATCCTCCCCGAGCGGACTTACGCAGGCGCGAAGCGCCGAGTACGTAGCGAGGGAGGTTTTTATTCGACTGGTGTTCGCGAGCGGATTCGAACCGCTGGCCTACCGCTTAGGAGGCGGTCGCTCTATCCAGCTGAGCTACGCAAACATTAAGCACGACAAGGATTATATCACAAAACACATCTGCATTGTCTACAAGCGGGAATGCGGCCACTTTCCTTTGTCGTTTTTTGTCGAAAAATGTAGTCACTTCGTAGGTGAATTCAGCAACAAAGCTCGCTAATCTTAATTAATAACCATAAGGGATAAAGGAGGATACAACTTGAAAGACACAACCATACGCGAACAGAAAAGATCTCAATGGATCGAAGAA
>Ga0129316_1001240_pt1 | contig 10269 bp, 7 predicted proteins | sample Cm1ome_2_FD_94429 | JGI IMG/M metagenome (GOLD analysis project Ga0129316, IMG submission 94429) | Eastern black-and-white colobus group fecal microbial communities from Wisconsin, USA - Cm1022B metagenome | ecosystem: Host-associated > Mammals > Digestive system > Large intestine > Fecal...
AGCCTTGGGATTTGCTCCTGGTACAGCACAATTTGATTCACCGGCCTATCATTGACCCAACAGAGCCCTATGAACGGGTTGTGATCTGGCTGGGGCGGGAGTGGCTGACAAGCCGCAGTGATCCGGGTGAGGAACTGAGCACCTGCTTTTCAACTGCCAGTGCACGGGGGTTTCACCTGCTGCGGTTCGGCGCAGAGCAGCGGCTGCAGTATATGGGGATTCTCCAGCGGCTGGAGGAGGCGCTGCACTCCGGGGAGTTTGGCGCATCCCGCATGGCGGATACGCTGTGCCAGCAGCTGCTGATTCAGGTAAACCGGGACATTCTGCAGGATCGCACGGCTCAGGAGGAGACAGACAGCTACCGGCTGGATCCCAAAATGGAGGAAATCCTGCGCTACATTGGAGAACATCTGCAGGAGGAACTGACGGTGGATGTCCTGGCGGGGAAATTTTATTTGAGCCGGTACTACCTGATGCACCGCTTCAAGGAGGTCACCGGCTTTACGATTCACCGCTACATCAGCCAGAAGCGCCTGCTGCTGGCCGGGGAGCTGATCCGCAGCGGCATGCCGGTGATGAAGGCCGCGGAGGAGGCGGGATTTGCAGAGTACTCCACGTTCCTGCGGACATTTCAGAATACATTCCATATGAGCCCGCGGGAGTTCCGGTGATACGGAAAGACAGAAGAGAAAGGGAGAAAGCATTAGGATATGGAGACAAAGCAACTGACCGTGGAATTCAGCAGGGAGGATTTGCGCCGCCTGATGATTCCGTTGGTAATTGAACAGCTGCTGGCGATTACCGTCGGTTTGGCGGATTCGCTGATGGTGGCTCAGGTGGGGGCTGCGGCAATTTCCGCTGTGTCCCTGGTAGATACGGTGAATGTCTTGCTGGTGAATGCGTTTGCGGCGCTGGCAACCGGCGGCGCTGTCATTGCGGGCCAGTATCTGGGCCGCCGGGAAATGGGGAAGGCAGGCCGCTCCGGACAGCAGATTCTGCTGTTTATGGGAGAGGTGTCTTTGCTGGTGACCGTTCTGCTGTACCTGTGGAAAGACTTTATTCTTGGGGTGGTTTTTGGACAGGTGGAAGCGGACGTGGCTGCCTACGCCAACACGTATTATGTAATTGTGGAGGCATCCACGCCATTTCTGGCCATTTACAGCGCGGGGGCGGCACTGTTCCGTGTTATGGGGAACTCAGGAATTTCCATGTGGGTATCCGCCCTGATGAATGTGGTCAATGTGGTTGGAAACGGGATTTTGATTTTTGGCCTCCACCGAGGCGTGGAGGGCGTGGCGATTCCAACGCTGGTGTCCCGGGTTATTGCAGCGGCGGCGATGGTGATTTTGCTGCGGAGACCGAATCTGGCCATTCAGATCAAGCGATTCACGTTTCATCACGATCGCTATGTGGTGAAAAATATTTTGCGGTTCGGCATTCCAAACGGCCTTGAGAGCAGTATGTTCCAGTTGGGGAAAATCCTGCTTCTGTCCACGGTATCGGTGCTGGGGACGAATTCCATCGCCGCGAACGCCATCGGCAATACCATTGCCGGCTTTCAGTGTGTTCCCGGCCTGGCACTGGGCCTGGCGATGGTGACGGTCGTTTCCCGGTGTGTAGGGGCAGGGGACTATGAAAAGGCCCGGTATTATGCAAAAAAGCTGCTGAAGAGCACCTATATTTATATGACGGGTATTATTTTGCTGAGCTTCGCGGCACTGCCCTGGATTTTAAAACTATATAACGTGTCTGAGGAGGCCACGGAGTATGCCCGGCAGATTATCTGGCTTCACGGCCTCTTCGGCATTGTGATTTGGCCGCTGGCCTTCACGCTTCCTCAGGCTCTCCGGGCCGCTGGGGATACCCGTTACACCATGATTGGATCCACGATCTCCATGTGGACGCTGCGGGTGGGGCTGGGAATTCTGCTGGGCCGGTATTTGGGCTTTGGCGTTCTGGGCATTTGGATTTCCATGTTTTTCGACTGGATTCTCCGGGCGGCCCTATTTATCCCCAGATTTCTTGGGCACCGGTGGGAGACCATGGGCCTTTCCGAATAAAGCGATCAAAAAAGAGAGCCATGCGGCTCTCTTTTTATGATACCGAAGAAATGGGTTCCGCGGCAAGTTGTAAAATGGCCCGCATTTCCTCAGGCCCGATTTTGACAAAACCACCGAACGGAAAGCCATCGGCCTTTTCTCCGCGATGGGCTACCATGGCGGGAATATCTGAAACGGCGGCGCCGATTTCCCCGAGTGTGGTGGGCATTCCAAGAGAGCGGAAGAAGGCAGTCATGCGGCGAATCCCCTCAAGGGCGGTGTCCTCCGGATGGGAAAAGTCCATCTCACAGTGAAAAACTCGGACCGCAAACTGAGCGAACCGCAGGGGATTATGAGGCAGCACATACCGCATCCAGGCGGGCAGGATTACGGCCAAGCCTGCGCCGTGGGCACAGTCGTATAAGGCGGAGAGCTCGTGTTCAATCTGGTGGCTGGCCCAATCCTGAACGCGGCCAGTGCCGCAGAGATTGTTGTGGGCCAGCATACCGGCCCACATCAAATCCGCCCGGGCGGCATAGCAGTCCGGAGCGGCCAGTGCCTTAGGGGCAGCGTCCAGAATGGTTTGGAACAGCGCCTCACACAGCCGGTCTGTCAGTGCGACATCCGGCGTGTTGGTAAAATATCGCTCACAGACATGGGCAAACATGTCCACGGCGCCGCTGGCGGTTTGATAGGGAGGCAGAGAGCAGGTAAACCGGGGATTCATCACTGCGAATTTGGGACGGACAATATCCTGCTTCTGCATAGACCACTTTTTATTGCCGTCCTCCAGTGTGATGACGCAGCTATTCGATCCTTCGCTGCCAGCCGCAGAAATGGTCAGCACCACGCCGACCGGAATGGTATCTGTGATGGTAGGAGCCGTTCCGGTGAAGTAATCCCAGAAGTCTCCGTCATACACCCCGCCCACGCCGATAGCCTTGGCAGTGTCGATGACACTGCCGCCGCCCAGAGCCAGCAGGAAATCTGCCCCCTCCTTCCGAACCAGATCAATCCCTTCATAGACCTTGCCGCTGCGGGGATTGGCCTGGATACCGGACAACTCCAGCCAGGGAAGGCCTGCATTCTCCAGAGAGGATATCACGGCGTCATAGGCGCCGTTGCGCTTTACAGAACCGCCGCCGTAGATCAAAAGCACTTTTGTGCCGCCGAACCGACGGACCAGTTCACCGGTACGGTTCTCTTCTCCGTCACCAAAGGCGAACAGCGTGGGGGAGTAAAATGTAAATGTGTTCATGCAGGAACCTCGTTTCTATTCACTCAATCACTGAAATCAATATCCGCGGCTGCGGTCTACCAATCCTGCCAGGGGGCGGCCCGCTGCATAGTTTTCCAGATCGGCACAAAAGGCGTCCACATTGGCGTCGCAGGTGTAGCCCAGCGTCATGTTCCCGGAGACATGAGGTGTTAAAATCAGGTTTTTGGTTTCCCATAGAGGATGATCCTGAGGCAGCGGCTCCGGCACCATTACGTCCAGAGCGGCTCCGGCCAGAGCGCCGCTGTTCAGCGCATCCGCCAGGGCCTCCTGGTCAATGGCTGTGCCGCGGCCCACATTAACGAGATAGGCGTCCGAAGGCAGGCGGGCAATGCGTGCCCGGCTCAGAATGCCAACCGTTTCCGGTGTACTTGGCAGGGCCATCACCAGATTTTTTGTCCGGGGCAAAACGTCATCCAGTGCGCTGATGGGGAGCACCTCATCCCAAACGGGATTGGAGGAATACCCGCTGCGGCAAAGGCCGGTGACTTTAGCAGCGCCCAGTCCCTTCAGGCTGCTGGCCACGTGACTGCCGATGTCGCCGGTGCCAAGAATGGTGAACGTATTGTCCCGGATGGAGCGGATGGGGGAAAGGGGATCTGAGGGGGACCAGCTGCGGCCGGCCATTATCTTCTCATACTCCGGCATCCGGCGCAGCATCATCAGCAGTACCATCACCACATGCTCCGCAATTGTGACGCCGTAAACGTTGGAATTGGTCAGCATGCAGTCAGGGGTGGGGAAGAGGCTGTCATCCGTGCAATAGGGATCTACTCCGGCGGAGGAGCAGCAGTACCACCGCAGCGCAGCAGGAGAGGCCTTCAGCAGGCGGGGCGAATTGGAATACAGGATTTCGCACGTCTGAACCCAGTCCCGGGCCGCTTCAAACTGGCCCTTGACAAAAAAACGAACCTGAAATCCTGCACGGGCAGCGGTCTTTTGAATTTTTTCCCGGTGGGCCTCCGTAAGAAAATTGAGATAGACACAAATGTTTCGGCTCATAGACAGGAACCTCCTTTAAAAAATGAACAGATTTGTTCCGCAGCCCGCATTCCGTCCGCAGCGGCAGACAAAATACCGCCGGCATATCCGGCCCCCTCACCGCAGGGATAAAGGCCGCGAACAGACGATTGGCCGTCCGCATCCCGCGGGATGCGGACCGGAGAGGAACTGCGGCTCTCTACAGCTGTCAGCAGGGCGTCCGGACTGTCGTACCCCTGGAGCTTCCGCCCCAGTATGGGCAAAGCCTCTGCAAGGCTGTCTGCCACAAACGGAGGCAGGCACTGGTGCAGATCCGCCCAGGTGACAGCTGGCCGGTAGCTGGGATGGACGCTGCCCGGCCCGGTGGAGGGCCGGCCGGCCAGAAAGTCCTCCACCCGCTGGCAGGGGGCGGCATATCCGCCGCCGCCAAGAGAAAAGGCCGCCTCCTCCAGACGGCGCTGGAAGGCGATGCCCGCCAGTGGATTCCGGTCGCCGCCAAAATCCTCCGGTGTCACATTTACCAGCAGGGCACCATTGATATTCTCCTTGTCCCGGGCAAATTCGCTCATGCCGTTGGTTACGACCCGGCCTGCCTCGGAAGCGGCGGCAACCACCTCTCCGCCGGGGCAGACACAGAAGGAGAAGGCAGCCCGGCCGCCAGGCAGATGGCAGGACAGCTTATAAGACGCCGCGGGAAGACCGGGGTGCCCGGCATACTGCTTGTACTGGGCGGCGTCGATTTCTTTTTGCCGGTGTTCAATCCGGACACCTACGGCAAAGGGCTTGGCTTCCATGGTGACAGTTCTTTCGTGCAGCATGGCAAAGGTGTCCCGGGCAGAGTGGCCGGGACACAGTACCATTCGGCGGCAGGGAATGGAATAAGTGCCCCGGGGGCCTGTCACGGTGATCCCGGCAAGATACCCCTCTTGAATATTCAAATCCGTCAACTGGCTTTCAAAGCGGATATCCGTACCCAGCTCCAGCAGCCTTTTCCGCAGGTTGACCAGAGCGATGTGCAGCATATCGGTGCCCACATGGGGCTTTGCATCCATCAGAATGTCCTCCGGTGCGCCGCAGGACACCAGCGTTTCCAGAATCCAGCGGTGGCGGACATCTTTTGTGCCGGTATTCAGCTTCCCGTCAGAAAAGGCCCCGGCGCCGCCCTCGCCGAACTGGACGTTGCTGGACGGATCCAGCACGCCGGTTCGCCAGAAGGATTCCACATCGGCCTTCCGTGCCTCCACACTCCGGCCGCGCTCCAGCAGAATGGGCCGAAGGCCTGACTGTGCCAGGACAAGTGCGGCAAACAGGCCTGCCGGCCCGGCTCCCACCACCACTGGCGGAAGTTCCGGCGCAGGCAGGAGGGCCGGCGGCGTATAGCCGGGTTTTGCCTCCGAAAGGGAGACTTTTTTACTGTGACAGCGCTTCAGAACAGCGCGTTCCTCTTTGACAGAGGCCTCCACCGTGTATACCCGGAAGACACCGTCCCGGGCATCTACACTGCGGCGGAGAATTCGAAAAGAGAGAAGCTCCTTTTCCCGAATCTTCAGAATGCGGGCGGCTTCAGCGGCGAGAGCGGATATATCGGCCTCGGGTGAAAGCTTGATGTTTTCAATTCTTAACAACTTATTCAAAGTTCCTTTCAGACGCTTTTAAGATAAGAATACTATACTTCAGTCAAAGGTTCAAGGAGAGGACCTTGAAAAGAAGACGAATTTCTTGCGCCGGCAAAATTAAAAATTCCGGCACACAATCGTCACACTTCCGACATAAATAACCTGTATCATTTGTTCTAACAAACGGATGAATGGGATACATAATAGGAGGAATCAATTATGTATAACGATGAGAACAACCTGTATCACTACACCTACCGGAAAGATGGCAGTGAGACCACGGAAAAAGCCGATGCCCGCGCCACTGTGGATGCTCAAATCAATGCCTATCAGGCGCAGGGCGGATACCATCAGCCTGTGCAGGAGATGAAGCCAGTGAAAAAGAATCGAGTTGGCCTGAAAATTACGGCCTTGGCCCTGTGCTGTGCACTGCTTGGCGGCGCTGTGGGCGGTGGGATCGTTTGGGGGGCCAGCCGCAGTGGAAACGAGGCCACTGTCAATATGAGCGGCCGCCCGGCTACCAGCGTATCCATCAATCAAGTGGATGGAAAGACTCTGATGACAGACGCGGAGGTTTACGCCGCCAATGTCAACAGCGTGGTGTCTATCAACACCACCGGGACCTCCGGCACGAATATTTTTGGGCAGCCGGTGCAGACGGCATCTGCCGGTTCCGGATTTATCCTGACAACCGATGGCTTTATCGTCACCAACCACCATGTGATTGACGGGGCCAACGCAGTGAAGGTCACGCTGTATAACGGCGACACCTATGACGCAACGATTATCGGCGGCGACGAGGACTACGACATTGCGGTGATCAAGGTAAATGCCGCAGACCTGCAGCCAGTGACGCTTGGAAAGAGCGACACCTTAAATGTAGGTGACCATGTGCTGGCCATTGGCAATCCGCTGGGGGAACTGACCTTCTCCATGAGCGGCGGCATGGTTTCCAGTGTGAACCGGGCTATCAACGTGGACGGCACGCCCTTTAACATGATCCAGACGGACACCTCCATCAATCCCGGAAACTCCGGCGGCCCGCTGTTTAACCAGTACGGCGAGGTGGTTGGTATTGTCTCTGCCAAGTACTCCAGCTATTCGAACGAATCCGTGGAGGGGCTGGGCTTTGCAATCCCCATAAATGACGTGCTGGCCATGATCCAGGACATTATGACCAACGGCTATGTGACCAATAAGCCCTATCTCGGCATCACCGGCGGCTCTATGAGCGAACAGATGGCGGCACAATACCGCTATGATATTACGGAAGGTGTTTTCGTCTACTCCGTTGAGGCGGGAAGCGCTGCGGATAAGGCAGGCCTCCGGATGGGAGATGTGATCACCAAGGTGGGAGACACCGAAATTACGACCATGGAAGATCTGACGGCTGTTAAGAAACAGTATGCAGCCGGCGACACCACGACCTTTGCCGTTGACCGGCAGGGGGAGTCGATCACGGTGGAAGTGACATGGGATTCCCTCCCGGCTGATCAGCAGACCTCTGCGCAGGAAAACCAGCAGGAGACCCAGCAAAATGACAGCAATTCCTATGGCGGCGGAACGACCAATCCTTATGACTTATTCAATTACTTCTTTGGCGGCGGCTACAACGGCAGCAGCCTGAAGAAGGCGGCGTGATCCGAAAACAGTTCCAGGTGCTTGACGGCGGCTTCGCGGCATTCGCTGCGGCAAGGCAAAAAGCCGCCCTGCGACAGGCATCCGGAATTTTAGAATAGAAAAGCACATCGCGGTGGGTATCCACAAGACCATTTTCGTCGGCAGGCATTTTGCCTGCCGACGATTTACGTATCGCATTGTGCGGCGGGATATCAAGCCGTTGCGTCGGCCGGTCGGCTGTGCTATACTATCGGGAAAAGAACGGCAAACCACGGTTTGCAGAGAAGAGAAGTGCACAGATGGTATATGAGCTGACAGATAGCGCCGCGGCAAAAGGCCTATTTGGTGATTGGAAGGAAACCCTGATTGACTCCTGTATGCAGCAGGTGATGGGAAAGCTGTATGTGGTGGATCGGGAACATCCGAAATCGGTTATGGCATGGGTTGGCGCTTTTGCGTTTTATGCCGGAGAGCCTTGCAGGGAGCTGGTGAAGAGCAAGCCCGGCGGATTTATCATCATGGTTCCACAAAATGACGAATGGGCAAACATGATTGAGGCATGCTTCCCGGAAAGTGCCAAACAAGTGACCAGATATGCGATGAAAAAGGATACCATATTTGATGAAGAACATCTTATGAAACTGATGAAGGAGCTTCCGGAGGAATATCGTTTGCAGTTTATCGATGGGGAGTTGTACGACCGGTGTAAAGAAAACAAGTGGTCAGAGGACTTCGTCTCGGCATTTGAATCAAAAGAGGCCTATCTGGCATATGGCTTGGGAATAGTCGTTTTAAAGAACAATGATATTGTTGCAGGGGCATCCTCCTACACAAGTTATCGGGATGGAATAGAAATTCAGGTGGATACAAGGGAAGATGAAAGGCGGAAGCACCTTGCCACGATATGCTGTGCAGCATTGATCCTTGCATGTTTAAGAAGAGGCTTGTATCCAAGCTGGGATGCACAGAATTTGTGGTCCGTACACCTGGCTGAAAAGCTTGGCTATGAATTCTCACACCCATACACGGCTTATGAAGTGAATGATACAGATACAAAAGAGAAGACATAAACGTTTTGTTTGCTGCTCACCAGGTATTGACAAAAGCATCCTGTTCCGTATTTTAAACGGACAGGATGCTTTTTGCTCTATGGGCAGCTGACTTACCGGAGCGCTCCTTTTACATTGCGCAGTACGGGAGAAGACATCAATAAAGTGCGTTGCATCTGTAGCATCAGATGCAACGCACTGGGGGACACTAAAAAGCATGGTCAGGGAGTAGTGTTATCCCCGTCCTGATCCTTTTTAGCCTTCTTCCGGCCGCTGGCAATACCAACAACCAATAAAACGGCAAACAGCGCAACAATAACAATACCACCGGGTTCCATATGTAAGTCCTCCTTTTTAATATTTGATGAAAAATTAACGGATAGAAGCAAAAAATTAACGACTTCTTTATGAGATAAATATACACAATAAAGGGAAAAAAAGCAAGTGCTTTTTTGGCAAAAAATAAAAATAAAAAAAGAGCATAGCGGGAGGGCTTGAAAAATCAAGCTCTTGAGGGAATTGAACAAAGAGCCTGAGAGGCAAAAGAGCAGTCTGCCACCTCCAGCAGACTGCTCTTTTTGAAGAAAAGGTGTGTTAAGAGGTGTTAAGATTTTAAGGATTTAGGATACCGGCGTATGGACGATTTCGGCCAGATCCGCCACATACTGGCAGATAAATGGTGGGAGAGGCGCCAAAATGAATTGCGCCCTTGCGCTTTTCCGCCGGGAATGATACAATACACAGTCGAAAATAACAGCAGGGGAGATTGCTTTTTATGAAATTAGGTATCGTGGGCCTGCCCAATGTGGGCAAGAGCACCTTGTTCAACGCCATTACCAATGCCGGCGCGGAAAGCGCCAACTATCCCTTCTGCACCATTGACCCCAACGTGGGCATGGTGGCGGTGCCGGATGAGCGGCTGGACAAGCTGGCGGAGATGTATGAGCCGGACAAAAAGACGCCGGCGGTCATCGAGTTTGTGGATATTGCGGGCCTGGTCAAGGGCGCCAGCCAGGGGGCGGGCCTTGGCAACAAGTTTTTGGCCAACATCCGGGAGACTGATGCCATCGTCCATGTGGTCCGCTGCTTCGACGATGAGAACATCATGCACGTGGTGGCGGACGCGGGCACCAACGTGCCGGTGGATCCCCTGGGTGATATTGAGACCATCGACCTGGAGCTGATCATGGCGGATCTGGAGATGGTGAACCGCCGCATCGACCGGGCCGCCAAGGCCGCCAAGGGCGATAAGAAGTACCTCCATGAGGTGGAGGTGTTCAAGGGCCTGGCAGAGCACTTGAATGCCGGGAAGTCTGCACGTACCTATGCGTGCAGTGAAGATGACATGGCGCTGATTGCCACCAGCGACCTTTTGAGCCTGAAGCCCATTATCTACGCTGCCAATACGGATGAGGACGGCTTTACAAACCTGGAGGGCAACCGGTATTACCAGCAGGTAAAGGAATTGGCTGAAAAGGAAGGAGCCCAGGTCCTGCCCATCTGTGCCAGGATGGAGCAGGACATTGCGGAGCTGGAGGGCGAGGAAAAGCAGATGTTCCTGGAGGAACTGGGTGTGGAGGAGTCCGGCTTGGATCGGCTGATCAAGTGTTCTTACACCCTGCTGGGGCTGATTTCCTTCCTGACCTACGGCAAGGACGAATGCCGAGCCTGGACCATCCGCAAGGGAA
>Ga0129316_1001241_pt1 | contig 10253 bp, 11 predicted proteins | sample Cm1ome_2_FD_94429 | JGI IMG/M metagenome (GOLD analysis project Ga0129316, IMG submission 94429) | Eastern black-and-white colobus group fecal microbial communities from Wisconsin, USA - Cm1022B metagenome | ecosystem: Host-associated > Mammals > Digestive system > Large intestine > Fecal...
CCGTGTTGTGCTATGATATGCCAAGTATCTTCCGAATTGAAAATGGCGGAAAAGCCTGTATTTCCAAGCTAAACCGCCATTCACCAAGATTTGAAAAGTAAATTTGGTACTTGATTGATTTTTATATGAAAAATCAAGAGAGAAGCGAATTTACCCCGTAAAACCAAGCAAAACCCTGCATATCCGGCATAAAGGACAGCCTAATTACTACGATTTTACTACTCGCGAATGAGCCTTGATACGATACAATGCCGGGAAATGCGAAGATAAGGTCGGCGGGAATCTTTTTATGAGCCTTACATAGAAGCCTGTTGGTCATGGAAATGACAGGCTTTTCGACAGTGTACCACCAGAGTATCGCAATTAAGCTGCTCTGGTGGTTTTCTTATATCCACAACTTCATAAACCAATCGAGCGTCAGCTCATTCTTGATTAAGAATGGACTGGCGCTTTTTTCATACCCATTTTGAGGAGGGAAACATCATGAGTGAAACTTACGCAGACGGCAAGCCAAAGGATTGCCATTACTGCTATTACTTTGACAAAGACGGATGCACCCTGAAGCACTGTTATTACGAGGTGCCAAAGAAGCAGAAGCCAAAGAGCGAATGCGACGGATGCCCCTATGGACGATACGGCCCCTGTATTGGCTGGTGTACGAAGGAAGTCCTTCGTGCGGTAAGGGGGTGCGCAAAATGACGCTGGATTATTTCTACGGTACACAGGCGGATCAGTTTACGTTCTACCGCATCCCGAAGGTGCTGTTTACTGAGGAACGGTTCAAGCCAGTTTCAGCGGAGGCAAAAATCCTCTACGGTATTCTCCTTGACCGGATGAGCCTGAGCAGAAAAAACGGATGGCTGGATGAGTCAAACCGGGTGTTCATCATCTACACGCTGGAGGAGGTGATGGATGCCATCGGCTGTGCCGATCAGAAAGCCACCAAGCTGCTGAATGAACTGGAGAACAAAGCCGGCCTGATCGAGCGGAAACGGCAGGGGCTGGGCAAGCCCAATCTCATATATGTCAAGAATTTTGTGGATAACTCCGTGGATAACTTTTCCGCGCCGCAGGAATCACGAATCAAGACTCGTGAAAATCACGATTCTGGAACCGTGGAAATCACGAATCAAGAATCCCGAAAATCACAGAGTAGTAATACTAATTCAAATAAGACTGATTTTAATGAGACTGATACATATCCTTTCCCTTCCGCATATTTTGACGATCACGGGCGTGAGCCTGTGGATAAGACAGGACAGGATATGGATGAACGGGAGCGTTATCGACGTTTGATTGAGAGCAATCTGGAGTACGATATTCTTCTTGAAAACCATCCGTATGACAGGGAGACCATCGAGGAGATCATAGGGCTGCTGCTGGATACCGTTTGTTCCAGGCGGCAGTACATCCGGATTGCCGGGGATGATAAGCCCCGCGAGGTCGTGAAGAGCCAGTTCCTAAAGCTGAACTCTGGGCACATCGAATACGTTCTCGCTTCTTTCAAGGAGAATGTCAGCAAGGTACGAAATATCAAGCAGTACCTGCTGGCTTCCCTATACAATGCCCCACTTACCATGTCGAATTACTATGACGCGCTGGTGCGTCACGATATGGCAAACGGGTTCCAGTGAGCCGCAGTGTAAAAGCTGCGGCTCCTGCCATTTCCGGGAGGTGATAGAAATTGGCAGAGGAAAAAGATACAGCAGCACCCGTTACGGGAACTGCGAAAAAGTCAGCGCCGCGTAAAAAGGCGGCTGACCGGGAGGCCCGCGCCTCTCCTGAGACAAAGGACGAAAAGACACAGGAAATACTGGAAAAGGCGAAGGCAGAACCGACGCCCGAATGGGACGTTGCCGAGCAGGTTGTGCTGATACCGCTGGAGCAGCTGAGACCCTTCAAAAATCATCCGTTCAAGGTTCGGGACGATGATGAGCTGATGCAGGACACCATCGACAGCATCATGGCTGGCGGGGTTATCAATCCGATCCTGGTTCGTCCCACAGAGGACGGGCGGTTTGAAGTCGTTTCCGGACACCGCAGGTTTCGTGCTTCGGAGCTTGCGGGCAAAGCCAATATCAAGGCGATTGTCCGGGAGATGGATGACGATACCGCAGTGATCGCCATGGTGGACAGCAACCTGCAACGGGAAAACATCCTCCCCAGCGAACGCGCCTTTTCCTACCGCATGAAGCTGGAAGCATTGAAACACCAGGGACAACGGGCGGATTTAACTTCTGCTCAAGTTGGGCAGAAGTTCTGGGCGGTCAATCAGGTGGCGGAGAAAAGCGGCGAAAGCCGGGCGCAGGTTCAGCGGTTTATCCGCCTGACCTACCTGATTCCCAAGCTGCTGGATATGGTGGACAGCAAGGCGCTTGCCTTTAATCCGGCGGTGGAGCTTTCCTACCTGAAAGATCAGGAACAGCACGATTTTCTGGAAGCCATGGATTACGGACAGGCCGCCCCTTCTCTTTCACAGGCACAGCGCATCAAGAAACTGAGCCAGAGCGGAGAATGCACGCTGGAAGCCATGTGTGAAATCATGAACGAGGAAAAGAAAGGCGAGCTTGACCGCGTGACGATCCGGGGCGATGTGCTCCGGAAGTATTTCCCGAAGTCTTACACGCCCCTGCAAATGCAGGAAACCATTATCAAACTGCTGGAAGCCTGGCAGAAAAAACGGACGCGCCAGAATGAGCGCTGAAAGGAGTAGTTATGGCAAATATTACGGTGAATATCGAAGGTGATCTGAATATCTTCGTCAGCGGCGGGGATGGTCAGCCGGATCGCCTGTATCTGGACAGTGAGGACGGCTGTCCTGTCGGCTGTATGGAGATTCAGTTCGATTCCCCCGACGAATGCAAGGCGGCGGTGCTCTATGCCGCTCCGGGAGAAGCAGCAAAACGCATGACGCTGTATGAGGCGTTGCAGCTGGCCATGGAGACGGGCAATCTGGACAGCGTGGAAATGCTCCCTGCCTTTGACCTTCTCGTTGCGTTTGACAGCGATGATGTGGTCACAGACGAATGCGGTGACCTGTACCTTGCCGGTGCCTGCATGGTTTTCAATGTCACGGACGGCGATGTGGTCTCTCTTACGCAGGAGCAGGAAGAAGCCGCACACAAAATTCTGGAAGCCGGCACTTCTGCGCTGACCAACGGCAAAGAGCGCATTTTTGCCTACGGACTGTAAGAAAGAGGGGAATGAAAATGTCTGATTGGAGAGCCTGGGGAACGGAGCGGCTGGACAAGTTTGAATCCGCATTGAACCCCGCAAATCTGGTGCAGACGCTGGAAAGCCATTTTGAATAATAACCTGTCGGCAGAGAACGGAGGTGATGACGCTTGCAGGAAGAAGTAGAAAACAGAACGGTCACATTGTCCATATCCGGTGCAAAGCTGACGGGGCGCACACTCAAGTGGGCGATCCGCCAGTTTATGAACCATCGGAGCAAGTCCAAAGCGAAGAAGGCGCAGGCAAAGGCCGTTACACCGAAGGGCAAGCAGTCCGTGCAGGAGCTGGTCGGTCAGAATCAGGGCGTTCAGAACATCGAGATCAACGATAAAAACATCAAGGATTTTGACCGTGTAGCCAGAAAGTACGGCATTGATTATGCCGTGAAAAAGGATGTTACAGCGGAAGTTCCGAAGTATCTGGTCTTTTTCAAGGCCAGGGACGGCGACGCACTGAATGCCGCGTTCCGTGAATACTCGGCGGTCGTAGCGAAAAAGAAGGAACGGCCCTCGGTCATTCAGAAGCTGCGAACCATCAATCCGCTGGAAAAGGCGGCAAAGAAAGACAAGGTACGCCACAAGGACAAGGGGCTGGAGCTATGAGGATAGACAAAAAGCTCCAAAAGAAACTGATTCTGAACGCCCCCTATGTCCTGTTTGTGTATCTGTTTGGAAAGGCAGCGCAGGCCATCCGGCTTTTGCCCGGCGTGGACGCCAGCCAGAAGCTGCTGCATCTGGGGGAGGGTTTCAGTGCGGCGCTTGCCAACCCATTGCCCAGCTTCCACCCCATCGACCTGCTCATCGGCATTGCCGGTGCGGCCGCTGTGTGGATCGCAGTTTACGTCAAAGGCAAGAATGCCAAGAAGTTCCGCAAGAACATGGAATACGGTTCGGCACGCTGGGGAACGCATGAGGATATCGCGCCCTACATGGACGAAAATTCCCGGAACAATCTGATCCTTACCAGAACCGAAGGGCTGACGATGAACAGCCGCCCAAAAGACCCAAAGACCGCAAGAAACAAAAACGTGCTTGTGATCGGCGGTTCCGGCTCCGGTAAAACCCGGTTTTTCGTCAAGCCCAATATCATGCAGTGCTGCTTCCCAAACCCGGATTATCCGACCAGTATCGTGTGTACTGACCCGAAAGGCAGTCTCCTGATTGAATGTGGCCGCCTTTTGGAGCGTGCCGGGTACAAGATCAAGGTGCTGAATACCATCAATTTCAAGAAGTCGATGCACTACAATCCGTTCGCCTATCTCCACAGTGAAAAGGACATCCTCAAGCTGGTGAATACCCTGATTACGAATACGAAGGGAGATGGAAAAGGCGGAGACGATTTCTGGCTCAAAGCAGAAACGCTGCTTTATACGGCGATCATCGGCTACATCTACTATGAAGCACCCAAGGAGGAACAGAACTTTGCAACACTGGTGGAGTTCATCAACGCCATGGAGGTGCGGGAGGACGATGAAGCCTTTGAGAACAACGTGGATATTGCCTTCCGTGAGCTGGGCGAGCGTGACCCGAACCACTTTGCGGTGCGCCAATGGAAAAAGTACAAATTAGCGGCCGGCAAGACGGCTAAGTCGATCAATATTTCCGCAGGCGCGCGCCTTGCGCCCTTTGACAGTGCAGCGACACGTTGTCGCATATAAACTCTGCGTGGGATTCTCCTGCAAAGAGGTAAAAGTGACGGAAAGGCCACAGCCTTTCTAACTGATATTCCGAGAAGTGGAATGACGGGGTAACGCCCTGAAACGCTTCCCTTGATACTGCGTTGGAAGAAGCGGAACGTATTTTCCGCAACTGACACAGCACGCTGAAGTCGGCTGTCTGCACCCGCAACTGTCCCCTTTGGGGATAAGGCAAAACCGAGCCAGAGGTGGCCGGGGGTGTTAGGCCGGAGGTCTATAAAGTACCTATGTTCAGAATACGGTTGACTGCCGTTGACAAAAGCCCGAATGTACAGGTCTATAACGGGATATGGTAGAAATGCCATAGCCGTGAAAACGGCGTATGTGGGGTAAAGTAAGATTTGTCGATATGAAATTCCCTATGGTGTTACAGGCATCATCAAGCATACAGGCCTAAAGGGCAGAGCTAAGGGTATTATGCACAGATAGGAATATCGGAACGTGGAAAGCCCCGGATGTGGAGTGGATACGCACGATGAAGCACTGGACGGGAAAACCGTGTCGCCCTTATGGGAGGTGCGGTATAACCGTTCTTAATCCGGGAGGAAAGAGCAGCCATGCTACCTGTGAAGCCGTGAACAAAGTAAGTGGTGGAGGGACGGGCTGTAGTCAGGAACAGAAATAAAATCATAATCAATAAACACGCATAGGTTCGAGTAGGACTAAGAAAGGCGAAAATCCAAATGAAAGTGAGGACAAGTAACCGACTATGGCAACAGGAAAGGCACGAAAGAAAGATAAGTTAAGACACGCCGAGTATTATGACTTTCAGGAAATTCAGGATAAGCTGTATGCCGACAGCAGTAAGGGTAAAGTTTTCAAACATCTGGTTGAAATTATTGCATTGCCTGAAAATATACGGCTGGCATACCGCAACATCAAGAAAAACCACGGGAGCATGACACCCGGCACAGATGGAAAAGTAATTACAGATTTAGCAACACTCTCTGATGAACAGTTAATTTCTTCCGTACAGCACAAGTTAGACTGGTATGTTCCGCAAAGTGTCCGGCGGGTAGAGATTCCGAAAGGAAATGACCCAACGAAGAAACGCCCGCTTGGAATACCGACAATTATGGACAGGTTGATACAACAGTGCGTATTGCAGGTCATGGAGCCGATATGTGAGGCTAAATTCCACGGCCACAGCTACGGGTTCCGCCCTAACAGGAACCAACAGCACGCAATCGCCCAGGTTCATAAGGATATGCAGAGAAGCAATCTCCATTATGTCGTAGATATAGACATCAAGGGGTTCTTTGACAACGTGAACCACGGAAAACTGCTGAAACAGCTCTGGACATTGGGAATCCATGACAAAAAGCTGCTCAGTATCCTATCCGCTATGTTAAAAGCGGAGGTGGCCGGGATTGGATTCCCGGAGGTTGGAACACCGCAGGGAGGTATTATCTCGCCCCTGCTCTCTAATGTAGTTCTGAATGAATTAGACTGGTGGCTTGCCAGTCAATGGGAAGAAATGCCGACAGAGTTCCCTTATAAGGAAACAGTCAATCCGAATGGAAGCGTGAGTAAAAGCCATAAGTTCTCCGCATTGCGGAGAACAAAACTGAAAGAAGTTACCTGCGTCCGATATGCTGATGATTTCAAGATATTTACAAACAGCTATCAAAATGCGGTGAAGCTATTCCACGCAACCAAAAGCTGGCTCCATGAAAGGCTCTCGCTTGAAATCAGCCCTGAAAAATCGAAGGTGATTAACCTGAAAGAACAATATTCAGAGTTTCTCGGTTTCAAGTTAAAGGTTATCCCCCGTGGGAAACGGAGCAACGGGCGCACAAAATATGTGGTGGAAAGCCATATCAGAGAGAAATCTATTGCGAAAATAAAACCAAACCTAAAGCGGCTGATTTATGACATTGAGTTCCCGTCACAAGGCAAACGTACTGAATATCAGGCAATTTGCCGGTACAACGTCTATGTAATGGGAATCCATGACTATTACCAGTTAGCAACAAAGGTCTGCGATGACCTTACGCCATTCGCCTTATCTGTCCATAAGAGCCTGCGGGCAAGACTGAAAGAACGAGTAAAAACTGCAAAACAGGTCAGGAAAAGGAAACTTCCGTGTGAAGTTCCGAAAGTTATCAGGGAAAGATATGGGAAAAGCAGACAGCTCCGATATGTAGCCGGACACGCAGTTGTCCCGGTAGGTTACATACGGCATAAGCCCCCAAAGTCCATGAACCGTAAAATCAATTCCTATACGCCGGAGGGCAGAGCCGAAATCCATAAGAATCTGGACAGAATCGACATGACGGTTCTTCATTATCTGATGAGGAATCCGGTTCTGTACCGTTCTATCGAATACAACGACAACAGACTTTCACTGTATTCGGCTCAAATGGGAAAATGTGCCGTATCTGGCAAAGTGCTTTCTATTGGCGATATTCATTGCCATCACAAAGTGCCACGGCATTTAGGCGGTAAAGACAATTATCAAAATCTGGTGCTGGTATGTGAAGACGTACATCATCTGATTCATGCCACAAGCCCTGATACTATCAGAAAGTATATGGAAATCCTCAACCTTGACCAAAAGCAGAAAGAAAAACTCAATAAGTTAAGAAGCCTTGTCCACGTTGAGAGTTATTGAGATGAAATAAAATCTGTTCCTGATGGCAAGCCGGGTGAGCTGAAAGGTTCATGCCCGGTTTAGGGCGGGGGAAAATCCGGAGATAACATCAAAGGATTACCTATCGCTATTTCAGGAGCTTCGGGAGATCACCATGTATGATGAGCTGGAGCTGGATACGCTGGGCGGCAGAAAGAAAGGCGATACGCAGAGGACAGCCCTGTTCCTCATCATGAGCGATACGGACAGCACCTTCAATTTCCTCATTTCCATGGTTTACAGCCAGCTCTTTAACTTACTCTGCGAAAAAGCGGACGATGAATTCGGCGGCAGACTGCCGATTCATGTGCGCTGTCTGATCGACGAGTGCGCCAATATCGGGCAGATACCGAATCTGGAAAAGCTCATGGCGACCATCCGAAGCCGTGAAATCTCCGCCTGTCTGGTGTTGCAGGCACAGAGTCAGCTGAAAGCGCTGTATAAGGACAGCGCCGATACCATCATCGGCAACTGCGACGCATCGCTTTTCCTGGGCGGCAAGGAGCCGACTACGCTGAAAGAGCTGAACCAGACCCTTGGAAAAGAGACCATTGATACGTTTAATACCGGAGAAAGCCGCGGCCGGGAGGTCAGCCACAGCCTGAATTATCAGAAGCTGGGCAAAGACCTTGCCACGATCGACGAGCTGGCGGTGCTGGACGGCGGCAAATGTATCTTGCAGCTGCGTGGTGTGCGGCCTTTCCTCTCGGACAAGTACGACATCACAAAGCACCCAAACTACAAGTACCTGTCAGATGCGGATAAGCGGAACGAGTTCGACATCGAGCGTTTCCTGACCCGCAGGCTAAAGCCAAAACCGGATGAGGTCTATGATACCTATGAAATAGACGCATCCGTTATGGACGCTGACGGCGATTCATCGTCAGCGGAATAAATGCAAGGAGGACAACAGATGAACGATAAAAGACGCCGACTCTCATTGCAAGGTCGGGACAGACGCACAATCCAAAATTCAATAAAATATGAAAGGAGACGCCGGAATCGGGAGGCTTCTACAGCTTTGAAAGCTGTGAAGCAGTCCGTTCCGGCTTTTGCAATTCGGAGAAAACAGCATTTCACTTAATGCTCCCACATGATTCCGGCAACAAATAATATGGCATTTTTCAACAGCGCAGTAGGAGTTCTTCAGACCCTCGTTATCGCCCTTGGCGCAGGTCTCGGCATCTGGGGCGTGATCAACCTGATGGAAGGTTATGGCAACGACAACCCCGGCGCGAAAAGCCAGGGCATGAAGCAGCTCATGGCGGGCGGCGGCGTTGCCCTCATCGGCATCACCCTCGTACCTCTGCTCACCGGACTTTTCGGCTAATCGCCGCAGAAAACAGGACGCATGAGTAAAATCCAAGGCTCCCTCTGCTATAGAGCGGAGGGAGCCGGAAAGGAGGTCAGGGCCGATTGGATTTACTATGGGAAAAACTCACCGAATGGCTCAAGGAGCTTTTAGCCGGAGCCATCGCATCAAATCTGACTGGCATGGTGGACTCCGTGAACGCGAAGGTCGGGGATATTGCGACGCAGGTCGGTCAGACCCCGCAGGGCTGGAACAGCGGCATTTTCAGCATGATCCAGAACCTGTCCAACAATGTAGTGCTGCCGATTGCCGGTGTGATACTGGCACTGGTCATGACCATGGAGTTTATCCATATCATCATGGATAAAAACAATATGCACGATATTGATACATGGTCGTTTCTGATGTGGGTGTTCAAAACAGCCTGCGCGATCCTCATCGTTGCCAACACCTGGAATATCGTGATGGCGGTCTTTGATGTGGCACAGCATGTCGTGAACAACGCATCCGGCGTGATCGTCGGCAATACCAGCATTGATATGTCTGCTACCCTGTCCGGTCTGGAGGACTCCCTGATGGAGATGGAGCTGCACGCACTCATCGGCATATGGTTTCAGTCCATGATCGTGAGCGTGACGATGCACATTCTCTCTATCATCATTACGCTCATCTGTTTCAGTCGAATGATTGAAATCTATCTGGTCACATCGGTTGCGCCCATTCCGATGTCTACCATGATGAATCACGAATGGAGCCAGATGGGACAGAATTATCTCAGGAGCCTGTTTGCGCTGGCATTCCAGGGCTTTTTGATCATTGTCTGCGTGGCGATCTACGCCGTCCTTGTCCAGAACATGGTGGTGGAGGACGATATTTCACTCGCCATCTGGACGGTTATGGGATACACCGTGCTTTTGTGCTTCACGCTGTTCAAGACAAGCTCCCTTGCCCGCAGCGTGTTCAATGCGCATTAAGGAGGTGGAACGAATATGGCATATGTACCCGTACCCAAGGATATGAACGCAGTCAAAACCAAGGTCGCATTCAACTTGACGAAGCGCCAGATCATCTGCTTTGGCGCTGGGCTTTTGGTCGGCCTGCCGCTCTTCTTTCTGACAAAGAGCCATGTCAGCGGCAGCACGGCAACGCTTATTATGGTGTTTGTCATGCTGCCGTTTTTCATGTTCGCCATGTATGAAAAGAACGGGCAGCCGCTGGAGAAGATCATCCGCAACATTGTGCAGGTGAGCTTTCTGCGCCCCAAGGAGCGGCCATACGAAACCAGAAACTTTTATGACCTGCTGGAACGGCAGGATAAATTAGACAAGGAGGTTCAGAGAATTGTCCGAGGCAAACAAGCTCACAAGAGCCGAAAGAAA
>Ga0129316_1001251_pt1 | contig 10187 bp, 6 predicted proteins | sample Cm1ome_2_FD_94429 | JGI IMG/M metagenome (GOLD analysis project Ga0129316, IMG submission 94429) | Eastern black-and-white colobus group fecal microbial communities from Wisconsin, USA - Cm1022B metagenome | ecosystem: Host-associated > Mammals > Digestive system > Large intestine > Fecal...
ATGAGCAACACCCAGCAGTCGTCTTTCCAGTTCTGATTCTTTGCCATGGCCTTATAGCTTTTGCTTTTTGTGCAAAGTTAGCGAATAATGGTGAAAGTGCAAAATAATCGGTTCGCAATTTGGTTATTTCCGTGATATTATTTAACTTCGCACATGAAAAACCTCAGGCAATATAAGTATAATTGTGAACTATAAAAATATGAAAGTATTAAGTTTACTGTTTTTTTTATCTTGGGTATTACCGATACATGGACAGTCTCAGTGTACAGTGACTCATTATGATGAATTTAGTGGAATGGCACAATGGTATGTTACGCAGATAGTGCAAGACAAGCAGGGAATAATATGGTTTGCGACATGGAATGGATTGGACAGATATGACGGTTATACATTCGAAAGTTTTAAATCACATGCAGGAGATGGTTTGGATATGGCATCGGATCGTATCCAAGATATGATGCTTATGGATGATGGCAATTTGTTATGTCTTGTTGAGGGACGATGCTTTCTTTTTAATGTAAGCACTTGTAAATTTGTGAGTATCCCAACGGTCAAGGAACATAAATATCAACAGATGATGTCGTCAAGGCTTGGAAACAAAAAATTAGGTTTGCCGTTGACAGATATGCATTATCGTGATCATTTTGGTACAAATTGGATTATTAAAAATGATGGTTCTTTGAGTTTTTGGGATTCAGCAAAAGGAAAGCAGGTAACTTATTTCTCGTCAGGAGACCAAATGTCTGACGTTTATTTTTCTACTATAGATAAAAATGGTAATGTGTGGTTGAGAAGCCGTTATGGTGCTTATCGATTGAGTTTTTATCAAAGGCCATATCAGATGTTTTCTCAAGAAAAACCATCTTTAATGCGTTGTGCCATGTTAGACGCGAAGCAACGTTATTGGTTAACGACCAAGGAAGACGCGACAGTGCGTCTTTATGATAAAGATAATCATCTGCTGGGGTATTTAGGGCGTGATGGACATCTTTACCAAAACTATACATCTTTTGGCTCACCTATATATTCTATAATACAAGATACAAAAGGATTTTTTTGGTTTGGAAGTAAACCTGATGGTCTTTTCCGTTTAAAAGAAATATCTGACAGATTTTTTTCTGTAGAACATTTTCAACACGATGATCAAGATAAGAACTCTCTTAGCAACAATAACATCTTTGATATAAAAGAAGATGGAAAAGGTCGCTTATGGATAGCAACATTTGATAAGGGGATCAATTGTCTACCATTTCCTCATGAAAAACAATTGGTATTCTGGCATCAATTAAATGGTCTTGTATGTCCAAAAGATTCTTTTTTACGTGTTAGATATATTTATATAACAAAAGATCAAAAACTATTAGCTGCCACAACTTCTGGTCTTCTGGTTGCTGACATTTTACAGGGCAATGTATCAAAAATAAGATTTAAAGGGCATGTTAAAGATGCAAAACGTAGTAATAGTTTAAACAATAATGCCACGATGTATGTAACAGAAGATGCAAAGCATCGGATATTTGTATGTACAGAGAGCGGTGGAGTTAATCAAATCCTTTCCAAAGATTTGATGGCAGACCATTTAGAGTTCAAACATTTTAATCGTTCTTCGGGCCTGCCATCCGATGTTGCTCTTTCTGCGATTCCATTTGGTAAAAAGTTATTGGTTGTCAGCAACAACCAACTTATATTGTTGGATCCGGATAAACAAGCTAATCATAATTGTGAGGCTTATCTTTGGAAAGAACGATTACGTTTCTCAGACGCGACCCCCCTCAAACTGCCAGATGGAAGATATTTGTTTGGATTGCAGAATGGCGCATTTACCATCAAGAAAATGAACCTGATAAAAAGCAGTTATGTCCCCCCTATAGCATTAACGGGGCTTTCTGTAAATAACGGACCATTGGATTTGACAGTAAATATGAAGGATACTCTAATCTTTTTACCCAAGCAACGTAATATTTTTCTGCAATTTGCAGCATTGGACTATACTGCAGATGGCAATATTGATTATGCTTTTCGTTTAGGGGGTGATAATATGCCATGGAATTCAATAGGAAAAAATCATTCTATTACATTATTGGATTTGGATCCTGGTGTTTACCTTTTGCAGATTCGCTCAACGAATGGCGATGGTGTGTGGGTTGACAATATTCGGACACTGACATTGATAGTAAAGCCAACTTTTTGGGAGACTCGGTGGGCTAAGATACTTTATCTTATTCTGTTTGCCTTGATAGTAGGAGGTATATTAAAGACGCGACGTTATATTTTTAGTTTAAAACGTCGTCAAAAAGAACTTCATGAGGCATATCTTGCTCTTTTGAATACAGATCATGATCGTATCATGTTGAACTCTCCGTCGCATCAATCTATTGAGTCAAAGATAAAGCCAGAAGATGAACTCTTTATGAAACGTGTGATGAAATTTATAGAAGAGCAAATCGGAAATTCGAATATAAGTATTGGCGATATGGCAGAAGCTACAGCAACAAGTCGTTCAGGATTGAACCGTAAGATGAAATCTATTTTGGGTGTTACGCCGCTTGATTTTATTCGTGAGGCACGTATTCGCAAAGCTTGTCAGTTGTTAAAGGAAGGAGGAACTGTTAATGACGTTGCTTATAAATGCGGTTTCTCTGATCCAAAATATTTTGGAAAATGCTTTAAAGCAGGAGTGGGGATGACGCCAACAGAGTATAAGGCAGAAAATTCTGCCATTTAAGGTGGAATTTTGCGCCAAATTTATTGTTTGACGCAAAATAACACCTTAAAAGGAAAATAGTCTCCTTCGTATAATCTTTTTGGTTCTATCTTTGCTGTCAGTTTTACAAAACAAACTAAATAACTATAAATAAAACTGGCAATGAAACAGAAAACAAAAAGACAGTTTATCACCATTGCATTATCAATGTTATGGTTGATGAGTTTCGCCCAAAAGGCGATTACTGGAAATGTGAAAGATGTCAATGGAGAACCACTGATTGGAGTAAGCATCTTTGCAGGTGGGAACAATGGCACTGTGACAGATGTAGATGGTAATTTTACATTAAGTAATGTGGAATCATCTTCAATTCTTAAATTTTCCTATGTGGGTTATGATACGCAGGAAATGAAGGTTGGAAATAAGACTTTTTTCAATGTTGTGATGCAGTCGAGCTATGAATCACTTGACGAAGTGGTGGTTGTTGGTTATGGAGTAATGAAGAAACGTGACCTTTCTGGATCAATTTCACAGTTGAAGACAAAAGACATTACCGCAGTCCCAACAACGAACGTATTGGAGAGTTTGCAAGGTAAAATTGCAGGTTTGGACATGACACCTTCTAGTGGTGCAGTCGGCTCAGGTTTTAATTTCAATGTGCGTGGCAATCGTTCATTAACGGCTTCTAATGCTCCGTTGATTCTTGTTGATGGTATTACTTATGGTTCTCATAACCATCAATCCCAATGATATAGAATCAATAGAGGTGTTGAAAGACGCATCAACTACTGCTATATATGGAAGCCGTGGTGCAAATGGTGTTATTATTATTACAACCAAGAAAGGTAAAGAAGGAAAAACAAAAGTGGAATTCAATGCCTATGCTGGTCCTGTAATGAAAACACGTATGCCTGATATTATGAATGCTCAGCAGAATGTTGAGTTTCGTCGTGAAGCTCTACGTGCAGTCAACAACTATACTGATGATTCGGCTTTCCTTAGTTCGGAAGAATTGGCATTACTTAATTCTGGTGTAAGTATTGACTGGCTTGATCTTGTGATGCAGAATGGTTTTACACAAAATTATCAAGCAAGTATAAGCGGCGGTACAGAAAAAACTCAGGCAAGTTTTTCACTTGATTATCAAAATGAGAAAGGACTGCTTCGGGGTGATCTGATGGATCGATATGGTGGACGTCTGAATGTGACTCATAAGATGGGAAAGGGATTTGAGGTCGGTGCATCAATGCACATCAACTATCGAGATCAGAATTCATCACCCAGCGGAGCTTACCATTATGCGCGCACTTATTCTCCTTTAGCAAAGCCGTATAATGATGACGGAAGTATTAATCGTCTACCACTTTATGGTAGTAGCTCTACTTCTGTCAACTTACTTGTAGATCAAGATAAAAAGAATTATTTGAACGAGACGAAGGCTTATCGTTTCTTTGGAACAGGATATCTTTCTTGGAATATTGTGAAGGGGTTGAATTATCGGACAAATCTTGGTGTTGATTTACAGTCAACTACAACTGGTTTGTTCCAAGGCGTCAATTCCTCTTATTCTCAAAGTAACGGTGGTCGAGCATATGCCTCAAAGACAGAAACTCATAACAATGGCTATACTTGGGAGAATATCTTAACTTATAGCAATGACTTTGGAATGCATCATTTGACAGCTATGGCAGGACATTCAATGTCGAAGAGTCATTATGAAAGTCTTACTGCAAACGGTAAAGGATTTGCTTTTGATGCAGTACAATATCACAATCTTACTAGTGCGGAGGCTGATAGGAATATTGGTAGTTCGTTGACGGAGTCATCGATGCTTTCCTTCTTTGGTCGTATCTATTATAAGCTGATGGATAAATATATGTTGACACTGACTATGCGAGCTGATGGTAGTTCTGTATTGGCGGAAGGAAATAAATGGGGATACTTCCCGTCGGTAGCTGCTGCATGGCGTTTGAAAGAAGAGTCTTTCTTGAAGGATGTGGATGTTGTTAGTGATATTAAGCTTCGTTTGTCATATGGTCTTTCGGGTAACAGTGCCGTGGGTGCCTATCAGACTACTGGTAGCTTGAGTGGTTCCTATTATGATTTCAATGGTGTTCCTGCTTATGGCTTTCGTCCATATAATTTGGCTAATAAAGATTTGAAATGGGAGAAAACAAAGGTTCTTAACTTTGGTATTGATTATGGTATGTTCAATAATCGCTTGTACACTACTATTGATATATATAAGACATGGACGAGTGATTTGCTTCTTCCTATGATTATTCCAGGCCATACTGGATTTACAGAAGTGATAGGCAATGTAGGAAAAACAGAAACTCATGGTATTGATATGACTGTTAGTGGTGTGATTTTTGATGAGTCTGATTTTAAATGGAATGCAGACTTGACTATTGGTCATAACAAGGAAAAAATAGTAAGCATCAATTCTAATCAAGACGATGAGGCTAATGGCTGGTTTATTGGTAAGCCAACTAAAGTCTTTTATGACTATGAAAAAGTGGGCATTTGGCAAACCAGTGAAGCTGCAGAGGCAGAGAAATACGGACAACAACCCGGTGATATCAAGGTAAAAGACCAAGATGATGATGGAGAAATCACACCAAAAGATGATCGCGTTATTCTTGGGCAGCAAACTCCTAAGCTAACGCTGGGTATCAATAATAAGTTGCAGTACAAGCAATGGGAGCTTGATGTATTCCTTTATGGTAGATTTGGACATATGATTCGCAACAACAATAAGTTGGGTTTCTTACCCAGTGGTTGGCAAAACCAAGCCGTTTATGATTATTGGACTCCAGAAAATCCCACAAATGATATGCCGCGACCAAATTTTAATCGTGATCAGAATATGCTATATTTCAGCACATTGGGTTATGAAAAAGGTGATTTTGTGAAGATTAAAGATGTTACGTTAGCTTATAATGTACCACTCAAATGGATTGCAAAAATTGGTTTAAGCCGCCTTCGTGTCTATGGAACTATGAAGAACTTCTTTACCTTTACAAGTGTTAAGGACTATGATCCAGAGAGCAATGGGTCCATCTATTATCCTATCACTAAAGAGATCGTGTTTGGTGTAAATGTATCATTTTAAATTAAAGAAAGGAAACAATTATTATGAAGAAATATGTAATTACATTCTGTGTGGCTATTACTTTCGGCCTGAATTCTTGCTCTGATTTCTTGGAAGAAACCAATCGTAATGCCGTGACACCTGATGTGCTTTACAGTACCCCAGAAGGATATAATAATTTGGTAAATGCTTGTTATGCATATACTAAGGCATTCATGGGAAATACTGATGGATACTCATTGACAGAGATGGGCACAGACTGCTTTACTGGAGCAGGAAGCAGTTCTGGTAATGTGCCTGCTTTGGCTTATTATGGTATAGACTTGAATCCTACTTACAAACCTTTCCGCTATATGTGGAATATTTTATATAGTGGTTTGAATTGCTGTAATGCGGCTATCGGTCGGGCCGATGCTGCTGGATTGGATGAATCAATTAAAAACCATCGTCTCGGTGAAGTACATTTTCTTCGTGCTCTTTATCTGCATTTAATTACGGAAATATGGGGTGATGCAATTCTTTATACCAAAGAGATAGAAGCACCGCATACGACCGCAGTCCGCACGCCACAGGCTGAAATCTATAAGCAAATCTTTGCAGACCTTGACGAAGCTGCTTCACTTCTGAGTAATACACAGGCAAAAGAAAATGGTCGTGTCACACTGAATGCTGTTAAGGCATTAAAGGCTCGTCTTGCTCTTTATCGTGAAGATTGGCAAACTGCTGCTGATCTTTCAAAGGAACTTATCAACTCTGGTGCTTACAGTTTCTATGATACTTTTGCTGAGACTTTTGATATGGCAAATGAGGCAGGACAAGACAACAAAGAATGTATTTGGTGGATAAATTATACAGGTAGTGCTGATGACCAGACGCTTTTTCCTGCCTTTTCTCAGTATTCAGAATCATCCCCGACATTAGGTAATCGCTATGGAAATCAATCACCTATTTTCTCTTGTATGTCCTATTGGATGGTTAGCGGTTGTGGTGTATGGGTGACTCCTGAAACACATGCACCTTGGGTGCAGAGTATGCCGACACTTGCTTATCTGCATACTTTCAACGAGAAAATAGACCAACGTTATGATGCAACTTTTAAAGGAGTATGGCTTGTCAATAGTACGAATTCTAATTACGACGCAAATTATGGCGCCACCTATGGAGCTAGTGGTCCTTTGCAGATTGGTGATACTGCTTTTGTTGTTTCTAAGTATGTTTATAACGATGAAGAACGAGCTCAACATCATTATAAGATTTTTGATGCAAATGATGTTTTTGATCCTGTTACACATAAGAGTATTGGAACTCGCGATTATTTTATCAGTGTTTATAAGTTTCATGACAATACAAATCCAACAGGTTGGGAATACTTCAGTCGTCGCGATTGGTTTGTACTGCGTCTGGCAGAAATGTATTTGATTGCTTCTGAAGCAGAAATGAAACTTGGCAATAAGACAGAAGCTGTTCGCCTGATGAATGTGTTACGAGAGAAGAGAGCCATCCCAGGCCATGAAGAGGAGATGCGTATCACAGAGGCAGATCTTGATATAGACTTTATACTTGACGAGCGTGGTCGAGAACTTTCTAGCGAACAACAGCGTTTCTTTGATTTGAAACGAACAGGTAAGTTTGTTGAACGTATTAAGAAAATGAATCCAGATGTAGCAGATGTTATTCAGTCATATCATCAGATTCGTCCAATTCCACAATCAGAAATTGATGCATTGACCAATAAGAATGAATTTCTTCAGAATGATGGTTATCAATAAATATACAGAGATGTAATAGGTTCAGTTAAAATTAATTTTATTTAGCGTAAGGGGAGTGCATATTGTACTCCCCCTTACTAAATCAATTTAAGATGAAGACAAAAGATCTATTTATAATTTTGTTCTTATGCTTGGCACAAATAGTGCAAGCAAACAAAAAAATCTATAATGCTGTAGTGGCAACAGACGGTAGTGGGGATTATTCTTCTGTACAGGCTGCCATTGATGCTGTACCAGCAAATAACATCAATCAATACCTTATTTATATTAAGGCGGGAACATACAAAGAACATGTGTTAATTCCTCTCAACAAAAGTCGTATAAGTATTATTGGTGAAGGTAGTGATTGCGTGTTTATCACGGATGACAAAAAGAGTGGTGGTCCTGATGCAATACCTGTAGATCAAGGTGCAACGGTTGTTGTTCATGCAAATGACATTACGTTTCAAGGAATCAGTTTTGTAAATTCATATGGTGTAAGGGCCAACGATGGTCCTCAGGCTCTTGCACTTTATGCCAAAGGTGATCGTATTGCCATTGATCATTGTGCGATTTTGAGTTATCAAGATACTTATCGAACGTCAGAAGCAGATAATGGTAGAAACTATGTTGTCAATAGCTTGATTCTTGGTGCTGTCGATTTTATTTATGGGAATGGCAATGCATGGTTCGAATGCTGTACTCTTAAAATCAATTGCAAGTCTGGTGGTTGGATAGTAGCTCCTAAGCATCGACCGGAAACCCGTTGGGGGTATGTGTTCAACAACTGTATTCTGACTGCTGATGGTAATCCGAAAGAAACATCTATTTGGCTTGGCCGTCCGTGGCATCACCAGCCACAGACAGTATTCCTTAATACCCGTTCAGAAATCACCCTTCCAGCCGAGGGTTGGTATCCTACCATGGCAGGGCTTCCTTCTGTGTTTGCGGAATATAATACTTTGGATGCTGACGGAAAGCCAATGGATCTCTCTCGTCGTATAAACCGTTATTATAAACTTGACGAAAAAGGTGATACGATATGGTGTACTGCTAAAAATGTGTTGACAGCAGAAGAGGCATCGGTATATACTGTAGAGACAGTGATGGCTGGTGATGACCAATGGAATCCTACTCAGATATTCAGTATGGCTAATACTATTGGTTATGTAGTTGCCAAAGGGGAAAAACGTCTAGTTAACCAATATGGTTGTTTCCTACGTTAACTTCATGAGTTGAAATCTACAAACAGATTAACTTACGATGAATGTTAGAGGTTATTTAATGAAGCAAATAATATGATGTCCTCCAAATCATTCCCAGTATTATTATTGTTGTTATTGTTATGTAGCACCAGTACTGCTCAGAAACGTGAAGTGTATGAATTCGAGCGCAATCTTCCTATTTATGCAGATTCACTTATAGCAGATTTAAATTTTCCCTTAGCATGGGGTAATAGTGATATTCACAATTTTGAAGAGTGGCGACAGGTTGCCCGGAAAAAAGTGTTCGAATGTATGTTGATGCCTCCACCTGCGCCATCAAAAGGATACGAGACTGAGGTGCAGTATGAAGAACAACGCGATGGTTATAGGGCTTTGAAACTTCAAATTCGTCTTTCACGTTATTACACTGTTCCTGCTTATGTACTCATTCCTGATGGGAAAGGTCCGTATCCAGCAGTCAATCTTCTTCATGATCATGGTGGTCACTTCTTTATAGGAAAAGAGAAGATGATTCGCCCGTTGGCGTGTGAAGATTCTACTGTGATAGGCGACGCTGAAGATTGGTTGAAAGGTTATGGTCATCAGTTTTTTGGTGACTATTTAGCTCAAAATGGTTATGTTGTATTCTCGGCCGATGCACCAATGTGGGGCGAGCGCGGACAGAAGGAGGGTACACAACGTGACCATTATGATGTTATAGCAGGTAATATGATGATGTATGGGGTAAATTTATCGGCTTGGATGACATATGATGACATTGCCTGTACAGATTATCTTGCTCATATGCCTGAGGTCGATTCGACAAGAATAGGTTGTACTGGTTGGTCAATGGGAGCATATCGTGCATGGATGCTTGCTGCTCTGTCTGATCGTATCAAAGTTGGAGCTGCGGTTTGTTGGATGGTGACAGCAGACGAACAAATGAGTTTCAAGTACGACAGAACAGAGAATGGTGGTTTTGCCAATTGTTTCCCTGGCATACGACGTTGGTTAGACTTTCCTCATATTGCTAGCATCGCGTGTCCCAAACCGATGCTTTTTATCAATGGCTTACAAGACAAGCTCTTCCCAATAGCAGGAGTAAGAAAAGCATTTCAGATAATGCATACTACTTGGGAAAGCCAAGACGAGGGTGATAAAATAGAAACAGAGTTGTGGGATATGCCACACAGTTGTGGCTTACGTTCCCAAAAGCGAGTGCTTGAATTCTTTAAAAGGTACCTATAAATGATTTGAGGTTAGACTACTATGCTTGTCTTTCAAAGGATGTTTATAATCAATCTCTTGATTTTTTTATCAAAGAACCTATTGGCTGATAAATAAAAAAGGGGAACCCCGATAGGAGTTCCCCTTGATGTATGACTTGTATAGTCTGATTATTTCTTAGGTTCGAAATAGAATGCACCACCCATCTG